>ERZ772979.1722-NODE-1722-length-11984-cov-15.818593_pt1 | contig 11984 bp, 3 predicted proteins | sample MGYA00511130_ERZ772979 | MGnify/ENA primary metagenome ERZ772979 (study PRJEB29015, sample SAMEA2738103) | human oral metagenome | biome: human oral; feature: human-associated habitat; material: saliva | place: China | collected 2186 ... | reverse complement strand
GCTCAAAATGATGCCAAGGGTCACATTACCTTTAACCATCTTGACTTTGACGCTGTAGGCACCCATCACTTCTTCGTTAAAGAAGTCATTGGTAAAGACGAAGACGTCATTTATGACGCTACCGTTGCTAAGGCAGATATCACGATTACAAAAGATGTCCATGACACCTTTAATGCCCTTGTGTCAAATGTCGTTTATGCTAACAAGACCTTTACAAACACCATCAAAGACCTTAAAGGCACAGATGTTACCCTTACCTTCCACAAGATGCTTCACGGTCGTAACCTTAAAGATGGCGAATTCATGTTCGCACTCTTTGAAGAAACCGACCAAGGAAACCTCTTCTACGGCTTTGCAACCAATGACGCTAAAGGTAACATCACCTTTGACCACTTAACCTTTGACCAAGCAGGAACACACAAGTTCTTCGTTCAAGAAGTCATTGGTAAAGACACAAGCGTCACTTATGACACCCTTATTGCACGTGCAACCGTAACCCTTGAAAAAGTGGTAGGTGACACCGAAAACCATTTGAAAGCAACCGTTACGTATGGTGATGACATCATCTTTGATAATACCGTAACGCCTGAAAAACCAAAAGACGACAAACCTAAAGGTGACAAACCTAAAGGCGACAAACCTAAAGGCGACACACCTAAAGGCAACACCCCTAAAGAAGAAACACCTAAAGAAACGACCTACCAAGAAGGTAAAGAACTTCCTCGCACTGGTGACGAAACTTCACACCTTGGACTACTTGGTATGGTTATGCTAGGCCTTAGCTTCTTTGGATTGTCACGTCGCAAGAAAGAAAACTAATCTTTCTCGTTAAACGAACCTTTGCGTTCGTTTTTCGTCAGCTAATCTTTCTCATAAGGTTAGTTGACGAAAAATGAACGTTTTTTTTTCACGTTTTTCTGACGAAAAACGTGCTTTTTGACCTATCACCTTTTGGGCTTTGCCCAAAAGGCTCTTTTTGTGGTTGGGATTTGCAAAACAATCGCGTAATAAATCAAAACCAATCCATTACGCGTGACTTTCGCGTGATAAGCTAGAGACAACACATAACGAAGCCACCGCTTGCGCGTGAATTTCGCGTAATACCACCACAACTTACACGTAACAAACCAAAAAAACTTAACTTTTTCTTAAGCCAAATCGGTCTCCTTGTGTTATAATAGAAGTATAAATAACCCTAAAAGGAGACCTTTAATGAATTTTAACAAGCAATTACGCTTTGGACTTCGCAAATCCCGTGTTTACGGAACACTTTGTAGCGCTGTTTTAGGTGCTTTTATCATGGCAGGACCAATCGTTCATGCCGATGAAGCGCAACCTTTAAACACAACAACAGAAGCTGTCTCTACAGACACCAGTAAAACAGCGACACTTGCTACAGAAGTTGTCACGGACCATGCCAGTCAAACAGCAATACTTGCCACAAAAAATACAACAGTAGCTGACACAACAGTAGCTAACACAACTACTGAAAATACAGAAACATCACCATATGTTTCTGATAAGGCTATTGCGGCAGCTAAAGAAGCTTTTGATAACATTGATACCTCAAAAGCACTCACATCAGACGATATCAAGGTTCCTGAAACCTTGACAACTGAACAAGAAGGTATCACAAACACACTCAAAGAACGTTATGATGACCTTCCTGCGCCTGTTCGCAGTGTGACTAAAAAAGTCATCATTAATGATGAAAACAACGGGTCACTTGGTGCAACCTATTCTGTCTCAGGTATTGTGACGGTCAACGCGCACTATTTCCACGAGTCTAACCCACAACAAGCCGTGGAAACCCTTTACCATGAAGTTGGTCATACAATCGATGGTGCTACTTACAAAAAAACAGCGTCAGGTGAATACTCTCTTTCTCGTGACGAAGCTGTTCAACCACTTCTTAAAACAGCCTACCCAGGCTATGCAAATTTTGAAGCCTTCGCCTCACTCTTTGGCACCTACATGCTTCAAGAAACCGGTCAAAAAGAAATTAAAACAGCCACTGACGCTGAAATTAAAAAATACTTTGACACCTTGTTAAATGGCTTTACACGACCAACCGAAAACAAATACACTAAAAACTTAATTGCAACTGTCAATACGCTTAAAGCAAACGGTAAAACCATTGTTTATGACGGTCTTGTACACGTCGCAACGGCAGAGCAAGCACAAAAAGAAAATCAAGCAACCATTGCTCGTTTAACCAATGCGCGTTCACGTCGTAGCTTATCAACATTGACACGTTACACTGCAGCAGTTCCAAAAAGTGACATTGCGGTAACCGTAACAACACCAACAACCAATCACGATGTCATTGCTAAAAGTAATGCCGATGCTATTACTAGCTTAAATGCTTACCGTAATCATACATTGACCGTAACCGCATCAGGAACCGGTGAATTGGATGACCGTAGTTATATTGACGTTACCGTTACAACGAACCTACCAGCTGATGGTAAATCTGCCATCTTTAAAAAAGATTTTGAAGCGACTGGTCAATTTGACGTCAATGCAACCAATAGCCAAACAACCGCTAAATTGTCATTGGCAGGATTGAAAGCAGGAGTCCAAAAAGATTTCCTTATTCAAACTAATAGTTTCAACGAATACACTCGTGTGGCTGAAAAAACTACAAAAACAACAACTTACAAAGTGATTATTGACGGAAAACTTGTTGAAACAAAAACAATCACAGACAGTTATGTTCCTTATAGTCCAACCATTAACAAATCAGCAAACAACCAAAGCTTTAAAAAGGTTACCACACGAAAAGGTGTTCAAAACCAATTTACAGCCAATGAAGATACGTCTTTAAAAATCACACAACGTCGTCCGTATGGTGTCATTGACATTCAAGTCCCTAAAGATGTTGTTCTCACAAACCATGAAAAAGTATCTCTTGAAGCTTACAAACACATCGAAAATGAGACCGCACATTACCTCATTCCACAAACAGAAAGTGATCGCATTAGTTCGATATACGCTGATACGCATATCGATGCTGATAAAGCTTTGACAGCTAATCCAAATCAAAAAGTATTAAGCCAAGAAGGACGCATCACATATTACTACAGTGATTCACCTCTTTCTACCGATTTAACAACGCTTAAAACAGCAAAACACGTCGACCACGTCTTTGAGATCAGAACAACCTTAGCGACGGAAAAAGAATCTCTTGGTGATCTTAAATTTAGAGATAGTCTTTATCAATCACCTGTTCATGTTCTTAACACCACATGGAGTAATTATTACACCGTTACGGCATCTAATGGATCACCAACTGAAATTAAAGAAGAAGTTCCTCTTCCAAGCGTTGAAATCCAATTTAACGCGCAAAATAAACCAATTGCAACGGGTAATTACCAATTAGGTCTTGCAAATAATGACAACCACGTTTTCGATGTTTATAATGCAGATACCAATCAAAAAATTGGCGTCATTAGTAACGACCGCTTGACTTTACCAAAAGAAGCAACGCGTTTGCGTATCACACCGCAAGAAAATATCACGGTTGGTTATGGTCCAAATGCAACCTTAACGAGCATGACCTATAACATCTTCTTCAATGCAACTGATAAAGATGCTAAAGATTGGAAAACCAATCTTGATACTAAACAAATCAATGAAGAAACAACAATCATGTCTGTTAAACTCCTTGGTGAAGATGGCTCAACCATCGCAGAAAGCACAAAAACGCTTCGTATTACCAATGAGCTTACAGCTCTTAAACTCGATGACGACTCGTATGCCTTCTTTACACCTATTGATAAAACCGTTAACGTGGGTCTTCCTATTCGTACGACTGCTATTCTAAAAGGAAAACTCCCGACCTCTGCTATCAAAAAAGTAGAAGCCATTTATCCAAATAGCACAGAATACAAACCTGTTTCTTACCTTGCTTACAGTGGCCCTATTGATGACGCATCACACCGTCCATCAGGTGGCGATTTTGTTGACACACGCTACGATCAATCACCAGGCGTTTACTCACAACTTCAACTTAACGTCGACCTCCCACAAGGTAATCACGCCTATAATATCCCTATACGTTTGACAACAGCTGACGGTATTCGCACCGTAACCACTGATGGTCAAGTCAGTGATAACAATGTCACAGAAGCTGTTCTTCATATTGTTACCTATGACGCTAAGTCAACAGGGACAGAATCAATCATTACAGCAGGAAACATTAGTGGTAGTAACGTTACCATTCCAAATATTGCAAACGATTTTAGTGCAACCACTTATGTCAATAACTTTACAGATTCTCCTATCAACCAACTCGTTGCCATGAGTTATATCCCTAAAGCAGGTATTGAAAACTCAACGGCATCCGCAACCTTAACAGGTCCTGTAACCGCACCAACTGGTTGGAAAGTAGCCTACACAACAGACGCTATCTCAGGAAACTATCAAACCGATCGTAACCTAACGTACACAGATACCGTCTCAGACTACAGCAAGGTAACTGCACTTAAATTCACAAGCACAACTGCTGTTCCTGCGACAACCGCAACAGCCTTTACCTTGCCACTTCACTTCAATGGTGATATTGATCATAATCTTATCAATTACCGTTCAATCTTACTTACAAACGATAAAGAACTCTTATCAACACCAGTAACCGCAACAGCAGCAACTGGAAACATTGTTTACAATTATGTTGACAAGAAGACAAACACCGTTATCAAATCTGTAAACGGTGGTAAACACTTTACTGAAACACCTCAAACACATACCTTTGAAAACGAGGTCACCGCAAATGATAAGACTTACAAACGTGTAGCAGATAAAGATCCAAATACCGTAACAACCGTTACCAAACAAGGAACAACAACAATCACTCGCTACTATGAAAGTGCCAACCCAACAACAGTTGATATCAAATATGTCTTTGATGATACAGATGAAAACACAAATCTCTTCCTTGCTGGTCAATTACCAAGCGGTAATGAACATACTGGAGATATCAATTTAGGCATTGTCCCAACACACACTGAAATTGATGCTGAAAGCTCAAAAACCTTTAACGGAAACAACAAACCACGTATTGATCTCACACCAGATATTGGATACACCGCAAACGCAACACGTTTCGTTTACAGCCGTCATACCGTTGACGCTAGTAGCGATCTCAAGACACAACTTGATAAGACCGCTGATACGTTAGTTAGTGACAAAACCTTTACCCTTACAGGAACAGGTGCTAACGATTCTCATGCAAGTATCACGTACTACTACAAGATTGCCTCAGGTAGTATCACGCAACACTTTGTTGATGTCAATGGAAACAAATTAGCAGAGGATACCACAACAGGTCAACGTGTCGCTGACACCGATGTCATTGGTATTAATCGACCTGAACGTCTCACAAAAGATGGTAAAACCTATCGTCTCATTAAAACAGATACCCAAGGAACCTTAAAAGATACCATTCTTGCCTCAGACATTGCACTTGGTGAAGGGACACAAACACAAACCGTCTACACACCTGATAACAATGTTGTTATTACTTACACCTATGATGAAGTCAAAGGTCAAGTTATCCAACACTTTGTTGACGAACAAGGTCACACCTTGAAAGCAGATGTCACAACAGGTGAAAAACCTACAGGTGAAGCGATTACCTTGACTCATGATAACATTATCGAAAAAGACAATAAAACCTATGTCTTTACCCGTCAAGACAAAGAAGATCCAACACAAATCCCAGACGGTCAAGTAGAAGTCACCTACGTCTACAAAGAAGCTGAACACTCAGTTCCAAATGACGCACCTCAAGTTGACAAACCTGTTCTTGAAGTAACCCGCTATGTGACGGATAAAGGTGTTGAGTTACAAGACGCTAAAGAAGGCACACAACCTGCTGATAAAACCCTTCAAAACAAATGGCAATATAACCACACCGAACCTAAGAAAGATGGTATCACAACGCATGTTTATACAGCGATCGTAAATCCAACACGTGTCAACATTTACTATGTCTTTGACAATGATGATAAAAATACAAACCTCTTCCTTGCAGGTCAATTACCAAGTGGTAATGAACATGCTGGAAACCTCAATTTAGGTATCTCGCCAACCCATATAACCATCGATGAAGGGTCGTCTAAAACGTTTGATAGTAATCATCAACGCATTATTTCTATCACTCCTGATATCGGATACACTACCGAACCAACACGTTTTGTTTATAGTCGTTACCATGTTGACGCAAGTAGCGATCTCAAAACACAAGTTAATAATGCCAATCTCGTAAGTGAAACTACTACCGACACCTTCAAACTCACAGGTACAGGTGCTAAAAACTCTGAAGTCACAATCACTTACTATTACAAGATTGCTTCAGGTAGCATCACCCAACACTACGTTGACACAGATGGAAATACCTTAGCAAACGATACCACAACAGGGCAACGCGTCGCTGATACAGATATCTTTGACATTAAACGTCCAGAACAAGTAACGAAAGATGGATACACTTATCGTCTTAAACAAACACAAACGCAAGGAAGCCTTAAAAAAACAACACTCTTTAGTGCAGATCTCACAGTAGGATCAGGTACAACCACAGATACCGTTTATACACCAGATAACGATGTTGTTATTACGTATGTTTATGAAAAAGTAACGGGTTCTGTTCACCAACGCTTTGTTGATGAAAATGGTAATACCCTTAAACCTAGTACGACAACAGGTGATAAACCAACAGGTGAAACGATTACTTTGACCCACGATAACCTTATTGAAAAAAACAATAAGACCTATATCTTCACGCATCAAGATAAAGAAGATCTAACAAGTATTCCTGACGGTTCTGTTACTATTACTTATGTCTACAAAGAAGCTGAAACAAGCATTCCAAATGACGCACCTAAACTCGACAAAGGTGAACTTGAAGTAACCCGTTATGTGACCGATAAAGGCGTTGAATTACAAGATGCTAAAGAAGGCACACAACCTGCCGATAAGGTTCTCAAAGACAAGTGGCAATACAACCACACAGAACCTAAGAAAGACGGTGTTACGACTCATGTCTATGTTGAAGTTCAAAGTGCTATCCCTAATGATGCACCTAAACTCGATAAGGGTGACCTTGAAGTGACCCGTTATGTGACCGATAAAGGCATTGAATTGCAAGACGCTAAAGAAGGCACACAACCTGCCGATAAGGTTCTTAAAGACAAGTGGCAATACAACCACACAGAGCCTAAGAAAGATGGTGTCACAACTCACGTTTACGTCGAAGTTCAACATGCTATCCCTAATGACGCCCCTAAACTCGATAAGGGTAACCTTGAAGTGACCCGTTATGTGACTGATAAAGGTGTTGAATTACAAGACGCTAAAGAAGGCACACAACCTGCCGATAAGGTTCTCAAAGACAAGTGGCAATACAACCACACAGAACCTAAGAAAGACGGTGTGACAACTCACGTTTACGTTGAAATCCAACATGACATCCCTAATGACGCACCTAAACTCGACAAAGGTGACCTTGAAGTGACCCGTTATGTGACGGATAAAGGCGTTGAATTACAAGACACTAAAAAAGGTACACAACCTGCAGATAAGGTTCTTAAAGACAAGTGGCAATACAACCACACAGAACCTAAAAAAGACGGTATCACGACACACGTTTACGTTGAAATTCAACACGCTATTCCTAATGACGCACCTAAACTCGACAAAGGTGACCTTGACGTGACCCGTTATGTGACTGATAAAGGCGTTGAATTGCAAGACGCTAAAGAAGGCACACAACCTGCCGATAAGGTTCTTAAAAATAAGTGGCAATATAACCACACAGAGCCTAAGAAAGACGGTGTGACAACACATGTTTATGTCGAAATTCAACATAGCATCCCTAACGACGCCCCTAAACTCGACAAAGGTGAACTCGAAGTGACTCGCTATGTGACTGATAAAGGTGTTGAATTACAAGACGCTAAAGAAGGCACACAACCTGCCGATAAGGTTCTCAAAGACAAGTGGCAATACAACCACACAGAACCTAAAAAAGACGGCATCACGACTCATGTCTATGTTAAAGTTCAAAGTGCTATCCCTAATGACGCACCTAAACTCGACAAGGGTAACCTTGAAGTAACCCGTTATGTGACCGATAAAAGCGTTGAATTACAAGACGCTAAAAAAGGCACACAACCTGCTGATAAGGTTCTTAAAGATAAGTGGCAATATAACCACACAGAACCTAAGAAAGACGGTATCACAACTCATGTTTATGTCGAAATTCAACATGACATTCCTAATGACGCACCTAAACTCGACAAGGGTGACCTTGAAGTGACGCGTTACGTGACAGATAAAGGCGTCGAGTTACAAGACGCTAAAGAAGGCACACAACCTGCCGACAAGGTTCTTAAAGATAAGTGGCAATATAATCACACAGAACCTAAGAAAGACGGTGTGACAACGCATGTTTATGTTGAAGGTCAACACGCTATCCCTAATGACGCACCTAAAGTTAATCTTGAAAAACTTCAACTCACACGCTACATCACAGTAGACGGTGACGAATTAGCACCAGAAGAAAAAGGTCTTCATTTTGCAAAACACTTCGATACCTATGTCTATGACCATATCGAAAAAACAGATGACGTCATCACGCACGTCTACCGTAAAGTTGTAGAAACACCTAAAGTTCCTGAACAACCTAAAGTTCCTGAACAATCTAAAGTTCCTGAACAATCTAAAGTTCCTGAACAACCTAAAGTTCCTGAACAACCTAAAGTTCCTGAACAACCTAAGGTTCCTGCGACACCTATCTATACTGATAAGACCCTTCCAAAAACAGGTGATGAAGCTCCAGCTAGTCTCCTTGCTCTTGGAACCCTTATCCTTGGTAGTCTCGGTCTTGCAAGCACGAAACGTCGTAAAGAAGACTAAGAAAAAACAGCCAATTGGCTGTTTTTTTGATAGAATAGGCTAACGCCTATTCTATTTTTTTGCGGGGTGATGGCGCTAACGCACCATCCCCGAGCCCCATGGCTTTTGTTTTGGGAAGACTATTCCGTTGTCAGGCAACCTATTATCCCACTAGAAAGGAGGTCACTACTCTTTTGACAACCCCATTTCAACAAATCCCTTTCGAACTTTGGAAGCCCATCCACGTTCGTAAAGGAATTCACAACACCTTTAAACCTGTCTTTACCCGTTACATCGGTGTTGAGAAACAGGAACGCTACGATGATATCTTAGCTACCCTTGCAGAAAGCATTAAAACAGATCCAGGACATAATCTCTTATTTGATAACCAAATTCCAATGAGCGCCGATTTCGCCTTCATTAATGCTATCAAATACGAATTATCCCAAATGAATATGACACAACTCGCAAGTCAAGACATTACACTTTTCCAAAACCCAACCCTCAACCAAACCTTCTTATCCGCTTGCGAAACCATTGTCAACCTTGCTTTCCAACAAGAAAACTTTGCTAATAATAGCATCAAAGCTAATTTCGTCTGCAAGCTCTTACTTTATGCTCATCTGCATTTACAAGATATTGATTATAGCAACACGGCTTATCAAACCAACCATTGTTTTTACTATGGCACCATTAGTCGTCACGACATCTACTTCTTAAAACTCTTACATCTCTTAGCCTTTGATGTTGTCTACATCAATCCCTTAAAAGATGTTCCTGAGTGGCCAAGTATTGACACCACCGCTGCTCTTCACAAAAACACACAAATCCTCCCTATTGACTCTTTTCAAGCAAGAGCGCAAAAAGGACACGTGTTACAAGAAAGTCAATCGCTCACCTTAACCTTAGAGCAAAACCTCACCACAGACTTTCTTAATCAGTCTGGCATCTATCAACCTTGGCAATTCCGTCACGGAACAACAGAACCCGTCTTCTTTAATGGCAGTCTTATTGATTTAGAACAAAACTGGCATCAAGCTGCCAAATTCAGGCAAGGCTTTAAAACCTATCAACAAACCGTCTATGTCCCTCATTTCTTCTTTGAAATTGAAGGCGAACACCGAAACAAAAAAGACTACCTTACCCTTGTTGATAATTGTCGAAAAGCACCTAATACCCTTGTCTTCACTCAAGACACACCCTTTACAAGGCCACTTGAAAACCCGTCAGATCGTTTTAAACTTGCCTTTTGTCAATACAGTGACGGACGCTTTGACCCTGAAAAACTCAAACAACTTCCCTTTTACGCCTATGGACCCTACAATGACGCTACTGAAAATTTCATGCTCCAAAAAATCAATGATGTCTTAACCAATACCCATGTCTTTAAAGAACCATTGACTAAAAAAGAAGACATTTTTGATTTCGTTCTTATGGCTTTAACCTTAGCACAACCAATTGTTCGATGTATCGACAGTTTTGACTTTACAGATGCCCTCCCAAAGCTTATGATAGTAGTAGAAGGCGACAAACATCTGACCAAAGCCCACAGTTATTTGATTGCTTATCTTAATCAAATTGGTTTTGATATCCTTATCTTATCACCTGCAGGGTTGTCAGATCTCAGTACCTTCTTTCAAGCAGAAAGCTTTAATAGTGTTCGCCTAGACCAAATCGTCTATGACCAAACGCTAGCGGGACTCAAACCGCCTAAGCAAAGTTTATTTAGTAAATTATTTAACTAAAGGAGGACGGCGCTTATGCCGATTCAAACCAAACCTGTCGAGCTTGTATCAACGGAAGACACACCTTTTCAAGCTCCTGAAGTCATGACTAACAATGACGCTTACAAGGAACGTCTCAAGCAACTTCCTGAAGTCAAAAACTTGACCAATGAAATTAATATTGCTGATGTCAACTCTGTCATCGTCTTTGGCCAAAAGCCTAGTCAAGGCATTTCACAAATGTCAGACAGCATTCTCGCAACCACAAAACGAGTGACACCCGAAGAAGCCTCACGTATGATTGTACAATTGACAAAACTCATGGACAAATTCGATATCAAAGAACTCGAAACACCTCCTGAGAACCAATCAGCTGTCAAACGCATGTTCACCAATCTCATGAATTCTATTGACAAATTGTACGCCAAGTATGAAAATCTTGGTAAAGACGTTGATAAAATCCGTGTCATTTTGGAACAGAACAAAAACGACATCATGAAAACCCAACAAGACTTGGAACAACAGTACCAAGCTAATGTGACTTTCTATCAAGACTTAGAAAAATACATTGTTGCTGGTGAACTGGCTCAAGAAGAAATTCAAAAAGAATTGGCTTCTATTCCTCAAAAGAACATGCCTGAAGACCAAAAACAAATGTACCATCAACGTCTTGAAAAAATCAGCGAAATGCTCGATTCACGTATCTATGACTTACGTTTAGCTGAAAACGTGGCCATGCAAACCTGCCCAATGATCTTCAACATGCAAGTCTCTAACTTTAATTTGCTTCGTCAAATTGAATCATCATTCATCATTACACTTCCTATTTTCAAACAGTGTATCATCAATGCCATTCAATTGAAACGTCAAGCAATTCAAAGTGAAGCTAATAACAAATTGGCAGAAAAGACCCAAGAACTTTGGATGCGTAATGCGCAAAACACCGCCACACAAACCGTCAACATCACGCGCGACGTTAATAAAGGTACCTTCGATATTGATAAACTCCAAAGCAGTTACCAAACCATTTTCTCAGGTATCGAACAGTCAAAACAAATCGCTGACGATTTGGCTAAACAACGTAAGACCAACACACAAACGCTTGAAACAATGAAACAAGACATGATCCAAAAAGGATTTGTTATCGGACAATAAGAAAGGATTTAAAACAATGGATTTTTCAGCATTCACACAAAACAACAACTCAGGTTCCCTTAACCTTCAAAAAGAAGGCGTGCTTAACTTGACCAAACAAGCCCCTCAAATCACACGCTATATCTTAGGCGGTGGTTGGGACATGGCAGTAGCAGGCCCTGCTGCTGACTTAGACCTCTCGAGTTTTCTCTTGAACGCTAATGG
>ERZ772979.1719-NODE-1719-length-11991-cov-15.909601_pt1 | contig 11991 bp, 9 predicted proteins | sample MGYA00511130_ERZ772979 | MGnify/ENA primary metagenome ERZ772979 (study PRJEB29015, sample SAMEA2738103) | human oral metagenome | biome: human oral; feature: human-associated habitat; material: saliva | place: China | collected 2186 ... | reverse complement strand
CAAGGGGAATAATTATGAGTAAAAAGAAAGTTGTACTAACCGGAGATAGACCGACCGGCAGACTGCATATAGGACACTATGTGGGATCACTTAGACAGAGACTTATACTGCAGGAGGATTCGAGCATCGATAAGATGTTTGTTATGATTGCAGATGCGCAGGCGCTGACTGACAATGCTGATAACCCAGAGAAGGTACGTGAAAGCGTGCTTCAGGTTGCGATGGATTACCTAGCAATTGGGATAGACCCAGCCCGCACAACGATATTTATCCAGTCGCAGATTCCAGCACTTCATGAGATGACTATGTACTACATGAATCTCGTTACAGTAGCTAGAGTTCAGCGCAACCCTACAGTTAAGAATGAGATTAAGATGCGTGGATTTGAGGCAAATCTGCCAGTAGGATTCTTTACATATCCTATCAGCCAAGCGTCCGACATAACTGCATTCATGGGTACCATCGTGCCAGTTGGCGAGGACCAAGAGCCAATGATTGAGCAGTGCCGCGAGATAGTGCGTAAATTCAATGCTACTTACGGTGAAGTTCTGGTTGAGCCAGAAATTTACCTGCCTGATAACAAGGCGTGCCTCAGACTTCCAGGAACTGATGGCCAAGCTAAGATGAGCAAGTCGCTTGGCAATACCATCTATCTATCGGATAGCGAGCAGGAACTCAAGACTAAGGTTATGAGCATGTACACTGACCCTAACCACATCAAGGTTGAGGATCCTGGTCAGGTTGAGGGCAACACTGTGTTTACATATCTAGATGCGTTTGTACAGCCTGACTCGTTCGAGAAGTACCTACCTGAATATAAGGATTTAGATGAGCTCAAGGATCACTACAGAAGAGGCGGTCTCGGCGATGTTAAGGTTAAGAAGTTCCTTCTCAAGGTGCTAAATGAGTTTCTCGAGCCAATCAGAGAGAGACGCGCTTATTATGAGAAGCACCCAGAAGTTGTTGTCGAGATACTTCGTAAGGGTACAGAACTAGCTAATTCTGAAGCAGAAAAGACTCTTGATAAGATGAAGAAAGCGATGCAGATCGATTACTTCAATCAGTGGAACGAAGATTACAATCTTAAGTAGGCGAAGCTTACTAGTGAAAGCCTGAAACCAGCCTTTTAGGCAAGGTTAAGCATTTACCTTTGAATCATATATTGCGAGGCTGAAGAATTAAAAATCAGTTTCCAGAGGAATTGGGAAAAATATATGTGGCAGATTCGATGATTCGGGTCTGTCACTTTTATTTCCTACACTTCTTCATTTTATCTTCACAAAAATGCACATTACCGAGACACATTATTTTCTATTGCATGGTAAAATCTATGTAATGTTATGAAGGGATGTTCTAGAAGTGCTGTGAGCACTGCAAATGTGTGAGATTCAAAGATGATTAAGAACGTTGTAGGCATGTATTTTAGCCCGTCGGGCGCGACAGCCAAGATAACCAAGAAGATTACAATTGAATTAACTGATAACATGCGTGATAGCTGCCTAGATGACCTCAGCTATTCTTTTTACGATATGATGTGCTTAAGTGAACGCCACGGCATCAATACATCGATTGACTGTACTGACGAGACTATCGTCGTGATGGGACTTCCTGTTATGTCTGGACGCATCCCAGAGATTTGTAAAGAGATGCTGTCTAAGGTAAATGGCAACGGGGCATATCTGATCGCACTTGTATCTTATGGAAATAACAGCTACGGTGATGCGCTATATGAGCTGTATACGTATGCGAACGAGAGAGGCTTTAACGTGATAAGTGCAGCAGCATTTATCGCACAGCACTCGATGTTCCCTAAGGTTGCAGAGAGTAGACCAGATGCGAACGATATCAAGAAGATGATTGAGTTCAGCAGAATCAGTGCTAAGAAGCTGAAGCGCTTCGTGTGCACAGATATCTCGTCTATGAGAGGAAGACTCGCACCGCTCATGATTCCTGGCTCTATTCCGAAGCGCAAGCCTATGAAATTACCGATTCACCCTACAGCGAATTCTCTATGCATAAGCTGCGGAAAGTGCAAGGAAGTATGCCCAGTTGGGGCAATAAGCACCGATGATCTCAGGAAGTCTGATCCAAAGGAATGCATCTCGTGCACATCTTGTATAAAGGCGTGTCCTCAGGATGCGCGCGGGTTCTACGGTTCGCTCGCTAGGGCGACGAGGATTGCTAGAGAAAAGCTTCATTTTAAGAGAAAAGATCCTGAGTGGTTTATATAGTTTATATAGACGGAAGATAGGCCGAGAGTCATGATGATATGTACCCTCCTTACTGGATAACAGTAAAGGAGGGTATTTTATGTGGAAATTTCGTCACAGTCGTTGTGATTACTTGACATAGCAAATGTTGCATATTAATATACATGTATACAATCTAGCGCAGAGGTATAAATTATTATAACGAAGCTCGTAGATTAGCGGAGGCTAGACTTAAGGGGAAGGGAAACTAAAATTTGCGAGGTATAACAGATGAGTGACATCAAGATCAACAAGAAATCAAACCTACTAGAACAGGATCCTTACAATTACCAGCTTCAAGATGTTGAAGAACCTAACTTGATGCGTGAGTTTTTCGAGTACACAGAGATTCCAAAGGTTTCCTTTAACTTTAGAAGAAATCCTCTCGGAATGCCTAAGGAGATATGGATTACCGATACGACCTTTCGTGACGGGCAGCAATCTCGCGAACCATATACTGTTGAGCAGATTGTAGATATATATGAGATGATGTCGAGGCTATCAGGACCTAACGGTAAGATTAGGCAGACGGAGTTTTTCGTATATAGTGATAGAGATAGGCGAGCTATCGAGAAGTGCAGGGAGTTGGGGCTTGAATTTCCAGAGATTACGACATGGATCAGAGCTAAGAAAGAAGATTTTAAGCTCGTGCACGACATCGGTGTTAAGGAGACGGGAATACTCGTTAGCTGCTCAGATTACCATATATTTACGAAGCTCGGCATGAATAGAAGGCAGGCGATGGAGCACTACCTGTCGGTCATTTCCGATGCGTTTGAAGCAGGGGTTATGCCTAGGTGTCACCTTGAGGATATTACGAGGGCTGACTTCTATGGTTTTGTAGTGCCTTTTGTAAAGGCTATTCAGGACCTCGCAGAGCAGGCTAATATGCCTGTTAGAATTCGTGCATGCGATACGCTTGGATACGGAATTCCTTATGGAGGGGTTGCGATGCCTAGGTCAGTTCCTGGGATAATCTATGGACTTCAGCATTACGCAGGGGTACCGAGCGAGATGATCGAATGGCATGGACATAACGATTTCTATAAGGCCGTTACTAATGCAGCGACCGCGTGGCTGTACGGAGCAGCGGCGGTAAATACTACGTTATTTGGCATAGGAGAGAGGACTGGAAATGTTCCTCTTGAGGCGATGGTCTTCGAGTATGCGCAGCTGCGCGGCACCCTGGATGGAATGGATACAACGGTTATCACTGAACTTGCCGAGTATTATGAGAAGAAAATCGGGTATCATCTACCTGAGCAAACTCCTTTCGTCGGCAAGAATTTCAACGTTACTAAGGCTGGAATTCACGCGGATGGGCTGCTTAAGAATGAGGAAATTTACAATATATTTGATACCAAGAAATTTCTCAATAGACCGCCTCTCGTTTCAATCAATCAGAACAGCGGTGCGGCTGGAGTAGCTGTATGGCTTAATGAGAAATATCATCTAGAGGGCGATCGTAAGGTAGATAAGCACAGCGAAGTGGTTCACTATATCAAGAGCTGGATTGATAATCAATATGATAACGGCAGGGTATCTGTTATCGGAGCAGATGAGATTGATGCGCTTGTAAATAAATTCGTAACTGGAGAGTCTGAAGGAAGCTGGTAGGGGGCATAAAATGGGATATACAATAGCTGAGAAAATTATTAAAGCTCACCTGGTTAGTGGTGAGATGAAGGTGGGCGAGGAGATCGGGCTCAGGATTGACCAGACTCTGACACAGGATGCGACTGGAACAATGGCATATCTGGAGTTTGAGGCTATGGGAATTCCGCAGGTCAAGACTGAGCGGTCCGTTGCGTATGTGGATCACAACACTCTGCAGTCTGGATTTGAGAATGCAGATGATCATAAATATATTCAGACCGTGGCTGCAAAGCACGGTGTGTACTTCTCGAGACCTGGCAACGGCATCTGCCACCAGGTTCATTATGAGAGATTTGGCATTCCGGGCAAGACTCTGATTGGATCTGATTCGCACACTCCGACTGGTGGTGGGCTCGGAATGCTGGCGATAGGTGCTGGTGGCATGGATGTAGCCGTTGCCATGGGCGGCGGAGCTTACCACATCCCTATGCCTAGGATGATTTTCGTGGAACTAATCGGAGAGCTCCGCCCTAATGTGAGCGCCAAGGATATCATCTTGGAGGTTCTGCGCATGCTGTCTGTCAAGGGCGGCGTTGGCGCTATTGTCGAATACGGTGGCGAGGGTGTAGCGACGCTCAGCGTTCCTGAGCGTGCGACTATTACCAATATGGGCGCTGAGCTAGGAGCTACTACCTCGATTTTTCCTTCTGACGAGGTGACCAGGCAGTTCATGGCAGCGCAGGATAGGGAGGCTGACTGGTCTCCTCTAGCAAGCGATCCAGATGCTGAATATGCTGAGCGTTACTCTATCAATCTGAGCGAGCTTGAGCCTCTAGCAGCTTGCCCAAATAGTCCTGACAATGTAAAGCCTGTGAGAGAGCTCGCAGGAATTAAGGTTGATCAGGTTGCGATAGGCTCATGTACAAATTCTTCATTTGCAGATATGACTAAGACTGCATCGGTTTTAAAGGGACATAAGATTGCAGACAGTGTGAGTCTGGGAATATCGCCAGGATCAAGACAAGTGCTCTCCATGATGGCGGAGAGCGGGGCGCTCACAGACATGATCGATGCAGGTGCTAGAATCCTGGAGTGCGCATGTGGACCATGTATAGGAATGGGATTCTCACCAAACTCAAAAGGTGTTAGCCTTAGAACATTTAATAGGAACTTCCTCGGTCGCTCGGGAACTAAGGACGGACAGGTGTATCTGGTAAGCCCTGAGACAGCTGCAGCGTCGGCGCTCACAGGCTTTATCACAGATCCAACGACACTTCCTCCAATCGCACAGCCGCAGCAGCCAGATAGATTCCGCATCAATGATGACGGAATCATAGCACCACTGCCAGCAGCAGAAGCCGAGGCGGCAGAGGTGCTACGCGGCCCTAACATCAAACCATTCCCAGAGACAAGTCCATTGGATGACCATATAGAGGCCGCGGTTATCCTCAAGGTAGGTGATAATATCACCACTGATCACATCATGCCAGCAGGATCGAAAGTATTGCCATATAGATCGAACGTGCCTAAAATATCTGAATTCTGCTTCAGCGTAGTGGATGAGACATTTGCAGCTAGAGCCAAGGAGGCGGGTAAGGGATTCATAGTTTGCGGCTCTAATTATGGGCAGGGGTCATCTAGAGAGCATGCTGCGCTTGCGCCGCTCTACCTCGGAATAAAGGCGGTTATAGCGAAGAGCTTTGCCAGAATCCATGCAGCAAATCTTGTAAATGCAGGGATATTACCATTAATATTTGAGAATCCAGATGACTATGATCAGGTAGAGCAGGGGGATATGCTCAGATTAGAAAATGTGAGGGCAGCTCTTGGAGATGACAGAATAATTCTACATGCTGGAGATAAGAATATACCACTTCGTATGGAGTTGGCTGAGAGGCAGAAGGAAGTGCTACTAGCAGGAGGGCTTCTTGACTATGCGGCACTTGGTAACTAGATGAAGCAGTGAAGTGTACACACCTCAAAGTTAGTTAAGATTAGAAAATCATGCTATTAATACCATAAATAGTGATTTTATAATTTCGGCTAATATTATTGAGACTGTGCTATCAGACTTGAATCGTACAGTTTGAAATTGGAGACAAGGAAATGGAAAAGAAGGTATATAGCTCAGAAATAGAGCGGGATATCAGAAGTGCTGTAGAGAATTTTGAAACCATGCTACGTGAGCAGGTGGCAAGGAATCAGCTCATGCGAGCTGAGAGAGAGGAGAGAGGAGCAGCTGACAAAACTGGTGATTTAGCTCCTAACTCGAATATAGACAAGGTAATAATCGGAACCGCTGCCGGCGACGGCATCGGCCCGATTATCATGACCGAAGCGGAGCGAGTGCTGAAAGCGGTCCTCCGGGACAGACTTGCAAGCGGCTCCCTAGTCCTAAAGCCAATCGAAGGCTTCACCCTCGAAAACCGCCTCGCCGCAGGCAAGACAGTCCCGGACTCCGTCATGGCAGCGATGAACGAATGTGATGTCCTGCTCAAAGGACCAACAACAACACCGAACGCTGCCATGAATACGGCCAATATCGAGAGTGCTAATGTCTACTTGCGCAAATCATTTGGTCTATTTGCCAATGTCAGACCAGTTGCAATTCCAGAAGAAGGAATCGACTGGACATTCTTCCGTGAAAACACGGAAGGAGAATATGCATTAGGCAGCAAGGGCGAATACATCACGGGAGAATTGGCGCTTGATTTCAAGGTGACGACAGACGAGGGTACAGAGCGAATAGCTCGCGCTGCCTACGAATACGCAAGAGCTAACGGTAAGAAGCGAGTATCCATAGTGACTAAAGCCAATATCATGAAGAAGACTGACGGCAACTTCCTTAATATCTGCCGTGAGGTCGCTAAGGAATACCCAGAGATCGAGACGGATTCGTGGTTCATCGATATCATGGCTGCTAATCTAGTCAATAAGGAGATTAGAAACAACTTCCAAGTTTTTGTACTTCCTAACCTGTATGGTGATATAATTACTGACGAGGCAGCTCAGATTCAGGGCGGAGTCGGAACGGCTGGAAGTGCGAATATCGGCAGAAATTACGCGATATTTGAAGCAATTCACGGCAGTGCTCCACGCATGATTGAAGAAGGGCTGGGCGAATATGCCAATCCGTCAAGTCTTCTGAAGGCAGCGGTGATGATGTTTTCACATGTGGGCTATAGAGATGAATCGAAGCGGCTTGAAGATGCACTAGAAGCAGCTGATAAGGAGCTTGGACCACGAATGACAGGAATGGCAGGCGGTGCAACATGCCGCGAATACGCAGAATTAGTCATGTCGAGGTTATAATGATACAGAATTTCTGGATTTGCATAAATGCGGTAGTACCGCTGATGATATATCTGATAATCGGGATGCTCGTAAAGCGAGTAGGTCTTATAAATGATGACGAGGTGCACAGATTCAATCGCCTCGTCTTTATTGTGCTCTTCCCACCGATGATGTTCGAGAACCTATACGGGGCGAAGTTAAGCACAGCTTTGAGCCCAAGACTTATAGTATTTGCACTTGTATTTCTTTTATCCTACATAGCACTTAGCATACCGGTAGTCCATAAGCTAGAGAAGAAACCAGAGACGCGTGGAGCGATGATACAGGCGATGTATAGAAGCAACTTCGTACTTATGGGGCTTCCAATCGCAATTAATATATGCGGTGCAGGAAATGTATCCAAGACAGCTATACTCGTCACTATAATCGTTCCGACGTACAACGTGTTAGCTGTCATAATATTGGAGTATTACCGTGGTGGTCGTGCTAGCATCTCTAAAATGCTCCGCAAGATCGTCACTAACCCGATAATTCTCGGTGCCGTGGCAGCAGGCATAGCGATATCCCTCAATATAACAGTGCCGAAATCGATAGACAGAGTTGTCTATTCTCTATCTGAATGTACGACTCCGATGGCGATGATGCTACTAGGTGCCTCGTTCAATATCAAAAGTGTGAAGTCTAGCAAGCGGAACCTAAGTATATCAATAATTGCCAAGCTAATAGTACTCCCTGCAATTGGACTACCTATAGCGATGCTGCTCGGCTTTAGAGGTGTAGAGTTCGTGTCGCTAATAGTTATGATGTCGGCTCCTTGCTCAGTGTCATCATATACAATGGCGGAATCTATGGGAAGCGATGGAGAGCTTGCAGGTAATGCAGTAATATTCACAACTGGTTTTTCTATATTAACCATATTCGGGTGGTTATTTCTGTTTAAGAATATGGGAATATTCTAAAAATCAAGATGCATAGGCAGCATACTTCGTATGAGGCCTGTGCATTATTTTTACACTATGTTGAATAAAAAAACGAAAATATGAAATAAAATTCAGAAACAGCATTGACAAGGTGCGGAACCAGGAGTATATTAATGCATAACAACTACTAAAAATACAAAGCCGCATATCTAAACAGCTTTATACACATCCGAACATCATGGTGCAGATTCACGTCAATCAGCAACCACGATAATGATATCAGTAGAGATACGGATAAGAGAGCAACGAAAAACACGCGGTAAATTAAAAGTAGCGGAATTTCGAGGAGTTATTTAGATTAAAAATTATTTAAAGGAAAGAGGAAACAAAATGAAAAAGACTATTGGAAAGATTTTGGCACTCATGATGTGCCTGATTATGGCAGGAGCACTTTCAGCATGTGGTAGCAAGGACAAGGTGTACAAGGTATCAACTGAACCGACATACCCTCCATTTGACACAACAAATAAAGATGGAGACATTGTAGGGTTCGATATGGACCTTATGAAGGCTATTGCGAAGGATCAGGGCTTCAAGGTCGAATTCGAATCGCTTGAATTTGATGCACTTATCCCAGCACTCAAGTCTGATAGCACGGATATCGTAATCGCTGGTATGAATGTGACACCTGAGCGTGCTAAGAAGGTGGCTTTCTCAGACCCTTACTATAAGACGGGAATCGTTTTACTTGTAAAGAAAGACAATACAAGCATAACAGGTTGGGATAACTTCACAGCAGGAAGCGGGCTCAAGGTAGCAGCGCAGACAGGTACTTCTCAGGCTGATATAGCAGAGCAGCTTAAGAAGGAAGGCAAAGTGTCCAAATCAGTTATCTTAAACCAGAACACAACAGCGCTTCAGCAGCTTGGAAATGGTGACGTTGATGCAGTTCTTGTGGACAAGCCTGTTGCTGTAGATATCGTTGCTTCACAGGGTGACAAGTACAAAATAGTAGGTGATATAAAGCCTGACAGCGTTGCTGATGTTGCGATTGCAGTTAAGACCGATAACAAGGAGCTTCTTAAGAAAATCAACAAGGGACTAAAGCATCTCAAGGAAAACGGTACCTATGACAAACTCGCTAAGAAGTGGAAGATTGAACAGTAAAAATATATAAACTAGATAAGCGATAATATATCAGAATCGAATATATTTATGAGGAAATAGGGAAACAAAAGAGGGGTTCACATAAGTGAATCCCTCTTAGTTTGTGATTTACAAGTTCTCTAGCCGTATATGAACCATATGAATGCATATCCGACTGTAGCCGCCGTCAGCGTAAACGGCACACCAATTTTCATAAATTCCGCAAAGGTTACAATCTCTCCGTTCTTCCTTAAAATGCCTACCGCCGTTATATTCGCAGATGCCCCGACCGGAGTGAGGTTGCCGCCTAGCGTTGCTCCGCAGAGTAGACCAAGATAGAGTAGCGTAGGATCTACGCCCAGCGTTGCAGTTACGCCCTGAAGCACAGGAAGCATAGTTGCAACATATGGGATGTTGTCGACGAAAGCCGAAATCAGAATCGATCCCCAGACGATAATCGTGTAGAGGAGGAACATGTTGCTCCCGCCAGTCCTCACGATAAGGTCAGACAAATCTTTGATAACGCCTACTTCAGTGAGACCCGCGATTACGATAAATAGTCCGAATAGTAGCAGTAGCGTCTCGATGTCTGCATCCTTTAAGGCGGCAATCGTACGGTCTCCATCGCGCCTTTTTGCGTAATCGAAAATGATAGAAATGATTGCAAAGGTTATGCATATAGCACCGTTAGTTATGTCTGGCTTGTTCGGGAAGAACGACACGAATATCAGCGTCGCTACGAGCCCTACCAGCATGTATGTCGGAACGAGATTTTTTACTTCTGTATATTCCTCAGCTGCAACAGGCTGCCTATACTTTCTAAATAGAATCATCATAACAGGTACTGTTGCGAGAGCCCCGAGTTCTACGGCAAAGAAGATTCCTGGCTTGCCGTGGAATACGAAGAAGGATGAGAAATCCATCTTTGCATACGAAGCGAGCATCATCGAAGTGGTATCCCCAACGAGTGTAGCTGCTCCTTGGAGGTTTGAGGAAACTGCAATCGACAGCGTCATCGAAACTGGGGATACATCGAGCTTGCGGCAGATGGCAAGTCCGACAGGCGCTACCATGAGTACAGTCGCGACATTATCGACAAATGCAGAGATAAATCCGGAGAATAGCGACATGAAGATTATGACCATCATCATGTTCTTGGACTTATCAAGGAGTATGTCTGCGAGCTTATTCGGCATCTTGGAGTCGATAAAGTAGTGCACGAGAATCATCGTGCCAGAAATCATCAGCAAGATATTCCAGTTCACAGACTGAATCGCTGTACTAGCGGACATAACACCAGCTATTAAGAAAACCGCTGCTGAAGTCAGCGCGGCATGTACGCGGAACTTCTGGAAGAAGATCATCACGACGTACATGAGTATAAACATCGTAATTACTAAAATTTTCATAGGTTGAATTCTACCACAAAAGAATATGAAAATGGGGACTGTGAATGAAAATTTATAAATAATATGAAAATGGTGATTGTGAATGAAAATTTATAAATAATATGAAAAGAGCGATTGTAAATGAAAATTTATAAATAATATAAAAATGGGTGACTGTGAATGAAAATCTGAAATGAGTCTAAGAATAGTGCATTTGACTCAAATAATAGTGCAAATCTAGAGATATAATAATTCTACAATTTATGGTAAAATAATTAAATAAAATAAAAAAAGAATAGGAAACCTCACAATGACAAAATCAATAAAAGTAAATAAGGACACCACATCTTCCATAGCAAGCGGTATTACAGGCGCGTCTAGTGACATAAGACTTAGTCCATTGGCTTCTCAGGATGGTAGATCGACGATAACAGCAAATAAAAGCAGCAAAACAGCCTACGACAAGGTAAGAAACGCTACTTCAAAGTTTGACGAGACAATAACTGTGGATGCACAGAATATCCGCAGTCTCGGTGTGAAGTTTGATGAATTTGATAGAGGCGTTAGCAATATGTTACATGTTCAATCCCAAAAGCTAGGAAGATAAGATGAAGAACCTTACAGAAGAGCAGATACGAGGCAAACTCAGAGAGTTTGAAAATAAGCACGATGAACTAGAATATATGAAGTGCAAAGTAGGTAGTGAAATCGATGATGAACACTATTTTGCAAGTGGTAATACGCAGCTAAATGAACAAGTCAGATATGAACTTTGCAGAAACGATGATAATGAACTAATCGGTATAATCGACAATACCTGCGATTCACTTGGTATAGCGAGCATGCAGAATTCTAGTGATTATGATGAAGTAAGAAATGAAGTGCAACGTCATCACGTAAGATTGTTCGATGAAGAAGATAGGCTATATCAGCAGCTTATAATTGCGAAAGAAGTAGAAAAGCAGGATAATAGATGATTCGAAAACCTCTATAAGACAGGTGCTAAAATTTTTAAATTCAGCATTCTTAGAAGATATGGAAAGCAGAAATCTACGAAAGGAAGTAATAGTGTGAGTGCAAGTTTTTACTTAGACCCAGCAGAGATCAAAGCCCAGTGCAGAGAGGCCATAGATAACCTGAACGAGGTATCGTCAAAGACCATAAATGTAGAGCATAAACTAGATGAATTTATAAATAGTAATGAGCTTGAGAGCAAAGCCTTCGATGCTCTAAAGCAGCAGATTGCAGACTACAAGACTGTGCTACAAAGTATCAGGTCGCTTATTAAATACAACATAGGCGAATACAAAACCCTCATGAGCAGTGTCGGTGACAAAGTTCTAGATGGTGACAAAATCCTCAAAGGACAAGAGTATGCAAGAGGTAGAATTCGTGCAT
>ERZ772979.1718-NODE-1718-length-11993-cov-11.133691_pt1 | contig 11993 bp, 14 predicted proteins | sample MGYA00511130_ERZ772979 | MGnify/ENA primary metagenome ERZ772979 (study PRJEB29015, sample SAMEA2738103) | human oral metagenome | biome: human oral; feature: human-associated habitat; material: saliva | place: China | collected 2186 ... | reverse complement strand
GTCTCACACTAACTTCCACCATAGCGGAACTTAATCTGAAACGCTTTCAGATGAGAGGATTTTGTGCGCTCTTTTTTTCGATTCTTTTTGGTTACAAAAGCAATAAAATCAAGCATTAGTAAAACCAGTGGAACTTACCCTGACACGGATTTCCACTGGTTTTTAGAATTTTTATCAGACTAACTTCCACTTGGATTAGCGGTGGAACTTAGTTTGGGAATTTACCATTTATAAGCAAAAATAATGTTCATCATGCGTTTATCTGCCAACAAATAAAGGAGACATGCCACCAAGGTAACCAACCAAATGGCATATACAGAAACTGTTAAAACCGTGAATTCCTCCATGATGATTAGTAGTAAATTTGCCAGATAATACCGCCCAACAACCGTTGTTAAAGCAAACAAACCTGCAAATGACAATAAAAAGGCAAGTGGTAGGGCAAGGATAAGTTCCTTCCGATATTTTCCTAAGAAGAGGACAATAATACCAGCAGACAGTGTATAAGCAAAAGCAATTGCTCCATAAACAAGTCCCCAAGATAACATTGCAAGACTAGAGAAAGCAAAATCACCATCCATTAACTCTAGGACCAGCATAGCCAAAAAAGTGAATTCACTAACTAGTAGATTAATCAACAAAGCAAGCATAAACTTCGCTTGGAGTAATTGTTTCAAATCGACAGGAATCAGTCTGAGATTTGAAATCGTTTTAGACACTTGTTCTATTCTTATCAAATCCACTAAAATCATGCTCGCAAAAGGGAGGAGAAAATAGTAATTCAAAAAGAAGAAACCATTTTCTACATACCAGCCATTCACACTACCGTACGAATGCCCTTGATAAATCTGATGACCAATCATAAACTCTAACAAAAAGAGCAGGATGGCTACAAAGGGAATCATATACAGTATCTTTCGCTTTCTTAGTTTAGTCAATTCTAGCATCAACATTTATTCATCCACTTTTCTTAACCAAGATTTAATGGACAAGAAAGACAAAAAAAGTAAAGATAAACCTAGTACAACAATCGATAAGATAGCTGGCTGTTGAAGCACCACTCCTTCTCTGTTTCCTTCCCAGATTAAACTGTTAGCACTTGTTACTGGACTGATATTTGGACTCGTCCTTGCTAAAAAAAATGACACTAAAACATACATGACACCGACCAAATTCCCAACTATCTCCTTGCCTCTGACTTTTATCATGACCAAAGCAACTAAAGGAAATACTCCCATGGGAATTAAGATACCACTACTCATACAAAGATAGAAGAATCTTAATAATAAAGACAAACTGACTGTCGAAGAAAAGCGGGATAGTAGTGCGAATAAGGAAACCGAAATAAAGGTGAATAACATGATACACAGAGCGTTGATTTCTATATACAAAATCTTAGCCCAGAATGTCTTCATTAGATTTGCTGAAGCGAGTTTCAAGTTGTTCATGATGCGATAGCGATATTCTACACCAAATGCCTGTATTGTATAGGAAACACAATACAAAGGGAGAATCAAAAAGTTTAAATAAGACAAAGAAAATTTATAGACAAAGGGAAAGGAGTCAAACAAGCCTCTCGCATCATTTACATAATAACAGATGAGAGCTAGGTAGAGGGAAACAACACCATATACGACAAAATTCAGTTTTTGATGCCTTTGTTTGAGAAATTCAATCTTCACTAAATCAAGCAATTCCCTCACCTCCTGTTACCCGCTTAAAGTAATCCTCTAAACTTTCATTGTTTTTATAAGAATATTCTTTTAGAACTATTCCGTTGTCTTTTAAGGAGTTAGATACGACCGCAATGTCAAAAGTAGGTGATTCTCCCTGAAGTTCAAGTTCTATATCCGAAAGAATACTAATCTGTTCTTGCAGATTTATCCTGCAAAGCACTTCCTTAGCTTGAGAAGCATCCGAAACAATTAGGTGGATTTTCCTTTTCTCTGCACCATCTATTAATTCCTGCATAGTCTTTTCAGCCATAAGGTGGGCATCATGCAGTATCCCAACTCTATCTACAAGCTTTTCAAGTTCTGAAATAATGTGACTGGATATTAAAATCGAAATGCCATGATTGGTACTGAGTTCCTTTAGATAACGGCGCATTTCAAGGATACCAATAGGATCTAAACCATTGGTTGGTTCATCTAATATCAAAATTTTCGGCTGGTGCATGATAGCGTTAGCAATTGCCAACCGTTGCTTCATTCCCAGAGAATACTGCTTGAATAGTTTTTTATTTTCCCCATCTAATCCTACTACTTGTAACGCTTGCTCTACCTGTTTTAGCGAAATTCCTCTCAATCTTGCAAAAATAGAGAGATTTTCAGGTCCCGTTAAATTAGGATAAAAAGAAGCACTGTCCAATACCACTCCGATTTGAGATAGCAAATCCTTAGAAAATTCACCTAACAGTTTTTCGGATAGAATATTCACTTCACCACTATCCATAGCTGTCAAGCCTAAAATAGCCTTGATAAAGGTTGTCTTTCCAGTACCATTTCTTCCTAGTAAGCCATAGATTTCTCCCTGTCTTAATGTAAAATCTATCTTATCTAAGACAATTTTCCCATCATAGGATTTTGATAAATTAAATGTCTGTATTACTGGATTTCTCATTTTTCTCCTCCGAACATTCGTACACCCACATCAAGAGATATAATAGAGTAGTTCCTATATAACTAGTTATATGAGAGGGTAATAGGGTATAGCAAACTTACAATCCCCCTTTAAGTCCTTCAATCTGTGGCACGATCCATTTTATAAATGTTACTTCACAAACGTTTAATAAATCAATCCTCCAGTCCAAGATTAACTACACTAATTGTTGAAGCTTGTTGTACAACTCTCGAACCCAAAATATATTGTACTTGATTTACAGCTTATAAAAGCAAACGCTTACAAATAATCCTAAAAAAAGATGATATAAAAATGATTTTACGAAACTTTGCTAAAATACTCATATTAACCACCTTTTTCTTATCTTTACACTTGTAAGTGTACTACTTTAAATCTTCTTTGTCAATAAAAAGTATTCTTTTTTTCTTTTTCTTTTCGATTTATTCCTTTAAGACTATTTCTATGTCGAGAAGTTGAAAAATAGAGATTAAAAGTATATAATTAATCATAAATTTATTTAAAGAAGGTTTAAAGATGAGCATATTATCTGATAAACTAAAAGCCAAGAGAAAAGAAAAAGGCTTCTCACAAAAAACACTTTCCGAAGGAATTTGTGAGCAAAGCCAAATCAGCAAAATAGAACGTGGCAACTATATGCCTGCTGCTGATTTACTCTATAAACTTGCAAATCGGCTTCAAGTTCCTTTAGAATATTTTTTCGATGAACAGATTGAAATGACTTCCAATATAACACCGTTTAAGAAATTAGCAGAAAAATTACTTGAAGATCGTAATTACGAGGATTTAGAATACCTCTTAAACTTAGAAAAAGAAAAGTATCAGTATCTGTCTACTGAGGATGAATTTTATCTTCTATGGATTCAAGCGATTATCCTTTTCTACTTACATAGTTCCAAAGATGAAGCTATAGCCAGTCTAGAAAACGCTTTGCCAAAGCTTTCGGTCAGCTCATCTGTGTATCTTAAACTCCTCAATACTTTATCTAATTTTTATTTTTCTGTAGGGCGTGATGCAGAATACGAAGAAAATAACTCACTTCTTATCAGTTTGTATCAGGAAAAAGATTTAAACCACCAAGAGTATTTATTTGGTTATATTCGAGTTAAACATAATTTCGCCTATTATTTACACTCTAAAGGGCAGGAATTAGAAGCCGTCCAAGAAGCCTTAGAAACCATTGACTTTTGTAAACAAAAAGAGACCAGCTATCAGCTGGCGCCTCTTTTAACTATCGTTGCAAATGCCGGAAAAGATTTTTTAAAGCAGGATGAAATTCTTGACTATTATTTACAGGCTCGTGATATCTGTAAAATATACGAGCACAAGCTCATGATGGCTAAGATTGACCATTTTTTAAAAGATAAAGATAGATGACTTCAATCGTAATAAGTTATAATTACCAATTAGCTAGAAACGTAAAAGTGGAGAGGAACTAATGTCGTTTTCTCCACTTTTGTTGATATCCCCTCTTCCACTTGTATCCTGCCCAGCATGCTAAAGCAAGTAAAACTAAATTAAAGATGATAAAGAAAGTCGTAAAACCAAATAATCCATTCTGTGCCAAATCTTCCGTGTAAAGTTCAGTCTCTGTAAAGAACAGATAAATTCCATAGTCCTCCACGAAAATAAGAAAACTGACAAAACCAATCATAAGTCTGAGAAAAAAGTCTTTAAAACCAAAAACGCATAATATCATGTTAAAATAAAAATCTTGATACTATGCGTTTTATTGTGGAAAGATTTACTTCATTTTCTCCTGAAATTGAGTTTTTGCCCAATTTCTCTTTTATGGTATAATATTCTACGGCACTTCTACACCGCCTGCGAGAGGAGGTGAATTAGCCCATGATGGATACAATACTTAAAACTATCATCGGACCAATTGTGGTCGGTGTCGTTCTTCGATTAGTCGATAAATGGCTAAACAAGGACAAATAGTGTCAAAAAGACCCCAAGCTTATTTGGACGTGAGCTTGGGGTCTTTTCTAGCCTATGATATAGACACAATACTTAATTCCCTTTTATTATCCCATAGTTCACAAAATTTGTCAAAACTTTACATCCTCAGCTTCTTAAGCTTTAACCGCTTTACAACAAGACTTTCAAGTTTAAGAGAAAGTTAGGGATTCTATCAATTTCATAGAAATTTTGATTTAGTAAACGAAGAGACAATCTTACATGTCACTCCTCATTTAATACGCCACTACTGGACAAGCAAAATCATTATTACAGTAGTTCCAGTCCTTCAATTAACAGTCACTTACATTCAAAGTGAGGTTGAAGTAGCTGAAGTAACAGCAAACCTATTTCTTAGTCATATTCGCTAAAAAGATCCCCGCCAATTCCCCGACCAAAATCCGAAAAATATCGAAAAATGATTTTTAGAATAGTCCCCAAAAGCCTGAAATAGAGCCAAAAAACTCCACCTGATTGGGTGGAGTTAAGGGAGATTATTATGAAAAAGAAAAGTTTAGGATTTTATTAAATAAAGTTAGGAGGTCTTTATTTAATAACTATATGATACAAGACGAAGCTTAAAACTAGCTTAATTTTTCTCAAATTTTACTATTTTGCAAAAAAATTCTATCACCATCACCTACCCACGAAAAAAGCCACCTGATTGGGTGACTTCATTAGGAGATTATGATGAAAAAAAGTTTTAGGATTTCATTAAATAAAGTTAGGAGGTCTTTATTTAATAGTTGTATAATACTAGACCAGCCTTAAACTTTGCTTAAGAAAAAACAAATTTTATTATTTTTCTCGATTCATCCAAGTCATTCCTATACAATTATAGGTGGATAAGATTTCAAAGCCCATAGAACGATAGAATCCCAAGGTTCTTTCTGTCTGGTCTGTCACCAGCTGGACTTGATAGGCATCTTTGTAATCCTCTAAAGCCTCTTTCATCAAGGCGCTACCAATCCCTTGACGCTGATAGATTGGTAAAACAATTAAATCCTGAACCAATACTGATGAGAATCCATCTCCAACCAAACGAATCAAGCCAACTATTTTCTCCCCATCAAACGCTAAATAAACAGCAAGTGAATGGGGCAAGGCCTGCTCCAGCATCTGAGGTTGATTTGTATAATTTGTCCAACCGACAGCCTGATAGAGATGCAAAACATCCTCGAGCTTGACGATTTCTTGCCTTCTAATGATTATCATGTCAACACCTCTTAAAGCTCTCTCAAACTCTTGTACTGCCGTCCATCTTTATCAAAATTTTCAGGAGACAACCACGTTTCCAAACGCATTTTGACTTGAGGCCAGTCCTTATCAATCATAGACAACCAATCCGTATCCCTCGTCCGTCCCTTATAAACCACTGCCTGACGGAAGGTTCCTTCATAGACAAATCCCAAACGCTCCGCAGCTCGCCTGGATGGCAGGTTAAGAGCATCGCATTTCCACTCATAGCGACGATAGTTGAGCTCTTCAAAGACATAGCAAGCCAAGAGATACTGGGCTTCTGTCCCTATCCGTGTCCCCCTGAGCTCTGGAGAAAAAGTGACAGCTCCCACTTCTATTACTCGGTTATTCTGGTCAATGCGCATGAGAGAAAAAGTTCCCAAAGCCTTACCAGTTGCCTTGTCTATGATTGCATAGTAAAAACGGTCCTTACGAGCCAACATCTGATTTAAAAGAGTAACCAGTTCCTCTCTGTCTGCCACTGGTTCCTGAAAGAGGTAGGTCCACATCTCCCGAGGCGTATCAGGGCCATAAACAGCTAATAAATCCTCCGCATGCTTTTCTACCGAGAGAGCCTCTATTCGAGCATAACGCCCTTCTAAGAAATCAATAGAAGGCAGTGCACCGGGTGTGTAACCTTCCATTGCCTCACCAATCATCTGACCATATTCATTTACTGGCATCTTTCTTCTCCTTGTTTTATGCTGAAAATACTATATCACAAATTGTTCTCTTTGGAAACTAGCACTGTCTTAAAATTTCATCCTCAACACTACATTAGTAACCCGTTTTCTGTCTTTTATCCTCTAAGGCTTGATTAATTCGTTGGGTGAGTTTGTGAGTTTGCCAGATTTGATACAACCATATCAATCCATAAATTAACAAGAAAAAGAACCAAAGCAAGGGACTCCACAAGGCTGAACCCCAACCAAAAAATAGATAGGTCAATACTAAAATAGTAGCTGTCACTAATAAATGAACTCCTACACGTATACTAAAAGCAAGAAACTCTAGCTTTTCAAGTATTAAAGTCAATACCCCCATAATTCCACCCATTAAAAACAGAGCTAGAATATTTTTTATCATTGGTTCAGGATAGGTAATACCTGGATAACACTGAGCTAATAACATCATACTCAAATAAAAGAAGGAAGCCGTACGCATTCCCGATACAAAATAATCAATTAATCGTTTCATGATTTCCTCCTATAAACCTAGATAATTCATTAAGGACTTGACGTATTTCCTACTCACACTAGACTTGATACCCCGAGTCATTTTAGCCATCATGTTCCCTGAAAAACTATCTGATAACGATTCTAAGTGGTCAATGTTTATAATTGAATGGCGTGATATCTGTATAAAGTTACGCCGATTAATCCGATTCTGAAAGTTTATCAATGTTTCCTTAGTTTTATAAATCCCATCTACCGTATAAATGGTTAATAAATTCTTGTCAATATCAGCTAGAATAAGATCCTCAATTTTCACCATAACCAGATAATCATCCGTTCGAATAGGAATGGCCACCTGATTGGTCGTTGAAAATTGTTCTAAATACTCCATGACTTCCTTTGCTTGGTCGGTTAACTGAGCTGCCTGAATTACAATATGTGGGTCCTTTTCTGAAAACTCTGTCTTCATTTCAAAACGAATCTTCATTTTCTCTCCAATATACTTTTATTTTCTCCTGCTAAACACTTTAACAAATAAAAGCCAAAGAAGAATAGCGACGAAACTGATAATAACCACTATAAAGTATGTCTCTTCCTTTGTCAATAGTTCTTGCCAGTTGATTTGGATTCCCATTTTTTCTTGAAATTCCTTTAACAATCTGCTATTTCCTGTAAATGCGGTCTCTAATGGTTCTTTCATTAAAATTTGTCGATAAAGAGAAGCAATATAAGTTGCAGGGGTACACTTCATGATAATCTGTGCAAAATCAGGTAAAACTCCAATAGGAACATAAGTTCCTACTAAAAATCCAGAAGCAGTTCCCACTATAGTTGCCAGTTTGCCAAGACTATCTACAGATTGAAAACGATAAATCAAGAGAGTATTTATCAAACTTGAAAGCAGACTACTTAACAACATAATCAAAGTAATTTCCAGTAAATGACTGATAACTGGACTCTCTTTAAAATAAAGCCCCATAACAGCAAACATAAACACCTGCATGACAAAAGAGATGGCAATACTACTGATTAGATAGGACACCTGTAAACCCCAGCTACCTAAATCTGTCAAGAAGAGATCTTGATCCACTTGATTTTCACGATCCTGTACCATTTGTGTAAGAGCCGTAAAACTGGTTGTAATCCCAGTCACAGCCAAGGTCCCACCCATCAGCCAGTTATTTAAAAGGTTCGTATTATCAGGGAGTTGGGACCAAGCATCTGTCAAGTTCTTCTGCAAAAAAATGATATAAAGGAGGAAGGAAATCAATGCCCCCAATAATGAGAAAAATACTCCTGAACGATTACGAAAATATAAGATAAAATTCCGTTTCAATAAAGCTAACATTAGCGAACCTCTCTTCCTGTAAGTGCAATAAAGGCATCATCCATGGTACCTGGACGAAACTCAAAAGAATCAATTTCTTCTCGTACTTTTGCCAAATATTCAATAGCTTCCAGTGATGTCCTTGGATAAAAAAGATATTCCAACTCATTTTCTTCCTTTACTGTCATTCCAGTCTGTAGCAACTTTTCTAAATCCTTCATTTCCTTAAAACGAATTTTTAGAATATTAGATGCATACTGACTTTTAATAACCGTCGCAGAACCTTGCGCAATCACTTTCCCATGATCAACGATATAAATTTGATCCGCTTCATCCGCTTCATCTAGATAATGAGTCGTTAAGATAATAGTCATCCCTTCATCCTTTTGTAGTCGAGACAGTAAATCCCAAATGGCTTTGCGAGTCTGAATATCTAGACCTGTCGTTGGTTCATCTAAGAAAAGAATATCTGGCTGTGAAAGAAGAGCACGCGCAATATCAACCCTACGTTTTTGCCCACCTGACAAAGTCCCATATAGTTGCTTCTGGAAAGCAGTCAAACCCAGTTGATGGATCAAATCATCCACACGACTTGCTACAATCTCCTTATACTGTTGAGCACGAATCGTAAGATTTTCTCTAACCGTCAACATCTCATCCAGTACACTAGCTTGAAAAACTACTCCGATTTTCGTATTTGGCGCATATCGAATCTGACCTTTTGTCGGCTTTTTCAAACCGATTAACATGGAAATGGTGGTTGATTTTCCTGCACCATTGGGACCTAAAATAGCATTAAAACTCCCTTTTTCAAACTCTAACTGAATATCGTCAACAGCCATATGATCGCCGTAACGTTTAGTCAAATGTTTAGCTTGTAAAATCATATTTAGTTCCTCCTCTTTACCTCACCAGTTTAACAAAAAGAATGAAAGAAAAATCGACTTTTGAGATAAGTGGTTAAAATGAGAGGTTAAGTGGTGAGATGATTAGGGTTAAGTTAAAGTAGAGAAGGCTACAGCCATTTTTCTCCTACCGAATTGCTAAATGAAGCTTAAAAACACTCACAAGAACACATTATATTTTTAAATATGCGCTATAAAAGAGATGTTTTATCGCATCTGGCCGAAAAATTCAAGAATCGGTAGTATTATTCTCGACAAATCAAACAATAAAAAATTAACTAGAAATCATGACACACAATCCCTTCTATCAAAATGAAACTGCTGAATATGATATGATTGAATTTGAAGCAAGTAAGTATTGTCCTGAATTTGAAACTTCCATTAGCCAAATTTTTGACGACAAGTAAATCCATTAGGAAATAATATATGAAAAGAATTTTCAATACAAGCAAAAAACAGCTCTTTTTATCCGAGAAGAGCTGTTCTATTTTATGAAAGAGAAAGTCACTAGTAACTCTTGTACTTCTCTCTACATTTTTGCTGCTTAAGTTCAAATTTCTCTTGTTTGAACAATTGCTTTTGTAGACTGGACTACCAACTAGAACTGTGTTTTTATCTTAGTTGGGACTATTATAGTACGGTTCAGCACTATCTACAAATTTTTCAGATGTGTATCAAAAAAATTTATCGTAGCAAACCAAGAGTCTACACTTTCTTTCATTAATAAGCGCCAATCTTTTCGATAACGATGATTCGGTTGATAAGCAACCGTCAACATATGCCCTGTTTCATGGTATTTTTTAAACAAAATGGATTCCCCTTTATAATTTGAAATGATATCATCTATCGCAGATGATGCATTCCATATTTCATCAACATCGCTTCCTAGTAATAATAAAGGAGAGGAAATTTTACTCACATCAATCTGGGCCCTACTATCTTCAGGAATATGTTTTCCAAAAAACTTGTTTAACAAATAATTTCCTAGTTGAAATTTTTGATACGTAAGTTCTTTTTGCAAATATGTCCAAGAAGATGAATGTGAGTTGAGTTTTCCCTTTATTCCCTCAAATATTACATTTGAGGGGGAATTGAGTACCAAACATTGCACATCTTCCAAAATACTTTGTCCAGCCAGAACAAGCTCTGCTCCTTTAGAGCGACCATATATTCCTATTTTTGTATTATCAACTTGAGGATGATGATATAGAAAATCTTTCGCTTCCTCCAGACATTCTATTGGAATTCGTTCTAAGTTTTGGGGTAATCCCTCTAAACCAAAATAAGCTATCGCAAGACAAATATAGCCTCTAGAAGATAAAAGTTGGGCAATGTTCTGAGCTTTTTCAATTCTTCCCTCACTACCACTAACAATAATCACGGCTGGCGCCCTTCTTAACTTTTCATCATAAAATAATCGACCTTGAAAATGCTTATCATAAATATCTTGATACCTTATTCCCAGATTCATATAACGCCTTACAAAACTTTGCTCCGCGACCATATCTTTCCCCAGCCTGATTTTAATTTCAACACCAAAACAATCTCGTAATGGAATTCTATCAAGAGAACTAGGTAATCTCCTTTTCCTATTCTTTAACGGCTTCGCATTAAAGAATAAGCCCATTTCTGAAATTCCTTTATAAGATCCCGAAATAGATGCTGTCTGAGAGGTATCAATCATACCGTCCTGATCAGATAAAAAAATTGCGGTTGATTTCCATATAACACCATGATCTAAAAGCAAGGGAGCATTTATACAGTAATAATCAGACAGGTACATTGCTACACAATACATTGCACTTGGTTCTAAACCATTGATAGCAATATAAAAAGATTCATCCGCTAAATCTGTTTGTGAAATCAGTTCTATGTTTACAGTCATATCTTCTCCTTTTTGTTAACTTGCTTAACAATTATATTTGAAATTTACCGTGACTTTTACCACGGTAATTCTCCCCACACCTTTTCAATATCATCCATCAATTTCACAACTGTTTTAAGTTCCACCTCGCTATAGTTGTTTAAAACTGAAAAGACCGATTTTTCAATATGTGCTTGTTGCTCCTTATGGATTTTTAAAATTTCGATGCCTTTTTCAGATAATCTCAAATATTTATTTTTCCCATTATTCGGATCAAAATCAAAAACAACTAAATTTTTTTGAATCAATCTTCTAACACTTTGAGTTATTGCACTTCTCGAAACTTCTAATAATTCAGATAATTTTACTAGATTTAAGGGCTGATTTTTCCCAATCACAACAATCAAATGTACCTCATTCAACGTAATGGATTTGTCAACACTACTTTTATGTTGATTTTTTTTTAACTGCTCAAACGCTAAAATAAATCTATTGAAACGATTATTAAATACAATAAATTCTTTTTTATCCACAATCTCTCTTTCCTTTGTTAATCATATTAATAAAATAGAAACTTCCTGTCAAATAAAAAATCCCCCAGATTCTACTCTGAAGGATTCATTTCTTATTTTACAACGATATTAACTAATTTATTCGGTACACTAATCACTTTCACGATGTCCTTACCGTTAATTTCTGCCTTGACTTTTTCATCAGCGAGAGCAATTTCTTGCAATTCTTCTCGTGATAGATCTTTAGCGACCATGAGTTTGGCGCGAACTTTTCCTTTGATTTGGACAACGATTTCGATTTCGTCTTCAACTAATTGGCTTTCATCCCAAGTTGGCCAAGCTACATAAGAGATAGATTCTCCTGTTGCTGCA
>ERZ772979.1710-NODE-1710-length-12061-cov-4.345577_pt1 | contig 12061 bp, 16 predicted proteins | sample MGYA00511130_ERZ772979 | MGnify/ENA primary metagenome ERZ772979 (study PRJEB29015, sample SAMEA2738103) | human oral metagenome | biome: human oral; feature: human-associated habitat; material: saliva | place: China | collected 2186 ... | reverse complement strand
TTTTGTGTTATTTTTTTATTTTTTCACAAATCACTGTCTGTCAATGATATAATAAAATATTCATATGTTATTGCTCGTTAATCATTAGCCATTAATCATTAATTTTGTACTTTTGCACTCTCATACCAAATACAAATGTCAGCAGAAGTTACCTTAAAAATAACCGATAGAGAGGGAACACTCTTTGAAGTAGAGGCGCCTACCGATATGAATATGTCCCTTATGGAAGTGATTCGTGCCTATGCTATTGCCGAGGATGGCGAGATAGGAGTGTGCGGAGGCATGGCCATGTGTGGCTCTTGCCAATGCTATATAGTAAGTGATACCCCCCTCCCTGAGGTAGGAGCGGAGGAAGAAGCGATGCTTTTTGAGACTTCTTATACTAAGGAAAACAGCCGATTAGGCTGTCAGATTCCTATTACCGAGGAGCTTGATGGGCTGGAGGTAATATTGGCTCCCTATCCGTAGGAAGTATCATTTGTGCAAAGGGGAGGATTGTTTGCATCCCCTTGCTAATGAAATACTCCTTTATATAGCTTTCCTCCCCTATGGCCAGTACAAAATCGCCTCCCCAAGCTCCTAAGCTCTTGATGGTTCCTGAAAAATCCTTGAATAGGGAATCCTTTGCAGTAGGGAGTCTTAGGTAGCTTGATAGTACAGCCTCGTGCTCGCTAAGGAGCTTGGAAAAGGTGTCTAAAGAGTGGGTGCGATAGATCTCTTCTGTAAGCTGGCTAAGCTGAGTGATGAGAGTTTTTTTGTTTTTCTTTAGCCCTTGGTATAGGGCAATTCCTTCTCGGCTGTTTTGTTTTTTGTTCAGGTAGACAAAGAATAAGGAAGTTGCAAAAGGAGGGTTGTAGTATATAGGATATACTTTGGCTTTGCCTTCGGTCAATTGGTATAGAATAGGGGAAGAGGCTCTTGCACAAGCGATGTCATACCCACTTCCTCCAAAGCTATTCCAGAGTAGTTCATAAGGGTCTACCTCTGCCCACTGAGCAATCATACTGATAAGGGTGGAGGAGGAGCCCAATCCCCATTCTCTGGGGAAATCCAATCTTGTCTCTACGTGTACTGATTGGCCTGTAAGGAAGTTAGGTTGCATTCTCTGGGCTTGGGAGAGGATTCGCTCTAAGGTCTGGGTGATAGGATTGGTATCTCCTACAAAGAGTTGTCCCTCATACCAGGGAGTCCCCTCTTGGGTAAGGCTACGGAAGAAAATACCTTTCCTCTCGGAGGGGGTAATGTGCATCTCTTGGCCATATTGGGTAGGAAGGGCTATTGCAAGTGCTCCGTCCAAGACCGCATATTCCCCAGTAAGGAGCAATTTTCCATGAGTAAAAAAATGATTTCCTTTTTCCATAACAGTCGCATTTTCAAGAAAAAACCCCTTAAGAGCTTATGCTCTCTAAGGGGATAGATTCACTAAACAATTATTAACTTTTTCAGCTTATATTTACAACCTTTTCTATCTCAGGAGCGTATTTCTTAATAGTCATTTCCACTCCGCTTTTGAGGGTCATCTGGTTTACACTACAGCTTAGGCAGCTTCCTAATAGCTTTACTTTCACTATTTTATCATCTTCTATTCCGATAAGGGAAATATCTCCCCCATCATTCTGTAGGTAAGGACGTATCTCGGCTAAGGCTGTTTCTACTCGTTGTAACAAGTCTGGATTATTCATGTTGGTATTAAGTTATAAGGTTCTATTTTAACAGTGCAAAGATACAGAATAAATCAATGTATAATTGTTAATTGTTAATGGCTAATTGTTAATTATATAAGGAAGTTTGTTAATGGTAAATAGTGTATGAGCCATACTTGCTTTTCCTTTTTTCAATTCATATCCAGCTCTGAGTTGCTAACTTCACTCCTTTTTTACTCAAAAAGTATGGGTAAGAATGAAGTTCTGTCGCGCTAAGGTAGGATCCATATTTTGGCAAAAAGGATTATTCTTCTGAGGAGGTAGGAAATAGATGAATCGCACATACTTATATATAAGGTAATATCGCTCAGAGTTGCGAATGATGTCTCCCAAGAGGTACAAAGGGGTCGTTTCGGTATCTATGGAGAGCTGTTCCAAGGAAAAGAGTAGGTAGTAGAGCATATCTATAGGCTCCTCAAAGGCAAAACGATTGAAGAAAGCCAGTTGCCCTTCTTTGAAGATCACTAAGTGAAAAGCATCTTTGTCGAAATGAGCATAGACAGCATTTTTCTTCTGGGGGTTGTGCATCAGCAGTACGCCCAGTAGGGTAGTGGTCAGGTGTTCGTACTCGAATATTCCATAGGTCTCCCTCAGGATACGGTTGATAGAGGCATTGGGGATGTATACATTGACCATCTGTTCGTCCTTGAGAGTGTCATGGCTGATGATCTGGTTGTGGTATTCGGTAACATTGAACTTGAGATACTCAAAGAGGTGATCTGTGACAAAATATTTTTCAGGAACAAAAGCAAACTGTTCATTGTTGTGCAGTACCTTGATAGTGTCGAAATCCTGACAGAGTGCGCGCTCTTCCTTGAGGTAGTTCTGGATCTCTCGTTCTACGACAAGTGCGGGCATGGAAGGGGGAAGGGGTAGGTGATAGATGGATTCTATACATGAAAGAGCTGGGTTAAAGATACAAAAAGAAAGCCCATCCAAATTCAATTGAATGGACATCTTTTTAAACTCAATATGTAAGTTATTTTCTTGCGGCACCTTTTTTATCTGTTCTTTCGTTGTAATAAGAAGGCCAGTTTCCACTGGTAGAGACTTCGGTCAAGGAACCTACAGATATATACGCACCTTTGACATCATTAACCCCTGTTTTTTGCAGTTCTCGCTCTATTTCATCTTGATCTAATCCCTTGAGAACGTCTTTTTTAGGTACTTTTACCTCGAAGACAGGGAATTTTACATCTCCCTCACGAGAGATCACCCCTGTTTCTATAGTCAAAGGAATCTGTCTGTCTCCGATAGTTACTGAAGACATCTGTTTGTAGCGTTCGTTGTCCTTGAACAAAGAATCTTTTACAGATATTTTTCCTATAGTATCTGTCTTGACAGATTGTTTGAGTACATCTATCTTGAAGTGTGGGTCATACTGTACCCAGCTGGTATCTTTCTTGGTTGTGATATAAAAATGAGCGGTCTCGATGAATTTTTCTAACTCACCGAAATTGTTGGTATAGGTCTTATGAATAGATTCATAGGCTTCTTCACTCTTACGAATATCCTTAAGTTTGGCAATTACTTCTGCATAACGCGCTTTGCTTTCTTTCTCAAACTCGATGGGTGCTTGTATAGATTTGTATATTAAAAAGAACCCTATAGCGCTGATTATCAGCAATCCAAATTGAATACCTCTTCTCATATAATTATGTATTTTGTATTAAGTTCGCAAAGAGCAAAGATACAATAAAATTTTTAATAAAAAAGTTTTTTTGCAAAAGATTTTTTTTACTATCTTTGAAATCATTTATTAGCCTATGGATGCATCGGATATTTACGATCTACTTTTAAGTCATTTTTCATGGGAGCCCACCGAATCACAGGAGGTTGTATTAGAGGAACTTGCAGGGTTTTTTTCTCAGGAGGAAGAGGAACAAAAGCTCTTTCTCCTCAGGGGTTTTGCAGGTACAGGAAAGACAACTCTGGTCAATACTCTGGTCAAAACCCTCAAAGAGCTTTCTGTTCGGGTGGTGCTACTGGCTCCTACTGGGCGTGCAGCCAAGGTGATAGCCTCCTATGCGGGTCAGAAGGCTTTTACTGTACACAAATGTATCTATCGCCCAATGGGAGAAGGGGGAGATTTCTCTTTTACTCTTAGGGATAATAAGGCTTCTCATACCTTGTTTATAGTAGATGAGGCCTCTATGATAGGGGAGGAAGCCAGTTTCGCAGGGCGCTCACTACTCTCTGATCTGATTGAGTTTGTCTATACAGGGGATCATTGCTACCTTATGCTTATAGGAGATTCTGCTCAGCTCCCTCCTGTACATACCTCAATGAGCCCTGCTCTTGATTACGAGCGGCTTTCTTCCTATTATTACAAAAAGGTAAGTGAGGGAATCCTTACAGATGTGGTCAGACAAGGCAAAAAATCGGGTATTCTATATAATGCAACACGGCTGAGAAAGCGTATTGAGAATTTTAAAGATAATTTTCGTATCCGTACCTCACCCTTCACCGATGTTATTCCTTTACAGACTTCCTATGATTTGGAAGAAGCCTTGATGGATGCTTATGCAGAGAGTGGGGTAGAGGAGACCTGCTTTATTGTTCGCTCCAATAAGCGGGCGGTAGAGTATAATCAGCAAATTAGGAAGGTAGTTTTTGACTATGAGGAATCCTTATGTGTGGGAGACTTACTTATGGTGGTCAAAAATAATTATTATTGGCTCGATAATGTCTCTCAGGCAGGCTTTATCGCTAATGGGGATACGATAGAAGTACTTGAAATCAATCATGTAGAGCGATGCTATGGCTTTACTTTTGCTCATGTCCTTATCCGTCTATTAGACTACCCAGAGTTAGAACCTTTGGAAACGATACTTTTCTTAGATACTTTAGAAAGCCCTTTGCCCGCCCTCTCAAGCGAAGAGCAAGAGAATCTATATTATGCTATTATGCAGGAATACAACAAGCAGACTGGGCAAGTGGCTCCACTGAATATGAAGCTACATCCTTATTACAATGCTCTACAGGTGAAGTATGCCTATACAATTACTTGTCATAAGAGTCAAGGAGGTCAATGGGAGCGTGTCTTTGTAGAGAAACCTTTTTTGCCAGAAGGACAGAGTGTGGCTTATTTTCGTTGGCTCTATACAGCCCTGACCCGAGCTAAGAAGAAGGTATATCTGATCAATTTTCCTTATGAGGAGATTATCTCGGATTAAGGGTAGACTTCTTCCTTTTATTTTTTACTCTCGGCAAAAAAAAGACACAACAAACCCAATATATGAGTTTGTCGTGTCTGAATTTTGGTAACCTACTCTTACGTAATTCGTTTTAATTAGATAGCTTCATTCAGGTAGGACTTAAGCATCCAGAGGTTTTTCTCCTGTTCTACTACGAAATCATTGATAAGAGAGTTGGTACCTGCATCATTTGCCTTGTCAGAGAGTTCGAGGAGTTCTCTCTCCAAAGGAAGTAGGGCTACAAGGCTGTCTATCACAAGGCGAACCGCTTTGTCATCGTCAAAAACATTCTCTCCTACAGGAATTGTAGCATGCTTTACATAGCTTTCCAAGGTGTTGAAAGGTACTCCACCGAGGGTAAGAATACGTTCGGCAATTTCATCTACCTGCTCCTGAGCGGCATTGTATAGCTCTTCGAACTTGATATGTAGTTCAAAGAAACGTTTTCCCTTTATATTCCAATGTACACCGCGCAAGTTCTGGTAATAGGTTTGATAATTAGAAAGAAGAATGTTCAAAGCATGTATTTCTTTCTCTACTTCGGCTTTTTTAAGCCCTAAACTATTAAAACTCATGATTATAAATTTTTAAATTTCACAGGACAAAGGTACAACCTTATCCATAGAAAGCAAGCCTTTTGCTATCTTTTTTATTTATATGAATATAGTTTTTATTGATAACAGAATTAAATCAATATAAACAAAAACTATAGTAAACAATCGTGAGAAAGTGAATGAAGAGCCAAAATAGGGGGCAAAAGATAAATTTCTATATTTAACTTTTCATTGTATTGATTTTATATCTAAAATGTTGTAATTTTGCATCGTTTTCAAAAGTAAAAATATAATCAAGATGAAAGAACAGATATTACAGATTTTGCTACGTATCGCCTCAGGAGAGGCAATAGCACAAGGTGAAAAGACAGTCTATCCTGCTGTACGTGAACAGCTTGCAGCTATTAAGGCTATCATGACTTTGCAAGGTTGGGATCGCAGAGAGGCTAAGAAAAAAGCAGTTGCTCCAGAGGAAACACCTCTTGAAGCAACTGCTGATACTACTATTGTGGGAGAAACTTCTGTTCAGAAAGAACAGGAATTTACAACAGGTGAGGATGTGACTCCTGATGCTGTCCCTTATGAAATTGCGGCTCAAGAGGGAAAGGTCACTGTTGTAGCAACAGAAGTTACAACAATTCCTACTACAGTTGAAGCTCATTTGTTGCAGACAAATCGGGACATCTCACTCAAGAAACGGCTGTACAAGCCCTTCAAAAGAAAAAAGAAGCTTTTAGGATTTAAGTAGGCAATGATTGTGTGGCTCAATTCGTTAAGACACAATAAGTTGTTTCGTAAGACACAATAAGTTGCATCTTAGAAAGTTAGTGAATCATATTTTAACTATTGATTTCCGTTATTACCTATCTTAGAACGCTGCAGAGTAGGCAGCAAGGAATCCAAGTATGATACCAGGAAGGTTGGCGAATATGATAGGGTAGTCTCTGTCTCGTTTTAAGAAACCATAAGCAACCCACAAGCTACAGTTGATTCCTGCAACAAAAGGCTGTATCCAAGCTCCTTTAGCATCACCCCATGTTTTTTGAATTTGGTCAATGTAAGCTACATACATAGCTACTGCCATAACAGCAGCCAAAACACTGAGAACGCGAACGAATTTGCTTTCTCCACTAGGTTGTTTTTCTTCGAATTTGTCCATAAATCATTTAGTTTAAAAAGTTTCTAAATATGCGGCAAATGTATAAAAAAAATTAAATATTTCTCGAATAGAGGATGTAATATTTTTTATTTAACTTTTAATAAACAGTGTAATAAGAGAATTGTATCTCTTTTATAAATATTTAACTTATCAAATAAGATAAAATTATAAAAATTCCTATAAATAAATTCGTTTTAGATTCGTATATTTGCATAAGAAAAACTTCTGAAAAGAGGTATATAGAATATCTAAAATAAAAAACGCATGAAATTATTGGAAATTAATGACTTAAAAGAGAGGAAGACAGTCCCAGATTCCTATGAGGTTGGTCTTGTCTATAAGGGGCATCGGGTGAATATTCTCTTGGATAAGCTTCATTATAGTTTGGAGCAGCTTTTGGAGGCTGCCAATCATTTGTTGCCTTATCTTTCCCAGTTGGATCTGAAGGCACGAAAATATTTAGCGAAGGAGGAGTTATTGCGCTTCAATGCTTATAATCAGACCAAGAATAAACCTCTTGTCTCTGAGGAATGTTTGGAGAAGCATATCTCTCTACATGCGGTACAGTTCTTTGATGAGAGTATAGACTTTTTTTATCGCCTGAGCTGTGATCGGAAATATGAGCTTATAGTAGAGGTGTGTGTAGCACAGGGATATGAGTACCCTAAGTTCGAACAATGGTTCTTAGGGAATGTCAAGGATAAGGGTTGGTTGCACAAAGTAAGTGCTTTTCTTGGGAAAATGTTTGGGCTTGTATAAGGCTTTGGATACATGCTGTTGTGTATGCTACTGAAAGAATTTAAGAGGGGAAATATCCTAATTGTTATCACAATCTAAGCAATTATCATACATGGTTTGTCCAGTGTTGTAATACTTGGCAGGAATACACGAAAGAGAATCTATACAATAACTAAGTTTTTTTGTATAATCTATTTTCAATTCCTCTGTTGAGAAAACATACCATTCCCATCCTCTTTTATATCCAACCGATAAAAGACAGAGTCTCGGTCAAAATCTACCATTGGACTGTCTTCATAACTATTTTTCTTTTCTTGTGAAGTGCATCTGCAAACAAGAAAGGAGATAATAGGCAATATAGCAAAATATAAAATCTTATTTTTTCTCATTTTTATCATAGCTTAAGTTCTGCAAGGTCAGAGAAAATTTGATTTAGTGAGAGTTTACTTCTTTTAAGTTTTTAATCGTTTTGATTTATAAAAGAATCTATTTTATGTTGTTCTTTATCATTAATTGGTAAAAAATGATTGATCAATATACTATCTAATTTTTCCTCTTGATCCAATATGAATATTTTTGCAAGAAAGGGTCTTTCTTTTAAGATGAAATCATATTGATAATGCCCTCTATTTCCTTGATAAATAGATATTTTTAATTTATTTTTATCTACTCTATCTATCCTCATATCACTTACATCAATAGTGTCTTTATCAACTATAAAATGATAAGGGAAAAGATACAAAGAATCTGTATAATATATTTTAACCCGTTGTGCATTTTGATTTCAAAAAATAAAAAAATTGTTCACTTAATTAAAAAACCGTATAGCTGACTAGCTTCCAAACAATTAAATAGAACAAACAACTTGGAGCAAAGTTATAAAAAATTCTTGAAGTGTTGTCTAATTTCTTTAAAAATAAATTAATGTGAGTTTGACGTAAGCAAAATTATATTTTTTATCGCACAAAGCCAGCGAGTGCTATCAGCTGGGTATGTGAAACACAGATTTTTACAGAGAGAATGATATAACAACTAAGTGTAACTTTTTGATTCCCACAGATAAATAAGACCAAAGATCTTATAAAAACTCGTAAAAATCACAACAGCACGATACACAAACATAGGAAATCTATTAAAATCTGTAGGAGCTTTCGTTATATCGAACTCACATTATTTTAAATTTTAACAATTATTCTTTCTTATAAGGAATAGCTAAATTTTTATCTATGTATAAGAACTGTTCACCATAGTGTTTACTGCTTATTTTTATATTATTCACTTTATAATTTTTTATATATATAAACTCCCTCTTTGAAAGCATTGTATAAACAGTTTCTTTTATAATCTCAAACTCAGAAATGTTATATAACAATGAATCATTAATTATAAGTCTATATGATATTTTTGGTTGAAGTGTCCATCTTAATTTTATATATAATGTATTAGCCTCGTAAGTGGCATTTCTATTATAGACTCTAACTTCTTTTATTTTCTGTGGCTTAGTACGCCCCAAAGAGTCTATTGCATAGAGTTGTATTCCCTTTCTATCTACAGCTTTTTCACCCCAATCTGTGATGTAAACTACAGAAGTAATCTTATAGCTTTCTTTGTCTTGAGTTAGTTTGCAAGAAACTAATAGGAGTAGCCCTACAAAAATTATAAATACATACTTTTTCATAATTATTTCATTCTTATATAAAACGTGTTTAAACTTTTTGGTGTGCTTCAAAAAGTATGATACAACTTTAGATGTACCCATAATTGATATAAAAGAAAGCTAAAGCAAAGGCGACACTATCCCTCAAAGTGTGTAAGTTTCCAAAATCAAGAGTTGTTTTTTAGCCCTTTTATTAAACTCTAATTCTAAATAAGTTATTTTATTAGGAATCTCTCCAAAAGAAAGTCTTTTATCGGAGAATGGAGAGCCCAATACACAATTTTCTGTTGTACATACTTGTGGATATTCTCCAATAATATCTAAGTCAATAGATTCTTCTATAGTAAAGTATTTCATTTAAGTTCATCCCTGAGTTTTCACTTTAATAATTTTTTCCTTTAAATCAGGAATCAATTCTTCTTGTAAGAACTTATTAGCTTGTTCAGGAGTTAAACCTATTTTATTAAATCTATCTAATTGCGTTTTTACATATTTATCATAAGCTGGATGATTTCCATGCATACCTTTTCCGATAATTTTAGTATATTTTTCCAATCCTATACCATTCATTGTCAATTGTTAATGGTTAATTATTAATGACTAATGACGAATCCTCCTAAACTTTAGAAGAGATTCGTCATTTGTCTTTTATCATTTGTCATAGGTTGATCACTGTTCACTGATCACTGACTATTGTTTAGGTAGTTCCTTATATCCCATATTCCAGAGGGAGAAGGCTTGTTCATCAGCATATCCTTCGATCATCTTGCTTACTGGAGTACCAGCTCCATGTCCTGCATTGGTTTCTATACGGATAATGATAGGTACATTCTTGCAGGCTTGTTTTTTCTGTAATTGAGCGGCAAACTTGAAGCTGTGAGCTGGTACTACACGGTCATCATGGTCAGCTGTAGATACCATAGTAGCAGGATAGCATACGCCATCTTTTACATTATGTATAGGAGAATAGCCTTTTAGGTATTGGAACATCTCCTTACTATCATCGGAAGTACCATAGTCATAAGCCCAACCTGCTCCTGCGGTGAACTTGTGGTAGCGAAGCATATCCATCACTCCTACATCGGGCAAGGCTACACGCATAAGGTCAGGACGCTGGGTCATCACCGCTCCTACCAAGAGACCTCCGTTGGAAGCTCCTTTGATAGCCAATTTCTCTTTGGAGGTGTATTTTTCTTTGATAAGGTATTCTGCGGCAGCAATAAAGTCGTCGAACACGTTTTGTTTTTGGAATTTGGTACCTGCATCGTGCCATTTTTTACCATATTCACCACCTCCGCGAATGTTAGCAGTGGCATATACCCCTCCATTGTTCATCCATATGGCAGTGCTTACCCCGAAGTAAGGATAAGTAATGGCATTGAATCCGCCATAGCCATAGAGTAGGGTAGGGGCTGTACCATCAAGCTTGGTTGTCTTCTTATAAGTGATGGTCATAGGCACTTTAGTACCATCCTTGGAAGTATAGAATACTTGTTTGGATTCGTATTCATTGGAGTTAAAGTTGATAGAAGGTTTCCAGTATTGGGTCGTTTCTCCGCTTTCTAAGTTGAGCTTGTAGATACTTGTAGGGGTACAAGTGTTGGTAAACCAGAAATAAGTATCTTTTTGGTTTTCTTTGGCAGAGAACCCTCCTGCTACTCCTATAGAAGGGAGCTTGATATCGCGGATGAACTTACCTGTGAAGTCATATTGTTTCACTTCAGTAAGGGCAGCTACGGTATATTTGGCAAGGATATAGCCACCAGCAGTGATCACATCCAATACGTTTTCTGTCTCAGGAATAAGGTCTTTCCAGTGATCAGGAGTAGGAGTTTTGATATCGGTGACTACCACTTTTCCGTTAGGCGCATTCAGGTTGGTGAAGAGGTAGAGCTTGTCTCCTTTTACATCAATCACAGAAGTGTCGGAAGAATAGTCGTTAAGGATAGTTACCAAAGGTGCTTTAGGATCTTTCAAGTCTTTGATAAAGAGCTTGTTGCCAGAGGTAGCATCTGCACCGAAGATCACAAGATATCTTTGGTCATCGGTTACAAAAGCATCGGTATAGCGATTTTTTTCCTCAGGAGTTCCTCCGAAAATAAGCACATCTTCTTTTTGGGATGTACCTAACTTATGGTAGTATACCTTGTTTTGGTCTGTTTTTTCAGAAAGTTCACTACCTTTTGGTTTGTCATAGGAAGAGTAGTAAAAACCTTCGTTGCCACGCCAATTACCACCTCCAAATTTGACGTCGACAATAGGGTCGCCTATTTGTTCTTTGGTTTTAGCATTGAGCACAATCGCCTTTTTCCAGTCGCTACCAGCCTCGGAGATTAGGTAGCATACCAGAGAACCATCTTTTGAAAAGTTGATTCCAGCCAAGGAAGTAGTTCCATCAGCTGCAAACTTGTTGGGATCAAGGAAAACTTCTTCCTTACCCTCCTTGTCCTTACGGTAGAGGACGCTCTGATCTTGCAGACCATTGTTACGGTAGTAGTAGGTATAGTCTCCTTCTACGAAGGGTGCTCCGGATTTTTCATAGTTCCAGAGTTTCTCCAATTGTTCCTTAATCGTCTTGCGATAAGGAATAGCATTGAGATAATCAGCAGTGAATTGGCTTTGTGCTTTCACCCATGCTTCTGTCTCGGCGCTTCTGTCGTCTTCAAGCCAGCGATAGGGATCCGCTACTTTTTCGCCAAAGTAGTCATCTTCTACGACTTGTTCTTTGGTCTGAGGGTAGGCAAAGTCTTTCATCTCTTCTGTTTGGGCAGGTTGTGTGTTGTTCTTACAAGCTGAAAGAGCAAGCAAGCAACCCATGGGAATAAAAAAATGTCTCATAGATGTAATAATTAAATTAACAGCTTTTAATGTTTCTGTTAAAACCGCTACAAATATACGACTTTTTTTTGAAAAAACAAAAAAGGTTTTAGATTTTAGTTGTTGGGTTGTAGCATTCATCATTCATCATTGATCATTGATAGTTGATCATTATTCTCGTTTTTCTTCTCACTTCTCATGGGGTGTCTTCTTGACTTTGCCCCTTGGGGGATTGT
>ERZ772979.1708-NODE-1708-length-12069-cov-6.109456_pt1 | contig 12069 bp, 9 predicted proteins | sample MGYA00511130_ERZ772979 | MGnify/ENA primary metagenome ERZ772979 (study PRJEB29015, sample SAMEA2738103) | human oral metagenome | biome: human oral; feature: human-associated habitat; material: saliva | place: China | collected 2186 ... | reverse complement strand
TAGGGTTCAACAATCTTGACTACAGAGCGGGACAGCTCCACATCATCAGAATACGAATGCGTAAAGCGTTTAGAATCTTTGGTATAGCCAAGCGGAACAATGGCCAGAGATGTAATTTGCTGATGAGCCTCTACCCAATCAAGTGTTTTATCAAGCTCTTCTCCGTCATTGATATTAGGGCACAAAACAATCTGGCCGTGAATCTCAATACCAGCGTCCATGAGTTTCTCGAGAACTTCAATGCCTCTAGCAGCGCGAGCGCCAATTAAATTACGACGCACGTCAGGTGAGATTGCATGGAGCGAAACATTCATAGGCTCAAGCTTGTGAGAGATGATGCGTTCAACGTCCTCATCGGTGAGGTTAGTGAGCGTAACAAAATTACCCTGCAAGAAACTCAGGCGATAATCGTCATCTCTAATGGAAAGCGAGGGTCGCATGTCTTCTGGCAGCATAGCCATAAAGCAGAACTGGCACGCGTTTACGCAGGTCTTGATACCGTCAAATAGCACATCAACAAAGTCAACGCCCCAGTCTTCTCCGGACTCACGCTCAAGCACACACTCGTAGAGCTCATCATCGCCGGGAATAGAAACTTCAAGCTCACAGAGGGAGCCGTCGGCCTCCCAGCGCCAATCAATCAGATCTTTTGGCACTACTCCATTGACCTTCTCGATAATCATGCCGGGCTCAAGGCCAGCCTTCCACGCAGGACTACCCTCTTCAACGGACTCAATCAGCGCACCAAGTCCACCAGATTTTGTATTGCCGTAGTCTGCGCGCTGCTCCATGTTAGGCGCCTACAATTTGTTCAATAGCTGATTTAACTGCATTGATATGAGCTTCCGGCGTAGAAGCGCCAGCGGTAATACCAATATGCTCTGCTCCCTCAAACCAGGAAGCTTGCAGCTCATCAGCACCTTCAATGTGATAGGTTGCGAGGCAATAGAGCTTAGAAATCTCAGCCAAGCGAGTGGTATTTGCAGAGATCCTGCCACCAATAATAATCATGACGTCAGATTCTTTTGCAAGCCTCATGCACGAGTCCTGATGGCCCGCAGTAGCCTCACAGATAGTATTCATGACGCGAAGCTCGTCAACAAGCGGAAGTACCGCGTTAACTACCTCAGAGAGCTTAGCAGCGCTCATGGTGGTCTGTACCACTAGACCAACCTTCTTTGCAGCTCTCATGGCGTCCGCCTGAGCGGCAACTTCTTCCACGGTGTCAATAGCCAAAGACCCTGGTACATGAGCCAGTGTTGCCTCTACCTCAGGATGTCCAGACTCTCCTACCACATACACGGCATAGCCCTGCTTGGCGAGAAGTTCTGCGGCTCCGTGAGCTTTCTTTACAAACGGACAGGTTGCATCAAGTACGTCAACACAGCCGTCCTTGGCAATCTGCTCCTCTTGAGGAGTTACACCATGTGTGCGCAACAATAGCGCACTTCCTGCTGCTTCAGAAGCGGAATCAACTACCTCTACGCCCTGGTCTTTAAGAGACGTAACAACGCGAGGATTATGAATAAGCGGACCAAGCGTGCGCACGGGCGCATGAGCATCTTTGACAGCCTGCTGGACCATCTGAAGAGCTCTTTCTACACCGTAACAAGCACCAGCTTCATCGGCAATTTTGATAGTAGGCACGAACTAATTCCTTCCGGGATGCTCTTTGAGCATTGCATCTCGTAGCTCATATACCCGCTCCATGGCTATTTCTTCCATCTCTTTAGCCTGATCTTTACGCTTAGTGGAAGTCAGGTCAGCAAAGGAAACCTTCTGACCAGCACGAAGATACACCTTGACGGGCTTAATTAAGGGTGAGCCTTTTTTCTTAATATCAAGGGCACCAATAATGGCCAGTGGCTGAACATCTACTTTGGCAAGCTGCGCGATAAGGGCAAAACCGCCGTGAGTTTCTCCACGTTCAGTGTTACTTCTCACTCGAGTGCCCTCAGGGTAGATAAGAAGCATTTCTCCCCTAGAAAGTGCGGTAGTTGCACGACGAATTGCCTTCATATCGGCAGTTCCACGATCAACAGGAATTCCACCAAGTCTAGAGAGTGCCCACTGGAGCGGTTTGAATTTGTTGAACTCACTCTTGTAGATGGTACGGACTGGAATGCCATGAATAAACAGGTGAACAACAGTAACAATAGGATCCAAAAACGTTGGGTGATTCATGATAAGAACGCGAGGGGTCTTATCACCAACAAAGAGCTGGTCATTGTCCCAGCGCCATCTAAACCAGATTTTTGTAATCAGCCCCAGTACACTAACTGCCAGCCACTTAAAGAACTTGGCTGGTGCTGGAAAGTCAACAAGCGCCGTGTCGTAATAATCGTCAAACGAATTTCCGCCAAAAGGGCGCAAACGCTTAGATGCCGTTGTTATAGAAGACTTTTTCTCGGAGCGCTTAGGCTCTTCTGTGTGAGACTTCCCATCATCAGAAGAGCTGTCCTCTGATCCATTTCCCTGGTGAGAAGACCTGTGGTTGCGTGCATCTCTCTGACGTAAACCTGGGTGCAGATCAATAATAGCTGCAATGACCTCTTCAACAGAAAGCGCAGAAGAGTCAATGTGGTGGGCATCTTCTGCAGCACGAAGTGGCGCTGCCTTACGTTCAGAATCAGCCTTATCGCGAGCCTTGATGTCTTCGAGGATCTTCTCCTCACTCTTGGCGTCTACCTGGGCATCGATTCCGGTGGCTGCGTCTCCACCCTGGCGCTGTACGGCTCGGCGGTGAGCACGAGCAGCAGGGTCTGCAGTCAAGAAAACCTTAACATCGGCCTCTGGAAATACCACGGTGCCAATATCACGGCCCTCTGCAACTACATCGCCATTCTCGCCCGCGCGACGCTGCAGGGTAACCATAGCCTCGCGGACTTCAGGGATGGCTGCAACAGCGCTAACGTTTCTGTCTACCTCTGGGGTACGAATTTCTGCGGTGACATTTGTACCGTTAGCAAAGACAGTTTGACCATTAACAGAGTTTCCAAACGAGATGCTAATGCTACGTGCTACCTGAATGATTTTCTCGGTATCCGTCATATCAATGCCCTGACGTAGGCATTCTACGGTTACCGAACGATACATTGCGCCCGTATCAAGAAAAATCAGATTCAGGCGATCAGAAAGTGCACGAGCAACCGTAGACTTTCCGGAGCCTGCTGGACCGTCAATAGCAACAATCATTACTTATCCCCCTTGGTGACACCCCAAATGTCACGAAAATCGTAAAAACTTGGCTCAGTGGAACGGCGTATAACCTCTTCTGGATCAAGGTTAAATCCACCAAGCTTAAAATCTGAACTGCCTGTACTAGTAAAGAAGATTGAAGAAACATTTGCAAGATGTACGTTCCAGCTTGAACTTCCTGGAATGCCAAAAATCTCTGCCATCATAGAGCGCAGATAACCACCATGAGAAATACAAACAGTGCGTCCAGAAAGACTGGAAAGCTCGTTAAGAATAGTGCGGCATCTGCTTCTTACCTGCTCATATGACTCTGCCTCTGGAGCAGGTATGGAATGGCCGTTTTTGTCTGAGGCCCAAGGAAACGTAAGGCCATAGGGCTTTAAAATCTCTTCTGCATCAGCAAAACGCTTGCTCTCCAAAATGCCAAAATCCATCTCTGCAAGGTCATCTTTTACCTCACAAGGAATACCAAGCTCGGTGGCAGCCATCTGGGCCATGTCTTTGCAGCGAGATAAAGGAGAGGTCCAAATTCTATCTGGATGAAAGGCAACAAGTGCACGAACAGCGTGCTCTCGCTGTTCAACGCCATGCTCGGTAAGCTCAACGTCTCTTCTGCCGCTGAAAAAGCGCTGTGTATTAGCCACACTCTCTGGGTGGCGCATAAACAAAATACGATGAACCTGAGCTGGAACTTCAAAGGGCTGCATTATGTCTCCTCTCTGGGCGTTTTTGAGCTGTTTGACGTGCGCTTAGTAATTGTGCGACTAGTAATTATTTGCTGGCATGTAAAGGCATGATGGGAGAAGCGCCAGGCTCTCTACCAATAGTGCGCTCCAGAGCGGCAACTTCCTCTTCTGTAAGAAGTCTCCACTCACCTTCTTTAACGCCTGTAAGGTGGAGCGGCCCAAACGTGTCTCTGTGGAGCGCAAGAACTCTATGGTGAATAGCAAGAAGCATCTTTTTGACCTGGTGCTTTCTGCCTTCTCTAATAGTTACGCTGACCAGGGAGTTTGGCTCTCCTCCACCGGTTTTTCCTAAACCCTGTGGGGCGAGAAGCGCCTTCATCTTGGCATCGTTGGAAACAATCTCTACCTCTGCGGGTGCCGCGGGACCATCTTCAAGTTCAATGCCCTCACGCAAGCGAGCAAGTTGTTCTTCTGTAGGAGTGCCTACTACATGAGCAACATAGTGCTTCCATACATGCTTTGAGGGATGCAAAAGCTCTTGTGCCATCTGACCATCGGTAGTAAAGAACAAAAGACCCGTGGTATCCATATCAAGACGTCCAACAGGGAAAAGTCCCGGGTATAAGTCAGTGGGAACCATGTCCACAATGGTTGGTCTACCCTGAGGGTCTTTCATAGTAGTCAGATATCCTGCAGGTTTGTTGAGCATCAAATAGACGGGTTTCTCGGCAATTGAGCAGACAATGCCGTCTACCGCAACAACATCTGCCTGCGGATCAACCTTACTACCAAGCTCAGTAACTACCTGGCCGTTTACCGTGACGCGACCAGACGTCATCAGGCGCTCAGAGCCTCGACGGCTAGCCACTCCTGCGCGAGCTAAAAAGCGCTGCAGACGCATGGGTACAATGCGCTCATCTGCCACGGCTTATGCTTCCTCTTGCGTATCGTAGCTGTCTCCCAAAAGAGAGCGTTCATCGTCAATGTCTTCTGCGGCTTCTTCAAGCGTTGAAGTGAAGCTTCTGTCGGAGAGTCTCTCGCGAATAAACTGTTTTGACTCCTCGTCAGGGGCAAAATCTTCCAGCGGCGGCAACTCTCGTAAAGATTTAAGGCCAAAGCGCTCCAAGAAAAGAGCTGTTGTGCCATAGAGAATGGCTTGTCCCCTATCTGCCTCTTTACCCACTTCACGCACAAGGTTTTTCTCGCGAAGTGAAGAGATAACACCATCAGAGTTAACACCACGAATAGCTCGGACGCCTTCACGAGTAACAGGCTGGTGATAAGCAATAACCGCCAGCGTCTCAAGAGCTGCCTGAGAAAGGCGGCGCGTATCCCAGGAGAGCACAAAATCGCTGACCAGCTGATGGTGAGCTGGGTGCGTAAAGAGACGCCAACCGCCGGCTACCTCTCTGAGCTGAAATCCCCTGTTGCAGCGCGTGTACTCCTCTGCAAGCTCTTTGAGCGCTTGGGCAACCTCGGCAGGAGCTGCATTGGTGACCTTGGAAAAGTCGGCCGTGGTGATTGCATCTGTTGCAACCAAAAGCAGTGATTCTAGTGCGCCTTTGAGCGACTCGGAATCTAAATAGGTAAGCTCTTCTGCCATAAGTTATTCCGCCTCTTTCTGTGCTTCATCGGGCGTATGGGTTAGCGATAAAAGTGTCTGCTGGACGTCTTGGAGCGCATTTTGAGACAAGTTAAATCCTTCAAGGTCTGGCTCATCACCAGATAGTTCTTCTAGTTCCAAAAGAACCGATTCATCAAGCTGGTATGAATTTGCACCCTCTATGTGCTCAATTTCAATTTCACCAAAGATGACATCTTGTTGAACACGAACAAGACCGCGTTTAAAGAGTTCAAGCACAGCCAAAAAGTTTGCGACCACAATCTCTGGCGTATCCTGACCGTCTAGAAGCTCAGAGAAGGTCACTTTACCCTTTGAGCGCGTGAGACGATCCACTGAAGCAACCGTCAGAGCCACTGGAAGCCTTTTTGGGGCCACATGTTCTGCCTCAAGCAAGAATGTCTCACGTTTTGAGTCAATGTCCGCACAGATGACGGCAAGGCTTCTGAGCGTAATGCCTTCTAGGTAGTCTGGCATGAGGTTCAAGAAATCAGGATCTGGGCCCACTGAGCGTGGGAACATGTACGATTCTGCTTCCATACGGCTACCTAGTGCGGCACCTGCATTTCTGAACTGCTTATAGGCAATAAGGCGAGCAATAAGAACTTCTCGTGCCTCATCAGGAGAAAGCCCGTCAAGCTCGTCATCATACTCATCTTCATCGTATGAGCTTTTGAGTGAAACGTCTTGAGGCACTAAGGCATGAGCCTTCATGTCCAAAAGCGTTGACGCAACAAGGACAAAGTCACTGGCAACGTCTAGGTCAAGCTCTTCCATGGCGTCAACTTCTGCCAGGTACTGATCAGCAACCTCAGAGATAGAAATAGAGCCAATAGCAACTTTTTGCCTACTTACCAGCTGAAGGAGCAGGTCAAACGGACCAGAATATGTTGCAGTGTTTACTTTGTACGACATTAGATGATTCTCGCAAGCAGGCTCAAAATGACGTTAGAAATGCCCCCAATAATGGACGAGAAAAAGCCAGGCGCAAAGAACATGAGTCCCACTACAGCAATCATACAGTAAGGCTCAATGGCGTAGAACTTTTGACGGTTTTTCTCGCCAAGAAAATATAACAGCAGCTTAGAGCCGTCCAAAGGTGGAATTGGCAGCATGTTAAAGACTGCCAGGCTTACGTTAATTTGAATGTAGAAGATTACCAGCGAAGAAACGTAGTACATTACCAGCGGATTATATGCTGCACCAAATGCAACAGCTAGCGCGTTGAGCAAACGCAACAAGAGTGCGCCGAGAAACGCCTGCAAAATGTTAGACGCTGGACCTGCGAGTGCTACAAGAATCTCGTCACGACGACGATCTTTGAGGTAGTTGGGGTTATAGGGAACGGGCTTTGCGTAACCAAAGCTGGGACCACCCATCAATACCAACATAAACGGTAAAAGAACCGTACCAAACAAGTCGATGTGTGCCAGTGGATTGAGCGTCAAACGGCCAGACATTTTGGCGGTAGGATCTCCGCACTTGTATGCCACAAAGCCATGCGCAACCTCGTGAACCACAATGGCAAAGATTACCAGTGCAAATTCAGCGAGCGTTGTCAAAAGCGATGGAACTGATGTTAAAGCAGTTGGCACAACAATCCTTATCTCAACATCTGCAAAACACACAGACAGATACTTACGTAAGCTTCAATTACCTAATAATTTTACCCAAGATTGGCAAAACTACCTACTCGTCAATGTCTGCTTCCATCTTTTCTGAAAGCTCCAACCATTCAGCCTCAAGAGCAGGAATCTTTTTGGAGAGTGCCTGGTATTCAGCCATACACTCATCAAATTTTTGCGGATCGTTATAGAGCGCCTCGTCAGCCATAAGCGTCATGAGCTCATCGTAACGCTTATGCGCAGGAGTAAGTGCAGCTTCAACCTCGTCCAAGCGCTTCTTAGTCTCCCTCAGCGCACGACTTCTACGGTTGCGCTCCTCAGCCTCAGCTCTTCTCTGCTCCTTAGTCTTCACATTGCGAGAAGATCCTGCAGCTTGACCTGCCTCTGGACCAGAACTCTTAACCGCTCTTGCACCCGATGTTCCATACGAGGACACCGTCTTGCTCGACGTCTCCCCCTGCGCTGCTGCTTGAAGCTCTGCAAGCTTAAAGAGGAAGTAATCGTAGTTACCGTCATAGACGGTGACCTTGTGATCGCGAACGTCCACAACCTTGTTAGCTACAGCTCTGACCAGGTGCTCATCGTGACTGATCAAGATGATAGTTCCGGGGAAGTCAACAAGTGCCTTCTCTAGAACGTCAACAGAGTCAATGTCCAGGTGGTTAGTTGGCTCGTCTAGAAGCAACAGTGGGTCTGGAGAAACCAGCATCTTAGCAAGTGCCAGACGAGCGCGCTCTCCTCCAGAAAGCACATTTACGCGTTTCTCAACATCATCGCCATGGAAAAGGAAGGCTCCAAGCAATCTACGCTCTTCAGAAGTAGTCCAGCCAGCAGCAACGGTATCAAGCTCTGCAAGTACCGTATTTGCAGGATTGAGCTCTTCAAGCTGGTGCTGTGCATAATAGGCTTCAGTGACGTTCTGCCCAAGGCTAATCTGTCCTGCATCTGGCTTAAGCTTGCCAGCAATAAGCTTCATAAGAGTGGATTTACCAGCGCCGTTAGGGCCAACAAGCGCTACGTGATCTCCGCGATACAGCTTAAGGTCAACGTTATCATAGACAAAGTTATCCTCATACGATTTGGCCACGCCCTCAAGAGAAATGACTGTATCTCCGGTACGAGGAGGTTCTGGGAACCTAAAATGCATGTGATGAGATTGCTCTGGAAGAACTACCAGTTCTTCACGGATCTTCTCGACCTTTGCCACGCGCTCTTGAACCTGTTTTGCCTTGGTAGGCTTATACCTAAATCGCTCAATGAAGGTCTCCATGTGAGCAATGTCGCGCTCTTGAGCTGCACGTTTAGCGCGGAGCTGCTCAAGATTTTCTTCTCGCTGATGAAGATAGCCGGAATAATTGCCGGTATAGGTTACGAGCATACGATTCTCAAGCGCCGCAACGTGCGTTACACAGGCATCCATGAACGAGCGATCGTGGCTTACCAGCAAAACCGTGCCATCATATGACGATAAGAACCTCTCAAGCCACTGGACAGATTCCAAGTCCAAGTGGTTAGTAGGCTCGTCCAAAAGCAGGACGTCAGGACGACGAAGGAGCAACTTTGACAAAGAAATACGCATCTGCCAGCCGCCCGAAAACTCTTTAGCTGGCTTGTCAAAATCTTCTACTGGAAATCCAAGACCTGCAAGAATCTGACGAGCTCTACTCTCTAGTTCATATCCACCAAGACGCTCGAAGCGCTCCATAGCATGAGCATAGTCTTCAAGATACTTATTGAGCGTTGCACCTTCGGGAGTTTCGGCAATTTTGATTGAAAGGTCGTTAACCTTTCTCTCCCACTGTTTAATCTCATGGGCAGACTCAATGACTTCATTAAGAGCAGTTCTATCTCCCATGAGCTCTGTTTCTTGCTCAAGATATCCAAGGGTAGCGTCTTTTGCAAAGGTAACAGTTCCCTCATCAGCAGACTCTAGGCCCATGATGATCTTTAGAAGCGTAGTCTTACCAGCACCATTAGGGCCAACTAAAGCCCAACGCTCTCCCGCATTGAGCTGAAGTGTTGCATTTGAATAAAGGACTCTACCACCAAATGACTTAGAAATCTTATCCGCAAGAGCAATCAAGTGAACTCCTCATACATATCTGAACTGGATAAGTATAAGTCATTCACTTGATTTACGTGGTGAATTATGTAAATGAAACCAGGCTTATGAAGATTTATTTATGAAATCTTTTAGAATCAAAAATACGACCGACAATAAGAATAGCAGTACCTGTAACCGATGACATCAAGGGCACTATATAGGAATAATCGCCAGTATTTGGAAGTACTTCTTGTTTATGTTCTTTCATGTTTAGAGTTGGTTGAGACTCATTGACTGACTGGGTCTGTGGCTCAGTTGTAGCTGTTGGAGTAGTAGGAGTGTCTGGAACAGGGGTTGGAGATGGAGTAGGTGTGACTGGGTTGATAAACACAACTTCAGTCTCAGTATTTGAACCAATAATCTCACCAACTTGAGTTCGTTCGTCAATTGAGTGACCATCAATGGTAGTTAGCTGTCGAATAGTGGTCGAAGTATCACCAAAAAGATTTGGAATAACAACAGTACCGTCAGCTCCTGTTGTTAAAGAATAACTTCCATCAGCCTCAACAGAAAAAATACCAGTCTGAACAAAAGCTGGAGTCGGAATGTTAGATCCAGCAAGGTCTGCTGCAGTAGCCTTAAGAGTTGCACCAACAATTGGATTACCGTCTGTATCAACTACTTTAACGATAACATTACCAAGTCGAGGTTTGTCATGAATACTTGCTGGAACGATTTCACTTAATCCAAAAAAACTTCCATCAAAATTTACACTTACTGAACCCTCGCCAGTATATTCAGGTCTAAAAGTTGTTTGGGTAACTGTATATCTTCCCATGGGTAAATCAGAAAAAAAATAACGACCATTAACGTCAGTGTCACCTTCAGCAACAATAGTGCCATCTGAATTTGTTAATACAAGATGCATACCAGGAATTGGTTCCTGTGTATAATAATCAAGAACAGCCATTTTAATTCCATTATGATCTGCATTGCTAGCACCAGAAATAACACTAACACTTGCATAAGCCTTTGAAACGATACCAATGCAGAAAATACTTAAAACAAATAATAAAAGTGTGATTGAAAATCTAAATTTTTTTTCCATATTAAAATCCTTTCAATCTATTCTTTACACACACATTAGTAAGTATACTCTTATTGACGCTTCTTATGAAGGAAAAGAGCTGCGGCAGCAACAACGATAGTTGCGCCAGCAACACCAATGATTAGAGGAAGCGTAAGAGCGTTATCACCGGTATTTGGCAGTACAGACTTCTTAACCTTCTTAGCCTTTGGAGCCTCTGGCTGAGGCTGAGGCTCTGGAGCAGGTGGCTCTGGCCTACGATTTACAAACGTAACCGTAGTTGTTTCGTTAGAGCCAGTAATCTCACCAACCTGAGGATTAGGATCATCAATAGTGTAGCCATCAAGGGTGGTTAGCTGAGTAATAATTGCGTTAGCATTTATTAGATAATCAGGAATAATTACGGTGCCATCAGGACCAGTTGTAAGCAGATAATTGTTATGGTCATCTCTGCTTAACTCACCTGTCTGAGTATAAGGAACACCAGGATTTGGTGCATCCTGAGTCATAGCACGAGGATCACTAGTACCAGGCAAATAAGCTGGATCAGGAGTATTAAATCCGCCCATAGAAGGAGGACATGCAGGTGCTGCGATTCCAGACGCATTGTCATAGGAGGGGTTTGCTTTTAAAGTTGCGCCGGCAATAGGACTTCCATACTGATCGACTACTCTCACGATAATATTTCCGCGCCTATTTGGTAATTTAACTGTTACTCGAGTTGTTTCCTCAAAGAGACGTGTATCTGAATCGTAAGGGAATGTTACTGCATGAAGAGGGACCATACCATTAATGCTACCTGGAGTGCATGCAAAGACGGAATCAATCATTACAGCATCGGAATTATAAGCTAGTTCATTAGGATAATTTTTTGGGATAACCGTATAACTTCCTGTTACCGGAACAGTGACGCTTTGTCCACCTGGAACATTTGAGGCAATTCTATTTCCAAATTCATCTTCAATATCAAATTGGATATTAGTAATAGTACTAGAGGTTGGAATGTCTTCGCCACCAACATAAAGCTGGCCCATAATATGGACATTTTCAAAGTTAATGGTCTGAGGATCGCCATCACTACCAGCAGGAGCGGAGAAAGTCACGTTTTTAGCTGTGTGATCAATAACATATCCAGCTTTAAACGTTGTCTGCTCAACCTTATAACTTCCGTTAGCAAGGCTAGTCTGAGCTCTACCGTTTTGGTTAGTAATCATAGTTGCAGCGTTGGTACCGGTAACTGTATTAGTCACTGTAATTGTTACACCATCAACAGGTTGACCATAATAGTCATCAGTAACATTAACCGTGAGCTGATTTTGAACTGCTGCTTCTGCAAGCGCAAGCTTTGGAACTCCAATTACAATTACGCAGCATAGCGCAACCAAAATTGACGCTGCAACACATTTGAACTTTTTCACTTCAAACCTTCCAAATCCATTAAGGATTACAAATGTCTAATTCAAATGATAAAAGAAAATATCATTCAAATGAATATAAACTACATTCTAAATTGCAATTTATTAAATTTTCATATCATCAACAATAAGAATTAGCTATAAACAGCTATTCCCTATCCAACCACACACAAAAAGCGAGAAGGCCCTTCTACATGAAAGATCTTCTCGCCAAAAAATCGTCAATAAGTTTGATGGAATAGCGCTACTTATCCATAGTGAGATGAATAGCAAAGCCAGCAATCTCTTCTTTGAAATAAACCAAAAACGTACTGCCGTCTGGATTAAGTCTTCTTGAAGACTCATCGATTTCAAAGCCACGACCTGCAAAGTAATTCTCGGCAGCAGGAATAT
>ERZ772979.1703-NODE-1703-length-12090-cov-30.268633_pt1 | contig 12090 bp, 13 predicted proteins | sample MGYA00511130_ERZ772979 | MGnify/ENA primary metagenome ERZ772979 (study PRJEB29015, sample SAMEA2738103) | human oral metagenome | biome: human oral; feature: human-associated habitat; material: saliva | place: China | collected 2186 ... | reverse complement strand
CAAATCTAACCCCCGCGACACGCCGAGCCAGACACACATTTTGACCCTTAACCCTCAATTGCTACGCTGCGCCGTGCTATTCGCGAGAGACGTCTAGATGCCGTCCGCGTCGGCGGGAGCGTCAAGGTCAGCGCCGAGGCACTCGATGCCTATATGCGCGCTTCAACCGAGCGTTTCGCCTCCAACGGGGGTGCAGCACGATGAGCATAAAAAATCACCCCGGCACTTCCACTGAGGAGAGCACCGAGGCGAACAGTTTCGTTGATGCCCATTCAACCACGTCGCTCGTGAGCGGCACGGTGCTGCCGACGGCCAATCAGCTCATCCTTAAAGAGGTCGTGATCTTCCTCGGTGCGAAGAAGCAGAGCACGTGCTGCCCTGAGGATGTGGAGATGTTCCTGCTGAACCGGATCAACGAGCGCCTGCTCGGTGAGAACAAGAAGAACGGCCTTAAGGGCGCGCTCGCTCATCGTCCGCTCAAGGTTCTTCCGCCCTCGGTGATCGCGACGTGCATCCTCAAGCGCGAGCTGCGGCACACGGGTCTAATCGGTGAGTCGGAGGCGACGGCTGAGCTGGTGACCTACGAGGATGAGGGGCTTGACGAGGGGCTGTATGTGCCTGCCGAGCAGCGCATCCGTCGCCTGGCTCGCCAGTACCACTACACGATCTCGCCCAGTGATCTCAACGCCGTCGTGGAACATGTACGCGACTCGGTGCCGCTGCTCGTCGAGAGCAAGGACGGCGATGTCGTGGCATTGACGAACGGGTTGTTCGATCTACGCTCAAAGGAGCTGCGCCCGTTCTCGCCCGAGGTTGTCCTCACGTCAAAGGCCTCCGTTGCCTTCCGTGAAGACGCCACCACGTGCCCGGTGATTGATGGGTGGAGCGTTGACGACTGGATCAGGGAGCTTGCGAACGATGATCCCGAGGTCGAAGAACTGTTCTGGCAGATTATTGCTGCCTTGTTCCGCCCTGGTCACGCGTTCAATAAGGCGGTGCTGCTGTACTCGCCGACTGGATCGAACGGCAAGGGGACGTTCGTCGAGCTACTGCGCAATCTTGTCGGGCCTGAGCGCGCTGAGACGCTCTCCATAGCCGACTTCGGTGACGATCACCTGCCCGAGACGTTGCGCAGCGCGTTTTGCGTTCTCTCGGACGAGAACGAGGTGGGCGATTTCGTTCGCCGTGCGGGGGTGTTCAAGGCGTGGGTGACTCACGACTGGATCCGTCTCAACGTGAAGTACGGCGCGATCAGTCACATCAAGGGTCGTGGCCTGTGCGTGTTCTGTGTGAACGAGCTTCCCGCCTCGAAGGACAAGTCGGAGTCGTTCTACCGTCGCTTCGTCGCGATCCCATTCCTCAAGCGCTACACGGGAGCGGACGAGAATAAGGCGATCAAGAACGACTACGTGAAGCGTCGCGAGGTGCTGGAGTACATCGCCAACAAGGCCATGATGATGCCGGTCTTCGACGCGTTCGTAACCCCCAAGGTCTGCGAGTCCCTGCTCAGCGAGATCCGCGTGGAGAACGATCCTGTTCTCCAGTTTGCTGAAGAGTTCCTGCCGCAGTTCCGGTGGGAGCTGCTTCCGTGGCAGTTTCTGTACGCCATGTACGCCGCGTGGATGAAGAAAGAGGTCCCCTCGGGGCGCCCAGTGAGCAGACGCGAGTTCACCAAGCGCATGACCGCTCACGTGGACGCGACGCCCTCGTGCGGTTGGATCATCCCTCGCGGTGCTGATGGAAAACAGAAGACGATCCGCACCCACGACAAGATCCTCGGCAACGAACCCCTGGCCGTGGAGTACGACATCACGAACTGGTTCGACATGCGGCCCGTGAACGGCTCGATGCGCAAGATCGGGCTCCCTCACAACATGCCCGTGTCCACCCGTGGTCTGTTGTGCGCCACCGTCGCGCTCACCGATGACGACACCGACTCCCACGTTTTACAGCAGCAGCGTTGATCGACGCTCAATCAGCACAAGCAAGTAAATCAAGTGAAAGGAAATGAATCATGGCGAATCTCGACAAGGAGATCGCAGACGCCCTCGCGAAGGTCGAGCGTCTGAAGGAGAAGAAGCGCGTTGCCGAGGCGAAGGAGCGTGCGCGTTTCGCGGACGCGATCATGAGCGTTCTCGATGAGATCGACAACGCCGAGCAGGTGAGCGTTTGTGCGCTGATCGATCGGGCACAAGCGAGGATCGATGAGCAGAATGCGAAGCGTCGTCGCGCTGCCGATAAGGCAGCGGCGCGTCGTCGTGAGGCGAGCAGCGAAGCGTCGAACGAGTCAAGTTCTCAGCCCGTGTGGGATGGTGAACGATGACGAGTTTCGACGTGAGCGTGTGGGGGGAGTCCAGAGGGGGGCTTAGCCGCCCCTCTGGCCAGCACGGGATGTCGTCAGACAGACCGTCTGCTGGCCGACGGGCGGTACCACCTCGAAGCTCGACTCAGAACGAGTCGAACGATAGGGAGCCGCCCGTCCAGCCGGAGGGAACCATCACGGACGAGCTCGCAGAGCAAGTCCGGGGTGGTGACCGACGGATCGCGAGATGTGAGTCTCGCGGCACGCGGGTGACTGTCAGGTTCTCCGAAGGAGAAGCTGCACAGCTCACTCGCGTTGCGAAGCGCTACCGGCTCTCTGAGTCGGGAGCGATCAGGGCCGCCGTCGATTACCTCGACGGCGCGCCCGCGCCCCGCGTGATCGACCGCGACGTGCTCCGTCTCGTCGCGGCGGTTAACGCCGTAGGCGTCAACGTCAACCAGCTCGCCCGGCAAGGGTGGGCTGGTGTCGAGCCGGACATCGACGCTCTGCGTCGTGCGACGGCGATGCTCCTCACGATAGCGAAGGAGATGAGCGCATGAGCATCACTAAGCAGACGACGACGGTGCGTGCAGCAGCGGCGATCATGTACGCGCACTACGGGAAACCTGCCAACGTCAAGCAGTCACGTGCTGCGGCGTGGCGCTCTGACTTCCGTAACCCGTACGACGCGATCACTTCCATCGAGTCGATGCTCAAGGGCGCTGGTCGAAAGAACCAAGCCCTGATGGTCATTCAGAGCTTCTCCGCTGACGAGCTCGACCCGAACGATCCGAGCACGCCGACGATCGTCGCTGACGCTGCCTATGCACTCGCGAAGGAAGTCGCGCCGAACTCTCCCTGTGATGTCGTTGTGCATCTCGATAGCGACGGTGGCAATCCTCACGCACATATCACGATCGCGAACGTCGATCTCGTAACAGGGAAGGCAGCCCGTGAGAATGGTCTCGCTCATTGGGTTTTGAAAAAAGCTAACGACAAGATCATGCGAGAGATGGGCTTGCAGGTCTTGGAGCCTCATGCCCTCGCTCACGACGTGAACAGATCGCGTTCCGGTGAGCACGCCGAGGGGCTCACGGTGGACAAGCTCTCGAAGAACACGTGGAGAGAGTTCCTCGCCGATCGTGTCGATGAGGCGCTGCTCGATCCTCGCTCGGTGGACTTCGACTCGCTGCGCACCGTCGCACGCGAACACGGCGTCTCGATTGAGAAGAAGACGAGCGCGAAGAGCGAGGCAGCAGGACGAGACCCGAGCGTCACCTACGCCCTCGTCGATGACGACGGCGAGGTTCGCCGGTTTGGACGTTCGAAAGCTGCCTGCACGGCCAGGAAGCTCGGTGCCGACTACGGCTGGGGAGCCCTGCACAACACGATCAGTGAACGAATGATGAGAGAACAGGAGATAGAAGATGTCCAGAGCTTTACAGAAGATGGAGAGCAGCTCGACTCTGCCCTCCGCGAACTCAGAGCAGCTGAAGAAGATCGAGGACTTGCTCCTCGCCATGGTCGAATCGCAGGCGAGCCTGAGGAAGGGACTCACGAGCGTCGAGCAGGAGATGATCACTCGCACGAACGCGTTGAAATCATTGATCCAGACTTCGGAGACCTCAGAGCTCGACTCGCTGAGGAACGACGTAAACGAGATGAAGAAGACGCTCAACGCGCAGAACGAGATGCTGAGCGCGATCGGCGAGACCGTGAGCGACAAGCGCGTCGTGAAGCTGAGCGACGGCTCCAGCGTGAGCGCCTCCGAGCTGCAAGCACACTCGATGATGAAGCAGCTCAGCAACGATCTGACGAAGACGACTTCGGCCTTGGGTGAGCTCACTGCCCAGGTGAAGGCGAAGAGCCATGTCTCGCTGAACGCTGAGAAGGTTGCTGAGGTCATGTCTCAGCGGGTTACGCAGCACTTCGATCACGCCGTCCAGGAGCCCGTGGACGGCCTCAGGAGCGATCTTCAAAGGCTCCGCGAGGAGATGGACAGCTTGGGCTCCGATAAGCTCTCAGAGGTCCAGGAGGCGGTCGAGGAGTCTCTGTGCGAGCTCCGCGAGGCCCGGCGCAACGTCGAGGCCGTCGAGCGCCGAGTAACCTTCGTCGGCATCTCGCGGCTCGCCCTCGCGGTGCTGCCGCTGTTCGCCTCGCTGCTCCTCGTCGGTGGCCTTGTGTGGGGCTTCGGGAGCATGTTCGGGATTGGGCCACTGTTTGGGTGGGCCTGGGCATCGTTCGTTGCAGCTGAGATGTGGTGGGCGAAGGCTCTCATCGCGGCCGCGACGCTCGGGGGCGCAGCCCTGTTCGTCTGGCTCGTACTGCGTGTGAGCCAGTGGGTCTACGAGGAGCTCAGGTGAGGAAGGAGGTTAGAACGATGATTCAGCCGATGATCGGAACGGGCATCAAGCTCGGGAAGACACGCGTGCTCGACGAGCGCGTGAAGCGGTCTGAATGTCTCGACGGCAAGGTCCGGCAGGGCGAGAGCGTTGCCGACTACCAGCGACGAGTCCTCAGGCAGATTGAGGGCCTTGACTGGGCCTCAAAGGGCGGTGATGAAGCCGAGATCTGAGACGAGAACAAGACCCAGGTCACCGATGAGATGACCTGGGTCTTTCTTTGGTCGATACTCGGCCAGGAAAGCGCCAGGATGCTTTCACGGGCTCATAATGGGTTCTCGTTGACCACGAAAGAACCGCAACAGCAGTGGGCACTTACCGCGTGCTTCTGTGACCGCATACTAGCGCTTAGGTGGTCAGGAAAGGACCGTTGCGGTAGCTCGGTCAATGGTGGGTCAAAGATGGGCTGAAGCAGCTTCAACGCTCACGGTAAACTCCCTTGCCTGCCAGTGCATCTGCCAATGTCCATCGGGACACTCCAAGGCGCGCGGCTACTCGGGTTTTCGGCACACCTTCGTCCACGAGGCGGCGAGCCACTGCAATCTGTTCAGGGGTGAGCTTGGGGCCACGCTGATACTTGCCCTTGGCTCGTGCAAGAGCGATTCCTTCTCGTTGACGTTCTTTGATGAGCTCGCGCTCAAACTCTGCCACAGCAGCAAGGATGGTGAGGGTGAACTTGCCCGATGGCGTGCTGGTCGATAGTGCCGGGGAATCCACGAAGTCGACGCTGACACCCTTGGACTGGAACTCTTGAAGGAGAGCGAGGAGGTCCTGGGTGGAGCGAGCAAGCCGGTCGACACTCTTGACCCGCACCACGTCATCTGAACCGTCACGTACGTAAGCGCGAAGTGCGTCGAGCTGCGGTCGGTGCGTGTCTTTGCCGGACGCATGATCGATAAAGAGCTTGTCAACGTCTCCGATGGCTTCAATCTGCCGGTCGGGGTTCTGATCGACCGTGCTTACCCGCACGTAGCCGATGATCGCCATGCCGCCTCCCCCTCCTCAACTGTCTGGTGAACAGGGTCATGAAGTGCTCTCAACCCTGTTGAAATTAATCTTACACCAACGTCATTCACCGTGCTACAGAGGCGCGCAGAGGTGCGGAATAGGGTGTACCCCGATCACCATAGAGTTTCACAGTGAAGATGTGAGCGGGAAAAGAGAACTCCCGGTGACCGTTATGGTCACCGGGAGTTCATTTCCTCGTTCGGTCTGACTTTCACAGCTCCATCTCCGCACCCTCGCTTTCGATTTCGACTTCGAGTTCCGCCTCAAGGAAGGCTCGACGGGCCTTTCGAGCCTTTGCCTCAAGACGCCGCTTCTTGACCCGTCGCGCCGACTCGCACACCTTGCCCGTCTTGTACGACTCGTCCGTGTTGCAGACCTTGAGAACGTCGTCCAACTGTTGATCGGACAGGCCGTCGAGGTTGAACCGCACGAAGTGCTCCGGGCGATTGAGTGCGTGATCGAGCACGCGTACAAACTTTGGAGCATCGATCGTCTGTGCCATTTCTTTTCCCCTTTCCAGGTTTTTCTGACACTACAATTATCCACTATCGAACACCTGTTCGACAAGTTGAAATCCTTGAGATTTTGCGGTTCACACACCTCCTTGTTCGGATATGTCTCCGACAGGCGGTTGGGGTTGACGATGACGTGTGCCAGGGACTGCGTTTCCTCCACGTGGTGATCGGTCACCAGTGTCAGCAGCTCGTATTCGTTGGCCCGGCTGAGTGCCCCGGTGCTGTTGGTCCCCGCGTCGCACGTGATGACCGCTTTGGCATCGGGGAACGCCAGCATCACCTGGTCGATCACCTGGGGTTGGATCTCATGGCCGAGGTGGTAGTCGGGTACGTGCAGGCGCACGTCCAGGCCCAGTTCGGAGAGTCCCGCGTACAGGATCATCCCGGTGCAGATACCATCCGTGTCGAAGTCTGGCACGATGGTGATCTCTTTGTTGGTCGATCGTAGGATCTCCAACGCTGTCACCATCTGGTCAATATCCTTCAGCAGTGGGTGTTGTCCGTTGTTGATGTCCTCTAGGTACTGATCTGTCCACCCCATGCGTTCTCGTACACGGTTGAACAGATCGAGACCGCTGGGTTCGAACATCGAATCATCGATGTCGAGAGGGGTGATTGTGTCGACATGCAATACCCCTTTCTTTGTCTGTTGTTGTCGGTTGTTGTTGCGTATGGCTTTTCATGACGATGAAGCCCCGTAGCGGGTCTAGGACCACGCTACGGGGCTTTGTGCGATCATTTGATCATCGGTTGCATATCAGCACACGGTGCGACCCTCGATGATGACACATCCGGGTCGATCGGCCTGTCCGGGGCCGAAGTCGATACGACCACCAGAACCGGAACCCGAGCCAGTGTTGGCCGGGGGTGCCGGAGCCGGAGGGTTGTAGGCGGGCGGCGTGTAGGAGTTACCACCAGAGTACGAGGATCCACCGGAGTAGGACGAGCCACTGTTGTCGGTGTTGCTGCTGTAGTCGTACGACGGCGCAGCAGCGTTATCAGCCTTAGCGGCCTGGTACGCGGTGATAGCCTCCTTGAGCGATGCCTGAGAGGTCTCCACCTCGTCAGCCTTCTCATCGATAGCCTTCGCCTTCTCGATGGAGGCGACGGCCTCGTCGTAGGTGGCGGTAGTCACCGTGTTGGAGAGCGTGTACGATTCTGTCTCCACAGCCTTGAGAGCGTCGTATGCGGCCTTGACGGTCGCATCAGACTCCATGCTGGGATCAGCTTCGACGGCGGCAATCTGCTCGGACGCATTCTGTTGAGCGCTCGCGAGCTTCGACTTCGCTTCGTCCATGAGGGTGTTAGCCTCATCGGTCGCCTTGGTCAGACGGTATGCGTCGCGCACCTCGATGAACGCCTTGGTCTGTGCCTTCAGTGCATCCAGATCAGTCTGGCGAGCGTCGGTGAGGGTCTTAAACGAGGCAAGCGTTGTACCGCCGGAGCACTTTTCGGGAACGGTGTCCTCCTTGGTGTGCTTTTCGGCCTTGTTCAGAACCTTGTTGAGAGCATTGATGGCTTCCTGGCCCTCGGTGGACGTTGGGAAGTCATTGGTGTGCGCGAGGCGGTCTCCTTCACCGACTTTGAGGGAGGCATCAACGCTATGCAGAGCGTCATAGGCTGCCTTCACAGTCTTGTCGAGGTCAGCCTTCTGAGTGGTGAAGAGCTTGCTCTGGGCTGTGCAGTCGCGTGCGATCGTGTATCGGTGGTAGGCGAATCCGCCTCCCACTCCGGCCAGGACGAGGGCGAGCACGGCAGCGACGGTGATGAGCTTGGTCTTTCTGGTCCAGTGCTTAGGGTTGCGTTTGGCGAGCTTGTTCTCGCCATTCTTCGTGCTGTCAGTGCTGACAGCAGGGTCATCGGGATGGGTGTTCACTACGCGCTCCTCTATCACTTCTTGGAGTAAATCTCACCGCGCCAACCGTCTTGGTCAGGGAGCGAGATAGTTCCATTTTCTCCCACGAAGCCCATGAGGGAACCTCTGTCACTGACGCCAATGAGGGTGAGGTTCGTCCCCGAGAGCGACCACGAGCAATCGTCACTCACCTCCAGGTCCAAGCCTTCCTCCGGGCTGTAGTCTTCGGTGTAGCCGCACTTTCCTCCAGATTCGAGGAGCAGTGCAGTGTCGCCCGCAGTGCCGAAGTACGTTCCTTCGATGGAATTTCCGAAGGAGCAGGCGCTCAGCGCGAGGCTTCCGATCAGGACGAGTGGGACGAGGGCGAGGATACGCTTCATGGAGGCCTCCGAGTTCTGTGAATTAGCGGGATATACGACAAGTATATAGGCACTTATCGGTTCTAGTGGTACTTATCAGTACCTGGAATGCTTAGGTTCATGCACACAGCATGGATTAGGTGGAAAATCAGCACTCGCACTTACTGAGATCAACCCTGGGCACCCATGTGCGCGCCGAGCGCCACCGTCGCACCCTCACTCAGGAGGAGCTAGCCGAACATCTTGGGATCACGCCGCGCTACCTAGCCGCGATCGAGCGCGGCGAACGCAATCTCACCCTCGATTCGATCGAAGCGCTCGCAGAGCAGCTCGGTGTCGATCCTCACTCTTTGCTGGCCCGCCCGTAGAGTTTGCGCAGACTCTCTGGGCTTGGAGCGATCGCGGTTGCCACTGCCGACCACGACAGCCCCTCGAATGTAACGAGTTCGTGGATATGGACGGTGATCGCTTCATCAACCGCGTCACGCAGCAGTGCAAGGTCTCGCAGCTCTGCTTCACCTTGCGACAGAAGCGCATCGTCAACGTGGACACGGAACGCCGAGACATGCTCGTGGGCAAGCGAAAAAGGATCCATGACAGCGCCCCCTCCTCAGAACTCGGAGAACACGTAGACACCACCGTCAGTGGCATCAAGCACGGTGTAGTCGAAGCTTGCGTCTCGTTCGTACTGGTCGTAATCAAAGTAGCGCACTGCCTCCTCAGGCCAGTCTTCGTGCATCTGGTCGATGTAGTCGCTGAGGTAGTCACCGAACGATGGGTAGTGACCCTGATAGTGGTCGAGGAACGATGAGTAGTCGGGAGCGTCGTCAGAGCACTCGACGTGACCTCCGTTCTCGTACCACTTGACCAGCGGCTCCCAATGATCCTCGTCCTGAAGGTCGGCGAAGAGTTCGCCCCAAGGCACAGCATTCATAGGCGACATCTCGCCGGTTCCTTCGGGAAAACCTTCATGGTCGAAGACCCACAGCTCCTCGTGGCCGGTCGCACAGTCATAGTCGTGGATGTCTTCGGGTGTGATGTCACCGGCTTCCTCTGCGGGATACCAGTTACCTACGAGTGATCCAGTGTTGTAGCAAGCAAGGCAGCCGATCCAGACAGACGGGCGAACAGTGGAACAGGTTGAAAGTGTCATCGTTACCTCCGAGCTCGGCGGAGACCGGAGCGGGCAGCCCAAGCTCGGAAAGGGCGCACGAGAACACCCCGATCTCCAGTCGGATTCTCGGGGTCGCTCGCGACCCGTACTCAGGTCAACCGGGGCGCTGCGCGCCCACGAGGATGGACCACATACAGGAGAAGCGAGACCATCCATCTACGGCGAGCACGCAGGGTTGGTGGGGATGAGCGGTGAGCGCAGCAGCCCGATAGCGCGCCGATTTGTGTGATGTAGGAGACTGCACAGGTCGGGCGCATGAGCTCGTCGGTGAGATGAAGGAGGGTGAGGGGGCCACCGTGGCCAGCCGTCCGCCTCACGTGTTGTAACGCTTGTTGTAACGCTGTAACGCCTGCGTAACGCTTGCTCAACGACTAAGCGTTACAACCTGAAATACCCGTTTACCAGGCAGAACAGACCTCATTGAGGGTGTTGTAACGCCTGTAACGCTTGTTTTTTCACTCAGTCGCACGCACACGTATCTCTGACCTCAAATTTCACGTATTTCACGTGTGTAGAGAATGAAGTGTGACTTCAGGCGTTACAGCGTTACAAGTTGGAGATTCGGCTGGATTACCAGGCAAAACCCTGTAACGCTTGGGTGCTCAGAAGCGTTACACCAAGCGTTACAAGGAGGTTTAAGCGTTACAACTTGGACGAGATCGAGGCTGAAGCAGCAGGGCCGACCTCAGGTGAAGCAGCAGGGACAGCTACAGGGCATGGCCTCCCTCTCCATCCCTTCCACCCACGAGCCATACCCACGCGCCCGACCAGCGCTTCTGCGAGTTGCCCATCCCCGCCGGTAGACTTGTCAGGAACAGGCAAATGAGGTCAATCGATGCAGGGGGCGAGGATGAAATTGCATCCTGAGTACAACGACAACAGCATGGTCGTCGCGTACTACCGCTACTCGTCCTCCTCGCAGAACGAGGCGAGCATCGAGCAGCAGCGCGACATGGTGCACCGCTGGGCATCCTCGCAGGGGCTCGTCGTGGTGAGCGAGTACGAGGACGCCGCGAAGACCGGTACCAACGCTAATCGTCCGGGCTATCAGCTCATGCTCCGTGAGCTGCCAAAGATCAAGCCCGCTTATGTCGCGGTGTGGAAGAATGACCGCCTCGCACGAGACCGCGCTGAGCTGATCCTGGTCAAGCAGACCATCAGAGCTTCCGGTGCTCGTCTACACTACATCGAAGGCATCTCCCCCACTGACGCCCCGGACTCCGTACTCATGGAGGGGGTGGCTGACGCGTTCGCCGAATACTACTCGCTCCAACTATCAGCGAACATCCGTCGAGGCCAGCGCTACAACGCTGAACGAGCCTTGAGCAACGGGCACAAGATTTTCGGTTTCACCGTGGACAGCGACAAACGCTATGCCCCGGACCCACAGACCGCTCCTATTGTCACGCAGATCTTCGAAGACTATGCCCACGGCGTCTCCATGCAGAAGATCGCCGACAGGCTCAATGCTCAGGGTGTTCGCACCACTCGCGGGTACAGGTTCACGCCGAAGAATTTGAACAAGCTCCTGAAGAACCGCGCCTATATTGGCGATTATTCTTACGGCGAGTTCGTCATCGAGGACGGAATGCCTCGGCTCGTCGAGGATGAGGTGTTCGACGAGGTGCAGCGTCGGTTCGCGATCAACAAGCGACGTGGGGCGAAGACCAAAGCCGAGCTCACCGCTCAAGGCGACAACGCACCCGACTACTGGCTCACAGGCAGGGCGTACTGCCTCACCTGCGGCGGGCCGATGGAGGGCGTCTCGGGCACCTCGAAGACCGGCAAGACGTATCGGTATTACTACTGCCTCAATCAGCGCAAAAAGAAGTGCTCAGCCAAGACCGTCCGCAAGGACGAAATCGAGGTACGGATTGAGGAGATCGTCGCCTCTTTCCTCGCAGACCCTGAGATGCTGGCCTCGCTCGCTGTTGATCTAGCCGATCATTACCAGCAGACCCACGGACGTGGAGATGAAATCCTCAAGGCATTGGAAGCTCGGCGCGCAGACGTGGAAAAGAAGATCGCCAACTTCGTCAAGGCCATCTCCCAAGGGATTTTCAACGAGACCACCGCCGACGCCATGCGTTCCCTGGAAGAGCAAAAGCGTGAGCTTGACGCAGCGATCCAGACCGAGCATGTGAAGGCCACACTCTACGAGGACAAGGCGAGCATCGGCGCGTTTTACAAGCGCTTCGCTGAAGCCACCATCGACACACCCGAGACCCGCGACCAGCTCTTCGAGTACTTCGTGGACAAGGTATTCATCGGGCGCGAGCAGATCATCATCGCGTCCTATTTCCATGACAGCGCAGCGCCCATCGAGTTCGAGGACCTAGAAGAAGCGCTCACCAGCGGACACAGAGCGGGGGAAGTGCGAACCTACGCTCGAAAGCGAGAGTTCGACACTTCCCCCTGGAGTGGAGATGGGGGGAATCGAACCCGCGCCCTCTAATCACAACGGAAAGTGTGCAC
>ERZ772979.1701-NODE-1701-length-12105-cov-14.115270_pt1 | contig 12105 bp, 15 predicted proteins | sample MGYA00511130_ERZ772979 | MGnify/ENA primary metagenome ERZ772979 (study PRJEB29015, sample SAMEA2738103) | human oral metagenome | biome: human oral; feature: human-associated habitat; material: saliva | place: China | collected 2186 ... | reverse complement strand
CCTCGATACTTGCATAAAGAAGGTCTGAGTGGTCAATACGTTGAACAGGACGGTTTGTTGGGATTGGAATAACACGAATGTTGTAAATTTCACGGAATTCTTCTTCCTCGGTCTTACCTGTACCTGTCATACCAGACAATTTCTTGTACATACGGAAGAGGTTTTGGTAAGTGATTGAGGCAGATGTCTTAGTTTCATCCTGGATTGGCACACCTTCTTTAGCTTCAATAGCTTGGTGCAAGCCATCAGAATAACGACGACCTTCCATGGTACGACCTGTAAATTGGTCGACAATCAAAATTTCTTGCTCTTCGCTCACCACATAGTCAATATCGAGAAGCATGATGTAGTTGGCACGAAGGGCGTTATCGATAAAGTGAGTCAGAGCTACGTTTTCGATATCATAGAGATTTTCAAGTTTGAAGTAGCTTTCAGCCTTGTCAATCCCTGAATCAGACAAACCAATAGTCTTAGACTGCACATCGATGATGTAGTCGTCTTTGTCCAAAGATTTTACATAGTGGTCTGCCATGTGGTAGAGCTGACTGGTTTCAACCGCATTAGCACCTGATACAATCAATGGTGTACGGGCTTCGTCAATCAAGATTGAGTCAACCTCATCGACCAAGGCATAGTTAAGCGGACGTTGTACCATGTTTTCAGCACGAACGACCATGTTATCACGAAGGTAGTCAAATCCGATTTCTGAGTTGGTTGAGTAGGTAATATCACACTCATAGGCTTCTTTTTTCTCCATTGGAGATTTGGCAGCCAAGTTAATCCCTACTGACAAGCCAAGCCATGAGTACAATTCACCCATCTCAGTCGCGTCACGTTCTGATAGGTATTCATTGACCGTAACTACGTGAACCCCTTTTCCTGAAAGGGCATTGAGGTATACTGGCATGGTCGCAGTCAAGGTTTTCCCTTCCCCTGTACGCATCTCTGGCACGTCACCATGGTGAAGAACGATTCCCCCCATGACCTGAACCTTATATGGGAAGAGTCCTAGGACACGTTTGGCACCCTCACGGACAACCGCAAATGCTTCATAAAGCAATGAATCCAGTGATTCTCCATTTTGATAACGTTCTTTAAATTCAACTGTTTTTGCTTTTAGTTGGTCATCTGTCAAAGCAGCCATTTGGTCTTCGTATTTGAAAACCTTGTCAGCCATCTTTTCCAGACGACGGATTTCTCCTTTATCATTTTCGATAATTGTTTTTAAAATATTAGCCATGTTTTTCCTTACTTTAAATTCCGAATATTTTAGAATGTTCTTTTAATTTTAGCACAATTACTGATTATTTTCAAGGAAGAATCCCCATTTTGAAAAGGAAAAAGAGGCTAGTTTCCAAGCTAACCTCTCTGACTTTTATGATACTTTAATTGCCAAAAATCGGCAAAATCGCAAATAGGATAAATAGATTAATCCAAAGAGAAAGACAGCAGATAAGTCCAAAAACAAAGAGACTGACTTTCTTGGACAGCAAGGCCATCAAAATGGACAGAATGCCAAAAACTAGCAAGACTTTCTGTATGCTGAAGAGGTCAATCTTTCCCCCCAGAATCGGACTGCCCCAAGGAAGAAAGAAGAAAGCAATCCAGATCAACAGAACTAAACCAATATAGACCTTAGAATAGCGTGTAATAAATGATTTTAGATTCAACATCCTATAGCTCCAATCGTTTCAAAATAAACTCTGATAGCATCCGCAACCCATAAGGCACTTTCTGGTATCCAACGTCTGTTAACTTTTATAAAATCGACTAACTGACGATTACACTCACAATTAGCTCCAATACCAGCTCCCCACTTGTAACATCTATCATGATTTTGGCAACCTTGATCCAAAACGTCTACCACAGGTAAAGTAAATCCTTCCCCGTCGTAACCAGGACCACAGTAATTCCCGTGAACAGGCAATCCTGCCTTAAAATATTTAGCAGGTGTAAACGTATTTGAACTATAGTCTTCGCTTATTGTCTCTACCAATAAACCCATGTCAATTACATCTTTCGCTTGTTTATCTTGAACCGCTTTATCATAATCAAAATAAATCCTATCTTTATCTTTTACAAGATAACTCTTCAACAATTCTCCGTTACGAAAACTTCTATCGCTAACTTCCAAAGAGTTTAAGTTATCATGTGAATTAGAGTCTGCAAAAACATTTTTTTCAGCAAATAAAAGTAAAAAGGCAGATAAAGCAACTAAACAAATTTTAACGATAGTTTTCATGACTACTCCTCCTAATAAACATAAGTTATAAGCTAAATACACAAACAATATTTTTACCAAAAGAAAGTTAATTTTTGGTAAATGTACTAAATACACATAAACTTAAAGCTTGTCAAATGAGTTTAAGAAATACATGTTTTATATTATTCTAACAGATGATATTTCATATCTTCTCCTCCTTATCTATAAGCTATAAAATATTTAAGTTTGGCTATAATAAAACTACAAAAAATAAGTACGTCAAACTTAACTAAAGAATATAAATAACACATCAATTAGTCACTCCCAAAACCATATATCAAACCATGGGATTAGAGGTTCCCAGTCATTACAATATATAACAAAATTAAGTGAATCTTCTATTTCCATGACTTTTTCCCTCCTTTTTGATATAATAATACCACATTTTTTTACATTTTTTATAAATGTAGAAAATATTCACATTTTTCTAGGAGAATAAATATGAGATGGGATTATGGACAAATTTTTAAAGAAATTCGAAAGTCAAAAGGATTGACCCAACAAGATGTATGTGGACAAGTCATACATCGGACAACTCTAACAAATATTGAACACGGTAAAGTTATTCCCAGTTTTGAAAACATGGTATTTCTTCTTGAACAAATTGATATGAGCTTAGCAGAATTCAAGTATATATGCAACGAATACCACCCTAGTGAAAGACGAGATATTATTATAGAGAGCCAAAATCCATCTATTCTTCAGGATACTAGAAAAATGGTTAAACTTACCGAGAAGTGTCAAAAATATCTTAAGACACATCACGATGTTCCTATTCAAAATATCTATCGTCATACAAAAATTGTCACAGAGTTACGAACTAAAGGATTCAAAAACAACCACGTCTTAAAAGATTTGTCTGAAGAAATTTGGGACTATCTTGAACCTATGGATACATGGTACATTAGTGATTTGAAATTGCTAGGAACCATTCTCTTTTTCTTTCCTTCTGAAAATCTTCCCCTTCTTATTGATAGAATTATGAAAACCATCGAGAAATATAAATACTTCCGAGAAACAAAAGTATTTTTATCATCTTTTTTAGCCAATCTCTCCACTGTATATTTTCAACATCATTTATTCAAAGAATGTGAAACAATCACCCTACAACTTTTGGTATTAGCAGAAGAATTAAAAATATACGATATTCTTGGATTTTCTCAAGTACGCTTGGGAATACTACAACACAATTCCGATTTGATTGATAAAGGAATAACTTTATTACGACTAACCAAAGAAGAGGCATTAGTTAAATTACTCGAAAAAGAAATTAATGATTTTTCAAACCTATAATTTGTAATAAATCTCATCATTTTATTATAGCAAATCGAAATAGAATGCGAACAAATCAATTAGGGGATCTAAAGCATTTTATTCCAATGTTTTATAAGTTGTGTTGTGTTGTATTGTATTATTCCAGATTCAATCTACGATATAAGATGAACACTTCTCTCAAGTTTCATGATTAAAATAAAAATGACTGTATCTATAGCTCCGTAAACAAATCATAGATACAGTCATTTTTTTAGTTCTTACCCCATTCTTTATTCACACCTTTAGACTTCCCTAGTTCCCGTCTCAGGCGAAACATTTTTTTGAAACAGAAATAAGTTGACCTATTCAGACCAATAGCTAGCAGAATAAAAAGAAACCAAATGCCCCATAACTTGATATCTGTCAAATTTCTCAAGACGATATTGAAAAACAGAACTGAAATAACTGTCCAAGCAAGGCTAAAAAGAGCATAGAGGGGGATGTAAAACCAGTAAAAATAGTAAAAAATTGGGAAAAATTTACTATCTCTATTGTCCTTTTCAATCCAGCTGAAAAAGTAAAACCAGGGAAACAAGATTATCAATTTAAACAGATGTTTCATCACCAGCCTCCCTCTACTTGATAGCGTTTTCTTTATCTTCATTCTATCAAAAAAATCTGGAAATGTCATTCCAGATTCTACTTTTTTATTTACGTTTTCTTGCGATGAGATGGATTGGAGTTCCCTCAAAGACAAAGGCCTTGCGAATTTGATTTTCCAAGAAACGAAGGTAAGAAAAGTGCATCAGCTCTTCTTCATTAACAAAGATGACAAAGGTTGGTGGTTTGGTTGCCACTTGGGTCGCATAGAAAATCTTAAGGCGTTTCCCTTTGTCTGTCGGTGTTGGATTGATGGCAATGGCATCCATAATCACATCATTCAAGACAGCTGATGGAATACGGGTATTTTGACTCTCGCTGATTTGCTTAATCATCTCAGGCAACTTGTGGAGACGTTGCTTGGTCAAAGCCGAAACAAAGATAATCGGTGCGTAAGGCAGATATTGGAACTGCTCACGGATATCCTCTTCCCAGTTTTTCATGGTGTGGTTGTCTTTTTCAAGAGTATCCCACTTATTGACCACGATAATCATCCCTTTACCAGCTTCGTGGGCAAATCCAGCGATACGCTTATCATACTCACGGATGCCTTCTTCGGCATTGAGGACCATCAAGACTACATCTGAACGGTCAATAGCTCGCATGGCACGCATGACTGAGTATTTCTCTGTGTTTTCATAGACTTTACCAGACTTACGCATACCAGCCGTATCAATCATGGTAAACTCTTGGCCATCCGCATCTGTAAAATGTGTATCAATGGCATCACGAGTTGTACCAGCAACAGGACTGGCAATTACGCGATCTTCTCCCAAAATGGCATTGATCAAGCTAGATTTTCCGACATTCGGGCGACCAATCAAGCTGAATTTAATGACATCTGGATTTTCATCTTCGACTTCATGTGGAAGATTTTCCACGATGGCATCCAGTACATCCCCTGTCCCAATACCGTGTACAGATGAAATTGGCAGTGGTTCTCCCAATCCAAGAGCGTAGAAATCATAGATATCATTTCGCATTTCCGGATTATCGACCTTGTTAACTGCAAGGATAACAGGTTTATGGGTTTTATATAGTTTACGTGCCACGTATTCATCAGCATCCGTAATCCCTTCTTTACCGGAAACTACAAAAACGATGACATCAGCTTCTTCCATGGCAATCTCTGCCTGGTGCTTGATTTGTTCCATAAATGGAGCATCAACGTCATCAATCCCTCCTGTATCAATCATACTGAAAGAACGGTTGAGCCATTCACCAGTAGCATAGATACGGTCCCGTGTTACTCCTTCGACATCTTCTACGATTGAGATGCGTTCCCCTGCAATACGGTTAAACAGGGTTGATTTCCCAACATTGGGACGTCCTACGATGGCAACAGTTGGTAAGGCCATGTTTTCTCACTTTCTATAATAAGTTCTTTTGTTCAAGATTTTCTCTAGTTGAGCTTGGTTCAGGCTGACCAAATTGCTCTGCAAGACGTTGACTCCAAGTGGTAGTCGCACGAGCTCCTGCATATTCGGTCTGCACACGGTCATAGGCTTCAATAGCCTCAGTTGTTTGTTCTTGGTATTCTTCCTCAAAAACAACATTCTCTAGTGGCAATCTTGGTTTTACATCATGTTTTTGGTTCGGCACACCGAGTGCAATCCCAAAAACTGGATAGGTATAGTCAGGAAGTTTGAATAATTCTGCTATTTCAACAGATTTGTAACGCACCAAACCGATGATTACTCCACCATAGCCAAGGCTTTCTGCCGCAAGCAAGGTATTCTGTCCAGCCAAGGCTGCATCTACTGAAGTAATGAGGAGTCCTTCCACCCCTTGAGGTTGGAAAGTATCGGTATGGAGACGAGCCCCTTTTTCTGCACGGTTTAAATCTCCTACAAAGAGGAGGAAGGCGGCAGACTGACGAATCGCTTCCTGAGGAACCAGCTCAAAAAGAGCATCTTTCTTTTCTTGACTTCTGACTACAATCACAGAATACGATTGGAAATTTTTCCAAGAAGAAGCCATTTGTCCTGCAGACAAAATGGTATTTAAATCTTCTTGAGGGATTGCTTCTTCTTTAAATCTGCGAACCGAAGTATGAGATTTCATTAATGTGATTGTTTCACTCATCGGCGATTTTCTCCTTCTAGTCGTGTTTCCTCTGCCAAATAACGGATACGCTCCATCACACGTCTAGCTTCCCAGGTTTCATCATTTCCATTCTTGCCTTTGGCAAAATGTTTTTCCAAATCTTCAAAACTGAAATTTGAAGTAAAGAAGGTCGGTAAATCTTCTTGCATACGATATTGGAGAATCACTTGTAAGACTTCGTCACGCACCCAAGGTGTTGATTGCTCGGCACCAATATCATCAAAAATCAAAACTTCAGCTTGTTTGATTTCATCTACTAAATTCTTAACATTACCATCACCGATAGCATTTTTAACGTCAATGACAAAGCTTGGATAATGAAGAAGGGTAGATGAAACGCCACGTTTTTCTGACAAATCATGAGCTAGAGCAGCCACCATAAAGCTCTTCCCAACTCCAAAGTCTCCATAGAGGTAGAGACCTTTTAAGTTGTTTGGGTAGTCATTAACAAATTTTATCATTTTATTTAAAACAGTTAAACGAGCAACATCATCACGATAAACATCTAAAAAACTGATATTTTTCAGGCTAGATGGCAAATTAATTAAGTTAAGACGCTTCTTAATAGCCGCTTCTTTCTCAGCCGCAATCAGTTCCGGAGTTTCCTCATAGGATACATCCGCGTAACCATGATTCATGACTAAAATTGGCTTATAACCTCGAGCAATATAGTCGGTATCTCCGCGAAGGAACTTATCACGTTCGGTGATGTATTGGTTAAACTTAGAGATACTACGATTCAATTCCTCTTGACTGAGAGATTCCTTCTGGATAAAAGCCGCAACATCTGGATCTTTTACAATCTGCTGGACCAAGTCCTGGTATTGAAAACGACTAGGATGACCTTTAAGTACATCTCCTACACTTTCCATCTATTCCCCTCCATTATCTAATTTTGCTAACAATTCTAGAGTTTGGCGTTCCATTTCTTCCAACTCCTCAGCTGATGACGTATTTTTATATTCTGGATTACTCCATTTTGGGACATTAGTTTTGGCTTGATTAGTCTTAGCCAGTTTTTGCTCCTGTCCCTTTTGATTCTTCTCTCTGATTCGAAGTACAGCTTCTTCAGCAGATCTGACTTTGTTATAAGAGTAATCATTAGCCACTTTCATGGCATATTTTTCATTGAGGTTGGCCGAATCAACCTTATTGAAGGTCAAGAGTATAACAATGTTGATAACCTCATCAAGCAAGCCCAAGTCAGCCATCTGTTTTAACAAATCGCGTTCAGCTTGGATAATTCCTGCATTTCGTGTTTGTTTGATTCCCGCTAAAAACTGTAGGGCAGTTTTGCTTTTCGCTTCCCTGATAATAGTCGCTTCTTGGGGACTGAAGTCCGACGAAACAGATTTTTGCGCTGATTTTTCACGCATACGCTTGACAGAGATAACTTGAGAAACAGCTGTCGCCTTGGCCAATTGATAGGTTTCAAACCAGGTCCATTTTTTCTCGTCAGCTATTTTAAACAGTTCTAAGATATCTGTCTGTTCATCTTGGAAACGGAGGCCATCTCTCGCCATAAGTTGACGGAAATGTTCCAAATCAAAATCATTTGTAAAATTAGCTTTTCCGAGTGTTTCCTCAGTGTTAGCTATATCTTCTATCTCTGGAAAGGCCTGACTCAAAGGAACGGTCAAAGCTTCTCCCTCCGCAGACTCTTGGCGCAAATCAGAAACTGCTGGCTCACCGATTTTTTTCTCCAACAAGGTACGATAAACCGTATGACGCAAGAAATCCGAACTAGAAAGCGTTGGATGAATAACAAGTTCATAGGCATCCCCATTTTGGTAAAGAGTGACCAAGTTGAAGGCTGATAAGATTTTAAAGGATTTTAAGAGCCTATCCATCCCGAAATTGAGATGATTGAGAATAGCAGCAAAAAGATGTTCCTTTTGCCCATTATCCCAAAAGGCTAGGGTGTAAAGGTAAAGACTCAGCGCATCCTGACCGATAATCGGGAGGTAGCACTGCACCAAAGTTGTGGGATCTTGCGACACCCGATTATTCTTTAGAAAAGAAAAACGATCATTAGGCTTCATTTATTTTTCCTTTTTCTTCTTTGAAGATTGCGTAATTTGTTTGAGAAGATTCTCGAGCTCACTCACGTCTTTAAAACTACGATAGACACTAGCGAAACGAACATAAGTAATTTCGTCTAGTTCAGCCAGTTCTTCCATGACGAGAGAACCAATATCTTCACTTTGAATTTCATTATCATTGCGACTGAGGAGTTTTTGTTCAATACGATTGACGACCATGCCAATCTCATCACTGGACACCGGACGTTTTTGAGCTGAACGGATTATCCCATTAAAGATTTTATCTCTCGAGAACTGCTCCCGTGTGCCATCCTTTTTGACCACAACTAGCGTTCTTTCTTCTACACGTTCATAGGTCGTAAAACGATGTTGGCATTCTTCGCACTCACGTCTTCTTCTAATCGTATTTCCTTCTTCAGCCTGACGGCTATCGATAACACTTGATTTAGTAGCGCCACACTTTGGACAACGCATGCCTTCCCCTCCTTGTCGTTTTCTTTTCATTATACCATTTTTTGAGCAATTCCCAAAATAATTCTCCTTTTGGCTTGACAAGTTTTTTGTTTAGTTGTACTATTTAATTAACACAAGAGAAAAATAGAAAGGAGACCGTGATGTCCTGGACATTTGATAACAACAAACCCATCTATTTGCAGATTATGGACAAAATCAAACTGCAAATTATTTCCCACAAACTTGAGCCTAGTCAACAACTCCCAACTGTTAGAGAATTGGCAAGTGAAGCTGGTGTCAATCCAAACACCATCCAACGAGCCCTATCAGACCTGGAAAGAGAAGGCTTTGTATACAGCAAGCGGACTGCTGGCCGCTTTGTCACAGAGGACTTGGACTTGATCTTCCAATCCCGCAAACAACTATCCGAAGAACAACTGCAACAGTTTGTCACAGCCATGGTAGAATTTGGCTATGAAAAAGAAGAACTACCTACTGTTTTGAGAGATTATATTGAAGGAGTTTAGACTATGACCTTATTAGAATTTGAAAATGTTTCAAAATCCTATGGACCAAATCCTGCCCTAAAAAATGTTTCCTTTGAAATCCCAGCTGGTAAGATTGTTGGTCTCCTTGGCCCAAATGGTTCTGGAAAGACAACCTTGATTAAGTTGATTAATGGCTTGCTCCAACCTGATGAAGGACGTATTCTTATCAACAATATAGAGCCTAGTCCCGAAACAAAAGCCATTGTGTCTTATCTACCTGACACGACCTACCTTAACGAGCAAATGAAAGTCAAAGAAGCTCTTACCTTCTTCAAAACCTTCTACAAGGATTTCAATCTTGATCGTGCTCAACACTTACTTCGTGACCTGGGTATCGACGAAAACAGTCGCCTTAAAAAGCTCTCAAAAGGGAACAAAGAAAAGGTCCAATTGATTCTTGTCATGAGTCGTGATGCTCGCTTATATGTCCTTGACGAGCCCATCGGAGGAGTCGACCCTGCAGCTCGTGACTATATCTTGAACACCATCATCAACAGCTACTCTCCAACTTCGACTGTCTTGATTTCAACTCATTTGATTTCAGACATCGAGCCAATCTTGGATGAGATTATTTTCCTCAAGGATGGAAAAATCGTCCGTCAAGGAAATGTGGATGATATTCGCTACGAATCTGGAGAGTCTATCGATCAGCTCTTCCGTCACGAATTCAAAGCTTAGGTAAAGGAGATTCTTATGTTTTGGAATTTAGTTCGTTATGAATTTAAAAATGTCAACAAATGGTTTTTTGCCCTCTATGCAGCTGTACTATCCCTATCTGTCATCATAGGAATTCACGGTAGTGCCTTATCAAGTACCTATTATCAAGACAAAGGTGCTCTCATGTTAGTCTTTCTAGCTCTGGTTTTTGGGGGCCTCGTTATTACTCTGAGTATTTCAACCTTAATTTTGATCATTCAACGATTTAAGGGAAGTGTCTATGACCGTCGTGGCTATCTAACCCTAACCCTTCCAGTATCTGAACACCAGATTCTCTCTGCTAAAATCCTTGGAGCCTTTGTCTGGTCTTTGACAAGTACAGTGGTCTTTCTTTTGAGTCTTTACATCATCATTGCCATGATTAGCCCTGATGTCTTCATATCAACCTTATTCAAGGATCTTTTCGACTACTATCTAGGCAATTTATGGTTAAGCCTGACAACTTATGTCTTAAATACCCTTGCCAGCATCCTTTGTATCTACTTGTCTATTTCTATCGGTCAACTATTTGATGAATACCGTACAGCTCTAGCTGTTGTGGCCTATATTGTGATTCACACTCTCATTGGATTTAGCGATCTTTTCTTAAATATTAGTATAAATTACAGCTCTTTTCTCACTTATGAAATCATTAAAGATATCATTTTGATTGTTGTCTACTATATCGGCACCTACTACATCTTGAAGAATAAAGTTAACCTTCAATAATAAAAAACCCCTAGCAAATGAATTTTTGCTGGGGATTTTTATTGTTAAACAGATAAAAGGCCAAGAGATACTTGACCTTTAACTCAATATCAAACCAGCTACGATGGGACTGACAAATACGTAGAGAATACCGGTGACACCGATAGCCAGGCCACCCATAGCCCCCGCAACAGCTCCATAGCGAAAAGCTGTCCCAGTCCCAACTGCGTGACCAGTTCCTCCAAGAGCAAGACCAACAGCTACTTGGTCGTCTATTTTTAGCCATTTTAAAAGTGTTGGTCCAATAACGCTAGTCAAAATGCCAGTTGCTACTACTACGACCAAGGTGATTGTTGTGATCCCTTGTAGCTTATCCGTAATTCCAACTGCCATGGCCGTCGTTACAGACTTTGGGAAAAGTGAAATCGCCAAGAAGAAATCCATACCGAAAAATTTTGCAACTAAAGCTGTAAAAACTGTATTTACAACAACAGCAAGGAAACTACTGAGTAGAATACTTCTAACATGGTGTTTCATGAGGTGAAAACTCTTATAAAGAGGAATTCCTAAAGCTACTGTTGAGGGAACAATCAAGTTATTGAGGTAGACCCCACCTTGATAATAGGCAGCGTAAGAAATACCCGTAAATTTCAGAAATGCTATGATAAACAAGGTTGCTAGCAGTAAAGGAGTTGTCAGAGGATGAGGGTAGCGTCTAAAGATAATCATGCCTCCAAGATAAGCCAAAATGGACAAGGCTATCCCAAAAAGTGGATTGGATACAAATTCGCTCATTTGGCACCTCTTTCTTCGTAATCACCTTCATAACGCTTTTTGATAAATTGAACGACCAGCGCAATCAAGATAATATTGATGACTGCTGCAAAAAAAACAATCAAGACAATGGGCAATAAATAGGGAGCAATCACATCAAATTTCTCCATAATCCCAACTGCAGGAGGCAGAAAGAGAATGGTCATGTTGGCCAGAAGAAAATTCCCAACCATGTTGACATGACGTACCCGCAACCACTTGAACTGCAAAGCCAAAAATAAAATAATCAAACCGATAATGCTTCCAGGAATAGGCAAATGGAAAAAGCTAGAGATTCCCTCACCAATCAGTGAAATGACAAAGAGAATCATTAACTGAACATATAACTTCATCGTATACTCCACAAATAGACTTTCTGCATACCAGTTTACTCTTTTTTCAGAAAATTTCAAGGAAATACACAAGAAACATCCTTCTTGCTATCTCATGGAAAAAGTTGTATACTAATTGCGTGCGCAAGCATCTTAGATGTATAAAGCTATTTACAACTATTATATAGGAAAGGAGATTGACGTGACTTACTTAGATAAATGGTTTGACT
>ERZ772979.1700-NODE-1700-length-12117-cov-4.232300_pt1 | contig 12117 bp, 18 predicted proteins | sample MGYA00511130_ERZ772979 | MGnify/ENA primary metagenome ERZ772979 (study PRJEB29015, sample SAMEA2738103) | human oral metagenome | biome: human oral; feature: human-associated habitat; material: saliva | place: China | collected 2186 ... | reverse complement strand
CAATTCGTTCCATCTGCGGAATCACTTCCTTGCTGGTTTCAGCTAGCATCTGAAGAGCAGCATTGTTGGCATTGACAATGGCATCTGCCACGACACCTGATTTCATCGATTGTTGCAAAATACCAAGTTGGGCAATCGAAAGCTTCATGGTTGGAATGGTATTGCGACGAAGCATGCCCAATTTTTGGCGCATGTCCGATGAAACTTTGACGAGATTACGCATTTGTGGAGTCGTCGTCCAAGCTACGTAAAGGCGGCTAACATACTCTGTATGTTGTTGTTCCAGTGTATTGACCACTTCTGCCATACGAGCTAATTCTTGGGACTTGGTTTGATATTCTACCGTACTTGAATCTAGTTGATCAACTTGAGCCTTCAATTCTGCAGCGCGATTCCCAGCTTCTGCCTGACTAGCCTCGATAAAGGAAATGACTCCCACTAGATTCTCAATGGATTTGGTATTGTCCTCAATCAGCATTTCAGCAGAAACAATATTTCGCGCCAGCACATCTTCTTGCTTGACCACAGCAGCAGCCATACCATCTAGCTTTTGCTCAACTGTTTTTGAGTCAAAATAAAATTCTTGCAGACTGTTCTGACTTTTTTTAAACAATTTTTGCAAAAAGTTTGGCTTTTCTTCCAATTCTGCAATTTCAGCATTTTTGTATTTGGCTACAAAACCTTGGAGTTCACGGTTGGTATTTTTCAGTAGGTCATCCACCTGAGGAATTTGCAGTTTCTTCTGCTCGGTCAAGATACGGTTAACCGTACCATTGACACCTTCCACCGCCGATTGACCAAAGTCCAAGAGAGCATTTTGGTCTGTGACAAACTGATCTACCAACTGAGGCACGCGCGCCTTGATTTGCTCTTGTTGCTCAGGACTTAGCTTTTCAAGAAAAGTGATCGTCTGGGCTGAGCCTGTATTAGTCTCGATGATTTCGGTTGTCTTGTCCACTTTGGCCACTGTATTATTAGCAATCTGATCAATATCAAAATTAAATTCTGTCATGGTTACTCCTTTATTTCTAACCTATTCTTTACGATCTTTTTCTAGGATACGCAAACTGATATCAAAATCACGCATATCTGTTTCATTGAGTTCTCTCAAAACTTGGTCTAGCTCAAGGTCAAATTGTTCGATAGCTGCTTTAGCTTGTTCCAAGCGTTCTTCCGCCCGATTATAATTTTTGGGATTTGCCTTAATCTTTAAATAGCCCTCTAAAATTGTTTGGAATTTCTCCATTTTTAAACTATGGATGGCCGTCAGCTCTTCTTTGGCTCCAACATCCGATGACTCGATTTTGTCGAGAATCGCTTGATGATCCGCAGCAATATTTGCCAAGGTCTGAGACAATTCAGGCGCCAATTCTTCGGGCTCCTTGTTTTCAATGTCTACCAGACTCTCTCTTTCTAATCGCTCTAGCTGGACGTCTATGGTCGCCCTTACTGAACGAACCTTTTTATCGATGCGACTATAAACAGCTTCGTCAATATAAGATTTTAAACGATTGGCCTCTTGATGAATTTCTTGAAGTTCAATCAAGACCTGATTAGCTAGGCTTTTATAGGCTGCTGATCCTTTTTCAGACAAGGTCTCTTCTAACTGCTGGATATCTTTATCGGCCTGACGAATCCGCGCTTTTAAAAGCTCAATCTGATCTTCCAAAGAACGATCCTTCAAGAGAGGATAACGCCAACGCTTATAGACTAGATAAGCCCCGAAACCTATCAAGCCACAAATTGCCAAAGGCAGAGCTACCTGAACCAAGAGACCTAGTAAAAATAAGCCACCCCAGAAATAAAGGCATCCTTTCAATAATACATTACCCGATTTCATAAACATTCCTTATCTTAAGTTTATAAATCTATTTTAGCACAAAAGCTGAAAATGAGGGCGGAAAAGTCACCTAAAACACGGATTTCTTTACACTATAGCTAGAAAGATTCTCAGTGAATAAAAGCACTCCTTTCGACATTGCCCAAACCCAGAAATCAACGTTTTAAGACAAAACAAAAGGCCCACTGTTGTAGGCTTCTTGCAATATAAAGTCTTATCTTAAAGCATTTTGTTTTCTTGCTGGATTTAGATAGCGATGCGTCATTGATGAGTTCAGTAAGCAAGTAAATTGCTCCTGACATGGGTGCTTTTTATTTTAAATAACTTGTGGAAAAACTTCATCCCATATATCTACTAAGCTTTTCCCGTCAAATACTTTAGCTTCCATAGCTTCATCAATTGTATCAAACTGCTGACCTTCATAATCATAACCAACTACACATATACTCGATAAAAAGCAAGCCCCTCGGCTATTATAATTAAATTCAAGATCTTTGTCTAAATATTTTTTAATTTCATACTTTTTCATACAAAACCATCCCAACTAAAACAATCTTAACAAATAAGATTATTCATTAGATTCTATACCCACTACTAGCTTTCTATGATGCTGACGATTTCATCCTCAAAATATTCATAAAGAGTACCGTTGACATCCAAGCCGATTGAGTTAATTTCTTCATCACTGTCATCTTTACTACAGTATTCTTGGACAAATCCTGAAACTATTGAGCCATTTTTAAGCGTGATAATTACATCTGTACGGTTAAATTCCCAGAGCTTCATTTAAATATCCCTTTCAATATTGGCTAATTGCTTTGCTATTTCGTCGTAAGGTGTTAAGAAATCGATAAAACCTTGTTTGTCGCTTGGATCATGTTCCTCTAAAAATATCATCAACTCAAAGTCATTGAGAGCGTCAAACATTTCAGAGTTTTCATTAGCCCAAGCCTCGGCAAATTCCTCATCTTCTCCAAAAAGTGCGTTAAACGTAAAGGAGAAATCCCAAAAATTATCAATCTGACCACTGACTGCTTGCTGGAGCATGTCTAATACTTGTTGACTATATCCCATTACCCATCCCCTCCTGATAAGAGCGTTGCAGCATATTGAACTACGTTCCAAAAATTTAACAAATAAAATCTAATTTTGGAGTGAGATTCATGCATCAAGCGTGATTTTTATTTTAATAATACTGCACTACAATTCCATCCATGATTTCTATTAAAGTGTTATCGCCAATTTTTAAAGAAATCAGATCAATGAATGACGATATCTGATATTCTTTATCTCCAATCACCACTCTAATGTCATGAACAAAATTAGGAAAAATCCCACATACTTGACCATTATAATCAAAAGAGGCGTCCCAACCATTGTCATATAACGCTTGTAAATCATCTAATATTGCCATATAAACTAAATCCTTTTCCATAGTATTTTCTTTCAAATAAGGCAGGTAAAAGCACCTAGATTGTTCTAAGTCCTATGAGATTGTTTTAATCGAGACAATCTCACTCTCAAAGAGAGAAATTTCAGTAGCTTCATCTGGACTAGGATTGTCAATGAGGATAGTGATTTCATCTTGCTCATCATTGTCCATTTCGTCAACAAAGTCTATGACACGTCCCTTGATTATCTTGTCGCAATTAGTGACTACCTGAACTCTTGATCGTAGATACCTCCAAAGTTTTTTACTCATTTATTTTCCTCTCTGCTATTTTTTCGATAGTTCTTATACTTTTTATAGTTAGTCGATAAAATCGCCTAGGTTGAACTAAGCCCTAACAATTTTGATTTCCTGGATAATATCTTCAGGATATGAGCAATCACCTATGGCTAATTCGTCAGGACCATCTAAAGCATAACCGTCAAACCAATCAACCACCCTGCCCTTGATGGAGGTCCCATCTTTTAAAATAAGGCGAACATTTTTATCAACATATTCCCATAGTTTCATTGAGTTCCTTCTGTCTAACAGCGGAACAATATGACCCAATATTAGTTATTTACTAATGGCTTTTAGTTCCTGTTAAAAGCATTATAGCACACCTTGTTTGCTAAAGTACTACAGATACTCCATTAGACTAGCCTGCTACTTTGCTTTCTTGTAAAAATGTTGTATACTTAGATAAATAAAGGAACTGGTTTGGCACCCAATGACCTATTTTAGGTTGGCGCCTAAGTCAGTTTCTTTTATCATCCCGACTATCATCAAATAGTGGGCTTTAAATATACTTGCGTCAATTAGTTTTTTCGATTATAATCTATTTAATGAATAGAGGTTTTCCATCTCCCCTTGAAACAGATTATTATGCGGTAGGAGGTGGGACACCTCTATTTTTATAATTGCTAACCTCGGATTATACTTGTACTAGAAATTTTTTTGAGTTATAATTAAGTTAAGGTAAAGGTGATCTAACGTCCATGAAACAGCTTGCTGTGGAGGCGGTGGGTCACCTTTATTTGATTTTAAAATCAAGAAGATGTATAATTAAGTCAAGAAAGAAGCATGGTTTTCCCGCCCAAAAAGCCTTAGAGCTGTGGGAGAGTCATGCTTCTTTTTTATCTCACAAAAGCCCCTAAATTCGTTTCTAAGGGCTTCTAGTTTATCCATAGTGTTTTTAGTTGTACAGTACGAAACCAAGCGAAATAGGGCGAATACGAATCCTAGGGTTCCCTATACTCACTAGTCTCTTTGGTAGGGTTAAATCAATCCCCGTTTACAATACCTGTTAAGTGTTCTATAGCTTTTTGCCTTATAATGTATACTGTAGTATTTGATCTATCTATCTCTTCAGCTACCTCCGAAGCTAAAAGATCATTCAAGTAGAACAGCCTGAGAACAGAACGCTCAAGTGGATTGTCCAGCTTATCGATTAACCCCGATATGGCCATTCTCTCCTCAGTAAGTCGCTCAATCCTCTGAAGCGTATCCTCTTTTAGCTTCAGAACACTTATAAGATTGTTTTCTGTCTTGTTCTCTCTGCTTGTCTGCACCCTGCTATGGCTTAGTGTTGGCTTTTTGATAATACCACTCTCCAGGGCTTCCAATTCCAAATATAATCCTTTGATCTCCTTGTTTATCCACTTAACGCCCTCTAGTTTTTCTTTTACCTGCTCTGGTGTCATGCCTTGGCCTCCTCTATGATATAATAAATGTGTTGAAATTATTGCCGGGGTGGGAAGCCTTGGCTTTTTTGTATTTTCTCTAGCTTCGCTCGAGCTTCAAGCTATGTAATCTTCTCTGTTCGTTCTCTGTTCAAGAGCTATTTTCTCGGGGTTCGCTCGGAGTTCAAGTACATATACCCTTGTATTTTAATCATATTTTTTTGCCACAATCTCACCTTTTCTAACCCTCGGAAAACCTCGTTATCTTACCAAAACCTAAGTATTTCCTGTTTCTTTTTCCTAAACGAATAATTTTTTATCAAAACACGCGCTCCCTTTATCGCACTCTTTTTTGGAACGCTCTACTTACTTAAATCCTTGATATATCTAGCTTTTTTTGACATTTAAACCGTCTAATATGTAGTATTTGTTTGTTTTGTAAATTGCACCCTACTAAAAATTACCTTAGAGAACTCAATCCATTCAACCAAAAGCTATCCCCTTTTCTGGTGTAGTTAACAAACTTTTGATAATGCTTGTAATATCGTTTCCGTTTCATATACTTTGGTCTTTCAGGAAAACTGTCAAACATATATCCGCCACGTTTGGGACTCCACCCTGGTTCTACCTTTCTAGCTTCCCTAAGCGCAAGCTCCCAATAGTATTGGCAATCTGTCTTACTTCGGTTCAGTGTTGACTTGTGTATTTTCTGGCATGGTCCACAACCATATAGCAAAAATCTCTTATAGAGTTTTCTGCATCGATTACCACAAATAGGACAGAGAAAGAAGTAGCGATTACCTCCCTTAGTTCCTGGTATACTTGCTAAGTCAAAATGATTACTCCCAAAGGTGATGTAAAGGTTATCTAGGTCTATTTCCAGTTTTCTACCGTCCAACTCAGCTATACCATGACTGATATTCTTGTTTTTCATTGGCTTTATAAATGTCTCTATGGTTATTGATTTTATAACTTCCATTCGTTTAAAAATACCCTCTATATGGAAAAACCCAAATCTATTGCCTAAATGTCAAAAGGGGATTGCTCCCCTTCCTGTGTTTTATTGACCAGAATAACCAGCAAGGCCTTTATATTCGCCTTCTACGTCCATTTTTTGGAGTAGGCTAATACTTTCATCGCCCAGCATTTCCAACGTACCAAAAGCAGTCATAGAGTCCATAGGGATAGGCTTATCAGAAAGCAAGCGATCAGCATAGTCTAATAGTTCCAGCTCGTAGTCTGTGACCTTATTCAGTAAACTCTCAAAGTCCTCTGACTCTTTGAGTTGAAGCACGCGCTCCCGTTTGTAACGTTCTTCAAATGATTCAGCCTCTTCTGGTTGTTTGTGGTAGTCTTTAAAGCTATCACAAATACGCTTGAAAGTCTTGTTTAGCTTGTGATCTTCCACATACTCAGCGACAAGCGTTCCCTTATCCTTGTAGGTCAATGAGATTACAGGTTGGCAATATGTTCCAGTCATATATCCCAGTAGCGCGTGACCTGCTACTTGAGCGGTTGCCTGATCACAAAAATAGTAAGTGAAAGTGAATGTTTTTGCTTTATCTGAAAATATTTTTAATGTCATGTTGTTTTTCTCCTGTTCATATTTTAAGGTAAATTATGTAATATTTTTTAGATTTGTTACCTTCTTTAGTGATTTTGTTACCTTCTAGGTAACATAGTTCAACCTTACTCCCCCAAGGGTTTAGACCGTTTTGTTACCATGTTACCTTCTTTTGAGGTCATAGCCCTTATATATAAAAATACTATTTTTTCCCTATATAGAGAGTTAGAAACAAGGTAACAAGGTAACATTTTTCCAAAAAAGTCAGTAGTATCAAGGGTTTAACAACATTACCTTCTTTCTAAACAAGGTAACAAGAAGGTAACATTTTTGGGTAAAAACCTAGATATACCAAGGGTTTAGGGCATAAAAAGAAGGTAACATTTTAGTCTTTAACGACAGCGTGATTAGTTTTGGCTAGTTTGGTTCTTTCAAACTCTAGCGGATCCAGTTTGTCGTAATCTTCAACCTTGACCCTCGCCCTCTTAAGTTGGTACTTATTAGGCGTCAACTGTTGTAAGTGCTTGATAGTTTCTTTACCAGCCCCGTAAACATTGGGCTTGGGTATTCCCATATCTTCGGCATAGTGCTTTAGTGATCTTGTAACGATAAAAACAGGTACTACGTCCAGCTCATGCCAACCTTTTTCCATGTATTCATGCTTAACCCATGAAAGTAAGTAGTCATTATCCTCCTGGTATTCTTCTAGGAGTCCTTTAACTGCTTTGGGTTCGATAAAGTGAGTAAATGGCTCTTGATTGATAGCTTTGTAAAGTGCGTACTCTAATACTTCATCATTGGCCAAAAATTCATTTTTTATCCAAGGTTTTTCCTTCTCCCCGTTAAAGTCAGCATTAAAAGGGACGATCATAATTCTACGATACCAGCCTTTTGTCTTGTTCCCACCGTTGGGGATATAATTCCCTGAAAAGATATTGAATAACTTAAAAGTAGCTTCAAAGGCTGGCCGACCTTTTGGATTGACTAGCACGGTGTCCCCACTAGTGATACTCATTAGATCCGACGGATTTTTTAAGTATTCGTTAGGTGCTTCATCCCCAATATTGCAAACTTTCCCTACCAAGGTTTCTAAGTTATGCTTTTCAGCAAACTGTGCAGGTTTTAAGGCTGATATATTGCTTTCCCCTATCAGATTGATAAGAAAGCGCTGAAATGTTCCCTTACCGTTGTTACCGTCCCCGTAGAAGATGGCAAACTTATTTCGGGTATGGTTAGGGTTAATAGCTTCAAGGATAATCTGCCAAAACAGTGTTACCAGTTCACTATCATTACAAGCGATTGAGTTTAGCCAATCATCAAAAGTTTTGCCCTCTCTATCTGTTGGGACTCGTTTAGGCGCGTGGTAGGCCGTGCTTATCTTGCTTGTAATTACATACTTAGGACTAAAGGGGAGTAGTTCCTTAGTTTCTAAGTTGATAATTCCGTTCTGTACGGGAATGAGGTTGGAACTTTCTAAAGGTTTTCGTATCTTTGCCAATGTTCTAACCATTAACTTAATCTGTGGCCACTCTCTGGGCTTAATTCTCACGTCAAAAGTCTTACAGAGTAGGTTAAACAGGTCATTACTAGCGGTATAGATACCCTCGTCTAAATCATAGATATAGAGTAGGCTATAATCAGGTATATTGCTCTTGCTGATAAAAGTAAATGTGACAATCTCGCTCAGTATTTTTGCTACTGTGAATGTCTGAGGCATGGCAACCTTTTCGTTAACGTCCCCTGTGGTCTCATTTACCTTAGTTTCTGTATGTTCTGCCCGCCATTCTTCACCAGCTTTAAAGATACGATTTTCAAGCTCCTTCATCGTTCTAGGAGGTTGTTCTTGCTCTCTGACCTCCAAGATTTCACTTTTTAGGTTTGCTAATTCTTCTAGTTCTATGGTTCTACCCTCTCTTTCTATATTCTGCCCGTGCTATGCTACTGAATGTACGATCTAGTTCCTCGATTGGTAAAGGTTCAGCAGTCACGCTATTAGCTATCTTTGTCAGCTCGTAGGCGGTCTCTAGATCACAATCAACCCACTTGTTAAAGAGTAAGCCTACAAAGCGGGTCATTGCCACGTTACGCCCTCCCTCGTCTCCAAAGCCATTGAAAAGCGTGTCAATAATTCTCATGGTCATTGACCTCTGACCACTTGCTCTAGGCTTGTAACGCTCAGTAGTTTCTTGCTTCGCTCTTGGTTCAATCTTGGGGACTGGATAATCTAGACCGTTATTGATAATTTTCTGATATTCTGATGGTTCTCCAGTGGTTACTGGTAGCCCTTGGAGTTGTGCCCAGGTTAAACTAGTCATGTCAAAGGGTAGTCCTATCTTGTCAGCAATCTCCTTCACTACCTGCTTATAGGTTGCCTCATTCATCACATTGTCAGGCTTCACCACAAGGCGAAAACGGGGCTTTTCTAAGCTATGTTTGATAGTGGGGTATAAAATATAGGAATAGCCAAACAAGGCGCTAGAAACGGCTTCTATGAAACTCTCAGACGTCCCCTGTACATCGTCATAGTCAAGGAAAATCAAATCCCGATATACCAGGCTGGTGTTGTTTCGCTTGTAACTCCCGTTTTTCTCTGGTATAACCTTACCACTCAAACAGTAGGGGGCTTGAGTTCGCTTGTATTCCTCTATGTCTGCTCCCTCTGGAACTACTAAGGGCTTGAATCGCTCAACGTACTGAAATGGATCAATCTTATCAAATGGATAAACCAGATTATTTTGAAATCCTCTAGCCTCAAAAATTGTCATCTTTCGGCCCCTAGAAATATTAGAATATCATCGATTCTATAAAAGACTTTGCGTGTATCCTCGATAGGAGGAGTGCACCTTTTTAGCCCTGCGCGTTCCCAACGTTTTAAAGTGTTGTAATCTATCTCTAACTCTTCCTTGAGTTGTTTAGGTGTCATTAGACCTGTTATACGTTGTTTAGGCTTTAAATAGTCTTTTAGAAAGTTTTCTACCAGTTTTAAGATGCCACGTTTTAGACTGTTTTCACTTTCTTTGCTTAAACTGAACATGTTCATCAGCTCCCTTCAGCAGTTGCTTGTAACTCTCTAAATCGGCATTTAAAAGGACGGTTAGGCGTTTCTGTTCTTCCTGTACCTGGTTATAGAATGCCTTTGCTCCATCCAGTAGCTCCTCTTTGTTAGCTGGTATAAAGTAGCCTCTAAAAGCTCCGTGACGTACCCCAACGATAGGAACACCGTAGCGCGTGATTAGACGGTTGATAATGTCCTGGACGGTTCTTTCTGCTAGTTTGGTGATTAGGCTGATTTCTGCCCCTGTTATGGAGTTCTCAGCCCCGACCTTGATTAGTCTTAATACTCGCTTGTCATTCATTGTTAGACTCATTCAATTCCTCCCCATACGTCTACCCCTGCAAGCTGGATATATCGCCCATATTCAGGGTTTAAATCCTTGCTAGGTGTTTCTATCTCCCGTGTGCTTTCTCGCTTAATTTGGGCGCTTTTTTTAAGGTCTCGGTGGTTTAGATAAAACAGTAGGCCAATCAATACCACGGAAAAGATAACTGCCTGTGTATTGGTTAAATCTAGCTCGGTCATTTAAACAGCCCTCTTTCTTTCAAATCCTTTATAATCAAGCTACGTAAATACGTCCAGGTTGAAGCAGTTGTGTGATTGATCCCATTACTTAAATTGTTTTCTTTTATTGCTTGATCTAAGAAACTGAATAGCAACCAGTCAGGAGCTTCACCATGTCTTTCTGTGCATTCATCGTCATATTTTTTTAATTCTCCAAGTAGGTTCTCTACATTCCTATTAAAGAAAACCTCATGGCTTGCCTCTTGCTTTTTATATGCCTCAGATAATCTGTAAAACTGAATCCATAACTGACTAATTACTGATCTACAGTCTTCAGCAATTTCTGTTGCTCCATGGTGTTCCTTGGATAAATGCCACTCTGATAAAATATCTAGCTTTTCCTCTACAAGTCCCAGCTCTTTTTCAAAATCTTCAAAGTATGTATCCATGTTTTTACCTCTGTTTCTATGTTTGTGTAATTGCCCTGATTGGCTTGTTCCTGTTTCGACAGCTTTTTAATGTCTTTCTTGCCTTTTACTATACTAGTTAATTCTCACGCTCAGACTCGCCAAATTGAAAGTGTGAGAAAGTACCAGTTTAAAGAGTTGGCGCTCTCCGTATGGTCAAATTGCCCTAAATATGCTATAATCTAGGTATAAATCTTTACTAAAACCTCTTTAATAATAGCTTGCCTGCTTTTTTGTTAATTTCGTTTTAGTGATAGTGTGAAAGGCTCTGCGGTGTGGTTATTGCTAAGCCTTTTTTTGTTGCGATCACGCGCCTGTTTGGCGTGTTTTTTTATTTCTGAATGCCATAGCTTTGATTTCCTGATAGCTCATATTCAAGCCAATCATGGCTATTACCATATCCTCAAATGTCTGGTATTGCTCCAGCTCGTCACTGGTCAAGCTATCGATGCCATTATAGCCTCCACGTTCTTCCCTTAACTGCTTAGCGTTCCTGTCGGTTACTGCTTTTAGTAGCAGGTTGTTCATAGTACTATGCGCGTGCTTTGGTGCTTGTTCCCAGTTCTCAATGCTGTCATGCAAGGTTTTCCTTTTTGGCTTTTCTAGCGCCCTCTGCATACGAAACTTAGAAAGCTCCTCACGCATTTCAAAGAAGGCTTTGACTAGGTTCATTTTGAATTGCCGTACTGGTTCGGTATTCTTCAGATAAGTAATCAGCAAAGTAGCCTGTTGTTCATTCAGAAGATAGATTTTTTTCGGTTGCCCTCTCTTATCTAATTTATGGATTTTAAATCCAAGTATTCCCAACGCTTCAAAATCAGCTTTATTGTCTCTGACTAAGCGTGTAATAGTATGGTGTTGTACTTCAGCACACTCAGCGATAATCTCGCTCGTAGTATACGGCTCTTTTTTACCGTCCATGTAGACTAATTCCATTGGTTTGCTCCTTTCTAATTGTAGAATAGTTCATCTATGGTTATATCTGGTTTAATTTCTGCAACCATTGACTTAATAGCTAGGCGCTCTTTGTCATTAAAAGGCGTTTTCCCTAGCTCTTTGTTATTGTATGACTGCAAAGAGATTTTTAGCTTATTTGCCATTTGTTGCTGAGTTAACCCTAACATAACCCGATAGCCTCGTAGTTTGCTCATAGCTTTCCCCCTTTCTAAAAAATCCCCCTCCATGAATAGATTGAAAGTGTGAAAGGTTGGAGATTGGCACATTTTTTATGTGCTTTATTGTATAATACACAATTATTTTTCGTACGTCAACTATTTTTTTAATTTTTGCACAAAAAAAATGTACTTTTTTTAAACATAAGGTTATAATCATCTTTGAAAGGTGTGATAAAACATGAATAGATTGAAAGAATTAAGACAAGAAAAAAAGCTATCTCAAAAAGAAATAGCTGAAACTTTGGGATTTTCTCTAAGGTCATTCCAACGAATGGAAAACGGAGAAAACCAAATTAAACCAGAAAAAGCCCAACAACTAGCTGACTACTTCGGAGTAAGCGTTGGATATCTGTTGGGGTATAGTGATGTTCGATTTGAACTAGAACAAATCGAAAAAGCTA
>ERZ772979.1697-NODE-1697-length-12138-cov-3.027394_pt1 | contig 12138 bp, 16 predicted proteins | sample MGYA00511130_ERZ772979 | MGnify/ENA primary metagenome ERZ772979 (study PRJEB29015, sample SAMEA2738103) | human oral metagenome | biome: human oral; feature: human-associated habitat; material: saliva | place: China | collected 2186 ... | reverse complement strand
CATCGTCCTCCCTTGGATTCGAGCCACGAGAGATTTTCGACATGAATTTCCTTGCAATCATTTTCCTTGGCAATGGAAACGACCTCCGAAGCGATCAATTTCGCGATATATCTCTTCGTGTTTGAGATATTTCCCCTGAGTTCCATAATTTGATTCACCCGATCTTGTCGGATTTCTTCCAAATGGGAATTGAAGAGGTTGATATCTCCGTTGATTAAATCCTCCAAGGTTTTGTTTTTCTCCAAGAGATGTTCCAAGTCTTTGAGCTTCCGTTTTAACTTCTCGTCAATTCGATGGGATAACCTGCTGTTGATGATTTCGTCAGAGTAGTTTCCGTCCGAATAAAGGATAACCGAAGAGAAGAGTTTCTTCTTTCCAAGATCTACGCCTAGAATATTTTTGCCTTTGTTTGGTTCAATTTCCATTTCGTAAGAACAATGTCCAACATAACGCCCATCGCTCTTTCTCTTGATAAACCGAGGTTTCGCGATTTTTCCCGTCAGGTTTTTCCTCACAGAAAGAGGAATCACGACTTCGTAGGTCAGGTACTTCCCACTTTCGTAGTTAAACCCGAAGATGTTATCCGCAATCCGTTGACAATTCTGCTCCGCTGAAATGGAATAATCCATGACAAACGTCGCTTTCTTTGCTATTGTTGGCGGTTCATCGCTCCGTTTGAGATTACGAAGAAAGCCGACGGTCGGATAAATTCCTTGGTCGTTGAGAAATTCAAAGAGGTCCTGATTGATCTTGTTCCCGTTTTCCTTCAAAGCGTTGAAACAAGCGATGGCATCATCTTTGGATTTAACAATCCTCAACAAGTTATCGCAGAGCATATAGAAATACCACACGGGATTTGGAATTTCGCCTTTCCATGAGGTTAATTCTTCTTTGCCTACGATGTCTCGGATATCCCTCCAAACATTTCCTCGATGTTTGGAGAAATCCAGCGCAAGAAGTTTGGAACGAAACACGGAATCGGAAAGGAATTGATTGAGTTTCTTTTGGACAAAATCATAGATGGGAATGAGTTCTTGTGGCATAGAAATCAGAAATGTACGGTATTTACCTTTCTTTGCCATCCTCTATCAACTCCTTCCTAATCCATGAAAATTATATCAACTGTCAGATAACTACCTGTTTTTGCTTAATAGACATATTTTACGTATCTGTTGCCAATTATATAGTCTTTTGTCGAACAATGTAGGTATTTTTAGAGATAATGATTAAAAACAGACCAAAGGAAAAGCCGTGAGAGCAGCCATCCTTCCTCGAATAACGAATGCTCCGCCATAATTTTCCTTTGGTCTATCACAATCAGTGTTCAAAACACAGCTTCAATTCTCCACGCTCATCCAACTCCCACACCTGCGACTCCGCATATTCCGCTAGAGATTCAGCACTATGCGCTCTAGCGTTTGCAAGAAGGAGACGATATTCGAGATACTTAAAAAACTTCTTATATCCAGAAACCATCATCTTTCGGAACACATCAGGATCGTCTACCCACCCTCGCAACACATTCCCCCAACAGAAGCTAGGGATAATATCGTATTCGGCAGAAACGCCCTTAGAATCAACGCAGATATGAATATGATTAAACACATCTACCTCAACACCATGCCCACCCTTTTTACCGACAAACGCGAGATCAACAAGAGAACTCATAGTTTCAACGTCATCGGCATACAGATTCAGAGAAAGATCTATTTTGTAACTCTTGTACTCGTTTCCGAGAACGCTCAAACGATGGTTCAAACCATAACCAAGTTTTCCTCCAAACGTCTCTTTCAGGATATTCTCAAACTCGACTTCAACACAGCGATCACAAAACGAACGCCACGGCTTAGAAAGCTCAATTTCGTAATAAAGGGCACTTTTTTCTCTTTTGGTCAAATCATTTGTCCCCGTACCGCACCTTGTCTGCATAACAACAACCCCTTCTTAAAGAAAATAACGGGAATATCCCGCCATCCACATATTCAACTGTTAGCCAATTATAGGGCCGAATGTATCGCGCTCAAAGGTCTCATCCATCTCGTCAAGGACAGCACGAGCATACAAGTTTCCAACCTTGTCCCAGAACACCTTACGGCTCTTTCCCATGTCACTCGTGTCGAACTTTACATCCTGTTGCCCGAACGAATATTCAAGCGTATAGTCATTTGCAACAACACCGTCCTGCTCAAAGCGGAAGCCAATGCGGTTCTCCTCAACGAAATAGAACATCCTAATGAGCAAGTCAGGCGAGAAACCGTGAATCAATTTTGCCTCACCGATCAAACCACCTGTACGCGTCCACGCACCAACACCTGTACCATGCGTAACATGTCGGATGATGTCGTCCACAGTCGCGTCCGTGATGTAGTTCGCGCCATTCTCATTGCTGTTCTGGAGAGAGACGCGCTCCTTGCGAAGAAAGCTCTCCTTGATGTCATCGAAAGTGTCGCCAACCTTGAAGTTACCCATTTTTCTTTCCTTTCTGTTCAACAATTCTTGATGGATTTATTATATAACAAATCGAATATCAGTGTAGGAAAAACTCGAAAACCTTGTTGCTTGTTTTCGGGAAACCTCCATCTACCGACGCGCTAATAAACTCCTCAACCTTCTCACACACCACACCGACCGTAGCAGTTGCCGAAAAGATACTGTCTCCATTGTAAAAACACACAACATCCACAACATCTTTGTTCAGAAGGCGAAACGCCATAAGAGCGTCACCACACCCAACCGAGTAGACAGGAGAGGGGGCGAAAACCTGCCCACGGAAGACAATATCATGTCCTTTGACAGTCTCTCGAATCGTCCAGTCCATGTGCTTCACCGACATAACCTCTGTGATCTTCACGCCGAGCCAGTCGATGATAGCGACTGGGATAGGGCTCTGAAAATCGAGGTCGAGAATCTTTTTGTTCGGTTTATTCATCTCGCCGACTTCGACCTCAAGGTGGGAGGTGTGGAGGAGGGAGACTTTCGAGTGGAGGGTTTGAAGAAGTGTGTGCATTTTGTGTTCCTTTCTTTCGTCAAACCAATTAGATCGTTCTGATAGATTTATTATATAACAAATATTGTTCTACGATACGAAAAACTCCTCGATGGAGCCATATTTCGCATAAAGTGAACCATCCACAAGAGAATCAATAAACCAAAAGAAGCGGTTAGAGAGATGTTTCCACTCCAACCGCTCCATTTTCTCACACGAGGTCAAGTCGGCGCAACAGAGCGTCCTTTTGGTCAATCCCACCATCTCGCTCAATAAGCTTATTCCCCATCGTAAGAACAGCCCGCGCAAACCGATTGATGTACATAGGCGCACTTTCTTCTGTTACTGTGTCTGAGAAATTAACCTCAGAGCCGCACATTATCTTAACCTGCGCAGTACCGTCTCCAAATACTTTTGCGCTCATCATCGAGCCACCTAGGAATACTGCATAGGCGACGGGATTCTCGAACTGAAATACGCGAAGCGTGAGGGAGACACCATTGATCTCAAGATGGACGAGAACATCAGAAACCGCATTTTTGAGTGTTTGAATAGCAAGTGTCCGCACATCGTCGAGATTGTCGCCATTGTCCGTGTTGCCAAACTGTGTATAACAGGCGTTCTGCGCCGCCGCACTCAGCTCCATACTCTCAGCAGGGAGGGTTTCGAGGAGTTTTATGAAAGTGTTGCGTACCGCGTCGATGGTATTTGTGGAGGTGTTTTGTGTCATTGTGATGTGTCCTTTCTGTTTCTACGCCAACATTTTTTGAACAATTAAATTATATAACTTTTTATCTAACAATGCAGGTATTTTGGTGTTGAATGGTATTTATAGACCAAAAAGAACGAATGGGAGCGACAGTTTTACTCCGACGCAACCAACCATCCCTGAATTGATTCCTTTGGTCTATGAGACTACGCTCACAGCCGCAACAATACGATTTCGCACAACACCATCACTCTCGTTCCACTCAAGAGAAACAATCACGTTGACAAAACGGTCAATCATCGCGATCGCATCTCGCACGGAAATTTTCTTCGAGAAAGCTCGTCGACCAAGACAATCCATCTCCACGAGCACATTCCCGTCCCTCACGATTCGAGCATTCATACCGACGCCACCTGCAATGAAACGATAGGACTGAAGATTATCTTCGAGAGAGACGCGGAACACAATCACCCGCCCATTGACGACAAAAGCGGCAACCGCCTCATAAGAAGCGTCCTCAAAAACACCCAACACAGTCTGTATTGCAGATTGAACATCACCGTCATAATTGTAGCCAACAAGGCAGGTGCTCTTCTCACCTTTGCGCCCCGTATAAGCCGTCAAATCACTGCAAGGGATATTCTCAATCTGAGAACAGATTGCTTTACGAATTGCATCCATTGTTTTCTTCCATTAAACAACTCAACCGATGTGTTTATTATATAATATTACGCAAGATGACGAGCGAATTTCCTCAACTATTTTTTCCGACTTGCAAACCACAGCAGCAAAAACGGCACACGAGCAAGGTTGATTTCCTTGCAGGTGTGCCAATTTTTGGCTTATTCGGACTTATCGCTAAACCAAGCTTTTACTTCGTCAGCGAAGAAGTCGAATATAGATTCTACCTCTGCTGCGAAAACTCGTCTTGTTTTGGCGATGTTTTCGCAGTAGGCAAACCGTTTGTTTGCCATTCCTATCATACTAAAACATTAAACTCTATATCTAGAGTAACATACCAATGCTCCAGTAAAAGTAAAAAGCCGCGCCCAAAAGAAAAGAGCCTCAATCGCAGAGGTTCTTTCCTTTTGGCTAGTCCTAAACATCAGTTTTCAGAATCAATTTCAGAATCGTCGTTTCGGTGCAACTCAATCGCGCCAACCACATTCATCGCATACAACGCCATGCTTTCGTAAGTTCCATATAGACGCTCTAACTCGCGGAGGTCGGTTATGTCGGACGTAGTTTTCGTTACCCAGTGGGAGATGCAACCACAAAGCTCTTTATGCCAAGGAATTTCTTCCAATTGCGCACAAAAAGAGCCCATGCCGAACGGGACTCTTTTTGTGAGTTGGTTTAGGTTTCAATCCGCGTCTTTGTCCTCTACGTCACTGAATATTTCTAACGCAGAGAACGGTCCACGACACCCATTTAAAGAATCAATGAGAGGTTGCCGTGGGGACGCTTTTGGCGTCCATTCGTCTGGAGGAATTATATTAAAGTCCTCCAAAACGATCCCATTATCATCACGTTTTAACGTGTGATATGGAATGTCTCCAGTGAACTCCTCAAACAAGAGTTCACCTTCCTCCCCATTCGTCCACGTTCCTTCTTTCCAAAAGACGTGGACAATGCCTTTTAAATTCTTATGAAGGAAAACAGCACCGCGCTCTATAAGAGCCTTTAAGCTGTCATTCTCTTCATAAGAGAACGACAGCCGGTATAACTCCTTAAAGCTATACAGCGACATTGTAAAAACTACTTCCATAAAAAACCTCCTTCGCTTCCAACAAGGAAGCATAGAAAAAACGACATCATCACTTATAGTATACAACAATATTTTTTCAAAATAAAACTTATTTCAATCCGCGTCAACGACATTTAATAGAGACGAGCTACCTCACAGAATCGACCGCCTAGGTGTCGTTGTCGCTCTCTACCTAGTCAGTTGAGGTGACGGCCAAACTATCCGATAGGATGTTTGACATGTTGTTAGCGTAACACATGTTGATAACTTTGTTTTACAGTTTTCAAAATCAGTTGAAGTTTTCTTAACGAATCCTACTCAATCACATCCATAAACAAAAACAGGTTCCTCATATGCAAACCCCGCCGAGATAGGAATTCCACGGTCAACATGTAACTGAGTATATGCTTTCGACACATAAAAAGACGGGACAATGATAGGAATATCCGTTTCAAAAACACACGAATTCAAAATACGACTGTTCGGCTTGCTTCGCTCATCGAAAATCTTGTTTTCGCGATCATAAATTGTCAAATCGTCGCACACATATCCAATATGGTGCGACATCCACGCCACATAACTCTCAATAAACCGCTCACCAATCCCGCCATTCTTCCACGTTCCGTCCCAAAGCAAGTGTAGGACATTTTGGTGAGAGGTGTCGTTGTAGACCGAACACTCATCCAAAAGGGAGCGAACGTTCTCGTTCCCATGTTCGCTAGAAACTTTATAGAGTTTCTTGAAGTCGCGATGCAACATAGTCAGCATAACAGAAGAAATTTCCATTTTCTTTTTCCCTCACACTATAATTTCTTCACAACTCATAGGGCATTTTTCAAATCGCCAAAACTCCCCATCAAGACTAGGAACAAATTCCTCCAAGAACGCATTATCCCCCTCGAGAAAATTCTCTCCAACCTCCAAAAACCCAGTATCTACCTCCATAACAGCGATATGATGGGGGACGCTATCAAGGTAGCGTTCCACAAAGTGAACGCAAGGATTGTCAAGCACCCACGGAAAGTCCTCAAAAACCACATGAACAATATTACGATCTTTTTCGTTCTCATAAACCAACGCATCGTCGAGCGGTTCATAGACATCCTCGTCATAACGCGAATGAGCAAGATGATCGAGGAATTTGAAATCTCTACGAAGCATTGTGATGAGGACGTTGTGATTGTTAGTCATTGTAGTTTTCCTTTCTTTATTCAACATTTATTCAACCTTTTCTATGTTTATTATATAACTTTCTTTAAGTAAATAAAAGAAAAAAGACGGGAAGACAGTTTTTGCTGTCTTGCACCGCCAAACAATCAAGTATTGTCTATCAAGGACAAAGCTCGTCAAAAACAGAAAGAAGATTCTCCAAACCTTTTCCTTGGCGCATCTCCGCAACAATTCGCTCAAACAAGACACACGCGTTCCACTGAGGAATAACGGAGGTACGGATATGGTTTCTGTTATTCAAAATGTCTTGCATTTTGATAACACCCTCTTGTTTAAAGAGAGATACGAGAGATCCGCCATCACTATTTGGTTGAAGAAGTAGGTAAAACTCCCCACAGGAAATAACAAAAGACTCAGGAACACGAAAATGCAGACGTTGGAAAGAAACTGTTTTGTTGCCATTAGTAATTGCAATAAGCCACTCAAGCTCCTCATTAGAGACAGTTTTAAGAACCTTTTCAACAAATTCTGTTGCTTTGAGAGACTCTGGATAGCCCGTAACAACAGGTTCAATCATCCCATCAATAGGACATGAAAACACAGCAAGAAGGTCAAACGGAGACTGGGAAATAATATTGTAGGCGGTCTGGTAAATAGGTGTCATGATATAATTCCTTTCTTTTGTAAGTTTTCTTGTTTTGATTATAACATGTTTCAATCCGCACACCCACGCAGGGTGCGATAACAAGCGAAAGCACACATACACCGTTTGTTTCAATCCGCGTCAACGACATTTAATAGAGACGAGTCACTTCACGGAATCGACCACCTAAGAGTCGTTGTTGCTCTCTACCTAGCCCAGCGAGGTGACAACTAAACGAGATGCTAACAAAAGGAAACCGTATTTCATTCCTTTTCGCGTTATTATAAATTATACTACAAATTTATGATTCTTGTTGATAGTTATAGAAAATTAAAACAGTTGCCCCCCCACTTGAAGCAGGGGGTTTTCTCGGCGGCGTTCTATAAGCTTAAAGGAAACGTCGGGCGATACTTAATACGAAAACAATAAAAAAAGCGAAGTCGTACGACACTTCCAGAAAAAAAGAGAACACCTCTGTCGAGCACCATCGCCAACAGAGGTGTATATAGTTTTAGGAGTTCTCGCTCCGTGCAGCTAATAAAATAGTTTAGAGAGTATTTCGCTCTATCGTTTAATCATCTTACAACGGACGTTTGCCTGCTTCCATTGTGCTTCCCCTTCCTCGGTCTTTGTCGACATTCCTAGCCGACTTTGTAACTCCCAAGTCACTATGGCAAGGGAGATAGCACCTCGCACTTCCGAATTATCGCGAGAGCCGATTATTTCCACCCGCCCGCACCTTTCGGCACGGTCTAGCACGCGGGGTATGTTTCTATTATAGCATAGAGATTCGTGTATGCAGGGATTTTCTATTAAAGATTGTATAAATGGGTGTTGAGTGAGGATAATTGGATAGGTCAAAGAAAAGGTTTGGACAAAGAGATGAGTTTGCGTCAGTACAGCCTTTGTGTGGATGAGATAGAGAAGGAAACAGAAGAAATCGCAGAGATAATTTTTGCATGCAAAAAGAGTCCCTACCGAACGGGACTCTCTTCGCGAGTTGGTTTAGAAAGGAGGCCATTCCCCGCACAATGCCATAAGCGGGGATTCATGGAAACCAAGGCTGTGCCCCGCCGAGCCGACATGCTGACGGAAGCCGCCCCTAGCTGACAGCTACGCATTCCTCGCAGCCCTGAGCACCATCATCCGTGCCCTCAGCTATGGTTGTATTATAGCATGAGCGGAAGGTGTGTGGGGAGAAAAAAGAGAAAAACGGAGGAAAAGTTTTGTAGTTTTTTTTACCCACTTATCCATAATCTTCCTTCTTTTAAAGGAACGGTGTGTTTCCTATTTTCCGTTTTCTTTTATAACTTTTACGTCCTCAATCCACGCTGTCCTTCTTGTTTTCCCTACTATCCCTCAACCATCAACAATCTCGCCGTCTTCGCAACACATAGTATTGCGCTCAACAAGATATGCGTGCATAGAAGAGCGATAGTACGATTCGAGAACAAAATCCTCAGCGACCTTCTGTGCGATGTCATAAATCTTTCTAGCATATCCAGTCAGGACATTCTGTATCTCTGCAATTGTTTCGTCCTCCAACCCCGCACACGCCACAACCTCAGCGGCACACACGCCACCGATTGCGCGAATTGTGAGGGAGCGAACGAGCTTGAGTTCAAGCTCATTACGAACCTCTAAAAAGCGAAACTGCGAAAGAAAGTCCACTATTGCATCCTCTTGGTCTATTGAGATTGCAAGGGAAGAAATGACATGCGGGTTATTGTATCGGTCAAACTCCTCAAAAAACACCTTAGCTCGCACAAAAGACTCATTGATGGAACAACGAGAAGCAATCGCACCCGCGACGCATTCAGCCGCCTCTTTGAGCCGTTCTTGTAGGTAATCCAGACTTTCGCGCAAATTGTACTGAGCCATGATTTGTACGTCCTCCGATAGTTGCGCGTAGGGCACGATAACATCGTCTTCGGGCATCCAATCTGCGTCGTCTGTGTATTTATCTGTCATACCTATCATCCTTTCTTGTTATAGCAGAGAGACTGTTTGCTTTATTATATAACATTTTGGATAGACCAAAAGGAAAAACGGCACGAACTGTGAGGTTTTCTCCTCGACGATATGTGCCGTTCTTGTGTTGTGTAGGGATGTGTGTTGGGGAGATGGTTTTTTAATCCGCCGCGTGAGGCGTTAGAAGCTATTATTGGCTAAGAATGGAGATAAGTTTGTTTCAATCCGCACACCCACGCGGGGTGTGATAGCTAAACGCGACGAAACGTCACGTTTCATGGACGGCAATCCCCACTTACCGCCCGAAAACCACCTAGTTTGAGGGAACATCCCCACCACAAAGGCTTTCCATTGGCTTATCCGTCTTTCAAAACACCTCAATTTTATGTTCGCTTGAGGTTCGCACTCGGCTCACACACAAGCGAACTCCTCTACACACAACAATTATAACAAAATTTTACACCGCAATCACGTAAAAAATAAAAAGAACCCCTACCGCACAAAACCAATGTGCAGTAGGGGTTCTCTCTCAGTTACCGCTTGCGACGTTGAGAATACTCACGGCAAATGTGTCGAGATCTATAAACTCGTTATAGATCTCCATGAGGCCTGCGCTGTGACCACGCTCGTAAGCCTCTGTCCAAACGATCTCAAAGAGATCGCGACCGTGAGGATGCTCTGCGAACGAGGAGTTCTGGAACAAAACCTCTTTAGCCTCAGACTCAATAGCGTCTACGCGCTGATTGTAGTCCTTACGCACGGCTGGCATACCGCCGTTAGCAATCAAGGATTTATCCATGCGCACCTCGCGCATCCTCTTATCAAAATCCTTAATAAGAGAGTAAAAGTCGTTCATTTTAATTACCCCTTTCAAACAAAATCAACCAAACGACTAATCAAATTATAGTTCCAGTAACCACAAAAATCAAAGCAAAAGGTTGACTCTCCGCTCCCCCTCAAACCGCGACACAATCTCTGCAATTTTTTTGTGGATTTCCGCGATCATATTTAACATAATCTCATAAACCATCCGATCAATCATTTCTTTCTGAACAAATTCCCGCACATCAATCGTGTTGTCTTGAAAAGAAACAGTAAGATCAAACGGAGACGCGAACGGGATAACCACCTCTACATTGATGTATTTGTTGTTACCAAGGCGATTACGAGTCGTATATAACGACCACGCTTTGACGCAATCAACACTAGAGGAAACGACCCACTCATCAAATTCTCCGCCACAGCAACCGTAGCGTGGAAGATGTTCTTCCAACAGAATTTCCAAATCCGCAGAAGCCCTATTACTCAAAACCACAATCAACATCCTTTCCAAACCAAGCCTCAACCACAACAACCTATATATTTATTATATAACTTTTTGCCTTGGCAAAACACGAAATTGCAACGCAACCGTACATTTTCTTTCTCTCCGCAACCTCTCGCCAAAACCTTCCCTTTGGCTTATTTTTTCTTCTTCTTCGATCCACCAACAAAAACGCCTTTAGAATCAAAAGAAAGTTTCTTTTCGACAACATGATCCAGCACCGCATCATCCTCACAATACAACGCAAAACAGTTCCTCTTTAACGAGAATTTGAAGAACACAAGGCTCTCCCGTTCTCGTCAAATTGGTTCAGCTCGCCTGACCGTCACGCCGCAAAGGAGAGACGGAGGACACTGGGCGCACTGCACGCCCCTACGAGGTTCTCCTGCAAACAAGAGTTCCACGTTCCTTCTTTTTCCATGAACTTCCGCATAATGTTGAACGACGCATTAATGTCTGCGTTGATTTTTAAGCCTTCTTTCGTCTTAAACAAACCTCTTTTAACGCGTCTTCCCGCATACTTTTCGCGTTTTTGCGGATATTCGCCGTCCACGAAGCTGTTCTTCGAGGTGTAGCTCTCTTTCGTCGTCACGAAACGGATGCCCACCAAGGCGCACTTGTATGCCAAGGTTTTGCGGAATAAATCGAATGGAATTTGAACAAAGTTTTTATTGTTTTTCTTTCCCAAGGTCGTGCCCTGTTTCCAGCCAGCATTATATCCCAGAACGATTGTTCCTATGCCAACGAAAATCGCGTGGCGCACGATTGCTTTGGTCGCTTTGTGAATGTAATCCTTCACACGGGCGTTCCTCTTTCGCGCTCGATTACGAAGAAGTTTCGACGACTTTCGCCCGTGATTCTTCTCCAAACAGGAACGGTGCTCTGCCGTCTGCTTGTTCCACATCTGGTTGATAGACTTCAAGGGACGCCCCGAAACGATGAATTTCTCCCCCTCCGTGGTCGTACACGCCGCGAGGTTGTTCACGCCCATATCGATCGCAAGGACGCGCTCCGAGGTCGAGAGTTCGGGAAGTGGGACTTTGAACCCAATCTCGACTACATAATGTGTTCCCCTTGGGACGATGCGGGCGAACTCGATCTCCTCTTTCCCGTGCACCGTCGGGATGCGTAAGTTCGTTCCTGAAAGTTTGACAAAACCTTCTTCTTTGAACGAAATCGCGCCCTTTTCGTAATGCGTCACTTGCCGCCCCTTCAACTTTTTCAGGTAACGCGGACGGTGGTTCACGTTCGACTCATACTCCCCCTTCGCCTTCTTCTTCAGGAGAACGAAATAGGCTTGGAACGCTTGCTCTACAAGCATCTGTGTGTGCTTTGACACCTTCGCGGGGAGGGCGCGGTAGTCGGGCTGATTCTCATGCGTGAACCGACGATTGACTTCCTTGTAACTCAGGTGCCGTCCCGTTTCCTCGTAATACTGGTTCACCGCATAAAGCGTTGCGTTGTAGAGGTTTTTCGATAGAAAACAGATGTGATCGCACTCGGCAAAGAACGGGTTCGACGGCTTGATGTGGACTTGCTCGACGAGCGTCATTTCGTTCGATTTTTCCTTTGGCTTACCCACTTTCCA
>ERZ772979.1696-NODE-1696-length-12147-cov-3.995369_pt1 | contig 12147 bp, 16 predicted proteins | sample MGYA00511130_ERZ772979 | MGnify/ENA primary metagenome ERZ772979 (study PRJEB29015, sample SAMEA2738103) | human oral metagenome | biome: human oral; feature: human-associated habitat; material: saliva | place: China | collected 2186 ... | reverse complement strand
ACTTTGTTTTAAAACTGCCAACCCTAAAACCTTAAAATTGGAACAGTTCGACTCGCTGAACTGAAGCGGGGCGTATTTCGGGTTTTCTGATACAAGCATAACCCCTGTATCTGTCTTATAGAACCGCTTAATACATACCCGCTCATTGTCGATTTCGACGCATGCGATTTTACCGTTCGACACTTCTGGCTGGGCTTTAACAAAGACGATGTCGCCGTCATTAATGCCCGCATTTATCATAGAGTCACCGCGAACGGTAATGCAGAAGTCAACCGCATATCGTGAATCGGTTTCCACATAATAAGTATCTTGCCCGTCTAAGTTTTCAAGCGGCTGCCCTGCCGCCGCATATCCTAGCATAGGCACCCGCTTCAACGAAGGAACGAACACTGGGGCTGAGCTATATAACGTATCCATGTTCACGTTGAAGTAATCGGCGATTGCTTCTAAGACTTCAAAGCTGGGTTTGCGCTTTCCGTTCTCGTACATACTGATTGAGCTTTTTACGAGCCTTAATTCGCGGGCAAGGTCGTCTTGAGTCAATCCTCGAGACATTCGCAGGTCTTTTAATCGTTTGGCGAAATCCATAGTACGCTCTCCTTTTAAAAACATTTTATCACTTTACGTGAAGAACAGCAATAAAAATATTCACACAAAGTGTTGACAACTTTTTGTATGTGTTGTACACTTTATGTGAACAGGAGGTGACAAGCGAAAATGTTCGATAAAAGTCTTATCGCCAAGAAGCTCACAGAGCTACGGCAAAAGAAGCAGAAGACGCAACAAGAAGTAGCCAGCGCACTAGGCCTATCGGTGTCGGCCATTGCTATGTATGAAGCCGGGGTCAGGGTACCCAGGGATGAGGTTAAGTTGGCACTGGCTCAGTATTATCAGACCACGGTAGGGTATATTTTTTTTAATTCCTAGTTCACTGAAAGTGATTAAAGAAAGGAGCTGAATTAACTATGAGCCCGACCGACGGGCAGTTCATTAACTTTCGCCCCGAACGGCCGCTAGAAGTCGCACTCAATATCTTATATGGGACGGATGAAATCGAATTCGTCGTAGAAAGGAGCGATGTCAGTGACCATCTTGGTGAATCTGACGTGTGCGATTGTTATCGCCACGATGATTCTCTTAATCATTAACGAAATTAAAAGGAGATAGCCATGAAATATGAATCTATTTATGACGTCAGTAAGACCGCCGTCAGTATCATGAACACTTGCATTACAGAAACGGCGAAGGGAAGCGGTATCGAGATATACCGATACTACGCGGACCGAGTCATTGTCGATGCGGTTATCGTAGCAGCCTTCAACAATCTCAATCGTTCGCCGTTATCCAGGCATTATCAGGTGATTCTTGTCGTTACGTTCGGCGATCGGTGGAAGTGGTTCATTCGTACCTGGGGGCCGATGTTCATCCGCAATCACATATCGCTTGAGTCTGTCCTGTGGGACGAGGAGCTCAGGAAGGAGAAAACGAAATGAGAACGACCGCCTTACAATCACCGCCTGACTGGGTGAATCATAAGTATTATGAACTTCAATCGAGTTGTAAGTCAAGAACAATTCGGTACGTGTCTCACGGACCGATCTACTATATCAAGGAAGGGGCTGAAGTAGGCCTCGGTGTAGCGGCTATATACCTTATCGTAGCCCTGGCGGCTCTCATGTAAAGGAGGTGATGAGATGAGTTGCGAGAGTTGCCCGAATCGGGACTACTGCATTCCTGACGAATGCCTGGAACAGAAAAAGACCGCTCTCAGCGGCAACTGAGAACGGCCCAAATGTAAAAACATTTCAACGGCATTATACCACAAAGGAGACGAATGATGAAGTATTTACAGGTTACTCATGAGTATTGCAATGGCCCGTCGCTTGACCGAAAGACCTTCCCGATGTGCGGACAAGGCTACTGGTTTAAGTTCTATGAAAAGGACTTAGGCCCTCTCGGTAGGGTGCCCGTCGGAGCCCTGGTCGTTGTTGACACGGCCTGCGGCTTTCAGCTCGGTCGAGTTATTGGGTATGCGAATAACGAGACCGAATTGAAGGCAAAAGGATGCACCAGAAAAGTATTAAAGCAGGTCGTCGGAGTAGTCAATACGTCAGCATATTCGGCAAGACGGCGATTACAGCTAGATTACGAGAAGGCAGACCTCGAATTACGCCACTGGATACAAAAGAACGGGCTCGATGACGTGTATTCGATACTAGCAGATATGTCGATCGAGTTCAAGGAACGACTGTATCAGAGAGATACTTTAAAACAGGAAATCGAACAGGACGAACAATAAGGAGGATATGACGATGATTAGAATCACATTCGAAGGCGCAACAGAAGACGTTATGAAAGAAATGAAGGACTTCGTAGACAACAGGGCTGACGGAGTCGTGGTAGAAGTACCGAAGAACTGGACGACTCAAGACGTACAGCCTGAAGAGTCGAAAGCGGCTACCGCACCCGAACCGACGATGAAAGAATACAAATTAGAAGAGCTGCAAGTAGCGATGCAACCCTTCATCAATACAAAACTTGCGGAACTTCAAGGCCTTCTTGCTAAGTACAAAGTTGCGAGCCTGGTCGACCTTCCGAAGGAACAGTACCCGGCCTTTGCTGGGGAACTCAGAGCACTGGGGGCGACGATATAATGCCGACTCAACACGCGCTACTGTCAGCGTCAGGAGCTCACCGATGGCTGCATTGTACAGGTAGCCCGCTTCTCGAGAAGGACTTCCCTGACAGCACGTCGGTCTATGCCCAAGAAGGCACGCTTGCCCATGAGCTCTGCGAGTTAAAGCTCAAGAAGTATACGACCGCAATGCCTAAAGGAACATATACGAAAGCTCGCAACAAAATAATGAAGTCCGAGCTGTGGCAGAACGAAATGGAAATGACTTCAGATGCATATCTCGAATACGTCATAGATATCATACTGTCGTATAAAATAGCGCCTGTTGTACTCATTGAAAAACGGGTCGACTTCAGCAGATACGTACCTGAGGGATTCGGTACGGCCGACTGCTTAATATTAGCCGGCGATACGCTGCACGTCGTCGACTATAAGCATGGCAAAGGTGTTGTCGTCGATGCGGACCATAATCCGCAGATGATGCTCTACGCTCTAGGGGCGATGAGTGAGTTGTCGCTCTTATACCGATTCAAATTCGTTCATATGACTATCGTACAGCCGAGGGTGAACAACATATCAGAGTTCACATTGACCGCCGATGAGCTCACTGAATGGGGGGAGATGGTCGTAAAGCCGAAGGCAGAAGCGGCTATATCAGGTAAAGGCGAATTCGAAGCAGGTGATTGGTGCCGCTTCTGCCGAGCGAAGCAGCAGTGCAAGACACGGTACGAGTCGAACGATTCACTGTATCCTGAGCTGTCCGAACGACACGATCCGCGGCTCATCACCCTTGACGAACTCGGCGAGTACCTGAGGCGTGGCCGTGATATGGCCGCATGGCTTGAGGACATGAAGGAGTACGCACTGTCCGAATCTCTAGCCGGTGCCGAGGTACCCGGGTGGAAGGCCGTCGAGGGTCGGGGCAGTCGAGCGTTCACTGATACAGATGAGGCGGTCGATACACTTATCAAGAACGGCATCGACGAAAGCATTCTCTACGAACGCCGAGTGCTCACCTTGGCACAAATGGAAAAGGCCGTCGGCAAGAAGGCCTTCGGCGAATTGGTCGGTGACCTTGTCGTGAAGAACCCCGGCAAGCCGACACTTGTTGAAGAATCGGACAAACGTCCGAGGATAACCAATCAGCCGACAGCGGCTGACGTATTTAATTCTTAATTATTTATGGAGGTATCTACTATGTTTACACCGAAAGCAACCGAAGTATTACTCAAGAATGTTCGTCTGTCTTATGTACACCTCACGGAGCCGTATACGGGCGTTAATCAGTCCAAGCCGAAGTACTCGACTACGATTCTGCTGCCGAAGTCGGATGTGGCTCAGAAGCAAGCTATCGATGCGGCCATTGCGGCAGCCATTGAGGAAGGTCGTCAGAAGTATGGTGCGAAGAGCGTACCGGCTAAGCCGAAGCAACCCGTGTGGGACGGCGACGGATATACACAAAATGGTAAAGAGTTCGGCCCTGAAGCGAAGGGGCACTGGGTCTTTACCGCTTGGCAAGATGCGAAGTATAAGGTTGAAGTTGTCGATATGTCGGGCAATCTGATTACGGATCATACGCAAGTCTACTCCGGCATGTATGCCAATGTCCTTGTGAACTTCTACTACTACGACAATCAGTCACAAGGTGTCGGTTGCAGCTTAGGCCCTGTGCAGAAGGTTCGCGATGGTGAATCCTTAGGCGGTGCACCTATTTCCGCTGCTTCCGTGTTCGGCGCTCCTCAAGGAAGTGCCGCCAATGTGTACGGCGGTGCAGACGCCGCTCCGCAGGTCAATCCTATCACCGGTCAACCGATGTAGGCCCGCATGAGGCATCTCAACATTGATATAGAAACGTATTCGCCGAACGACATCTCGTTCGGCGTTTACAAATATTCCGAATCCGAAGAATTCGAGATATTACTATTCTCATACGCTTATGACTTCGGGGAAGTTCACGTCGTAGACCTGGCGTCAGGCGAGAAGATACCTGATGATGTAGTCCTCGACCTCAGGAGCGACGAGGTTATAAAGCACGCTTACAATGCGCAATTCGAAATTACGTGCTTAAATCGCGCCGGGTATCAGACCTTCATCGACCAGTGGCGGTGCACGATGATTCATGGCGCGTATCTCGGCTATCCGATGGGCCTGGCTAAGCTTGGCAAGGCCTTAGGCCTTCCTCAAGCCAAGCTCAAGGACAAGGCAGGGGCGGCACTTATACGGTACTTCTCGGTGCCGTGCAAGCCGACGAAAAAGAACGGCGGCCGTACTCGTAATCTACCGAAGCACGACCCCGATAAGTGGGCGGCCTATATCTCGTATAACAAGCAGGACGTTGTCACCGAGATGGAGTGCTACAGGAGATTATCTGCATTCCCTGTCCCCGAAGAAGTTGAAAAGCAGTGGCAAATTGATATTCGTATGAATGCTATGGGTGTCGGTATCGACCGTGAACTGGTAGAAGGAGCCCTTACAATCGACGAGGAGAACAAGAAGGTACTTCTGGAAGAGGCCTATGCGCTTACGGGGCTCAGTAACCCGAACAGCCGTAACCAACTGCTCGACTGGCTCAATTCCAACACGAATCTGGAGCTCGAGAAGCTCACGAAGGACTCAGTGGCCGCAGCCATGTCAGACGCCGACGACCTGGCTAAGAAAGTGCTTACTATCCGTAAGAAGCTTGCCAAGTCGTCCGTGTCGAAGTATGAGATGATGGCAAGCGCTACGGGCAAGGACGGCCGTCTGCGCGGCACGCTCCAGTTCTATGGGGCGAACCGAACCGGGCGATGGGCGGGGCGGCTCTTACAAGTGCAGAACCTACCGAGGAACTACATTACGAACCTCGACATCGCTCGTGACCTCGTCAAGGCGTCTAATCGAGTAGGCCTGGGGCTCTTATTCGGAGACGTATCTGATACGCTCTCACAGCTCATCAGAACGGCTATAGTCGCTAAGGAAGGATATACATTGTGTGTAGCTGACTTCTCTGCGATTGAAGCTCGTGTCATCGCCTGGTTATCCGGTGAGACGTGGCGGCAGAAGGTCTTTGCTGAAGGCGGCGATATCTATTGTGCGTCCGCTTCTTCCATGTTCGGCGTGCCGGTCGTTAAGCACGGCGTGAATGGACACTTAAGGCAGAAGGGCAAGGTTGCAGAACTGGCCCTCGGCTATCAAGGCGGTGTGAATGCACTTAAGGCCATGGGGGCTCTGGACATGGGGCTCACCGAAGAAGAGCTGCCGAATATCGTAGAGCTCTGGCGACAAGCGTCTCCGAAGATTAAAGAACTCTGGTACACGGTTGAAAAGGCTGCCGTGTACACGGTCACAACAGGCAATCCGATGACGATTGAACACGGCATCACCTTCCGTCTGGAAGTCGACCCGTTCTACGGCTATCGGTATATGACGATTGAGCTGCCGTCTGGTCGTAAGCTCTTCTATCCTGATCCGCACATCAAGCTGAACAACTTCGATAAGGAAGCGGTGCACTTCAAGACTCAGCTTAATAACGCTTGGGTAACGGAGTCGACTTATGGTGGTAAGCTCGTCGAAAACATCACACAGGCCGTCGCTCGTGACTGCCTAGCTCTTACGCTGATGCGGCTATCGGAAAATGGGCTACCGGCTATTATGCACATTCACGACGAAGCGGTTATCGAGGTGCCGAAGGACGAGGCAGACGAGTATCTTGATATCGTCGAGAAGACGTTTGCACTTCCGATACCGTGGGCTGAGGGCCTAGTGCTTACGGCCGCGGGCTTTACGAATGATTACTACATGAAGGACTGATAGATATGAATACCGATAAAAAAATATCAATCAGCATAGGCGCGAGCCGGTGGTCTAAACAGTGGACGCAAACGACGATGCTCTGGTCCGAGTTATGTACTAGGCTAAAGGCCCCCGTACGAACCGTGGAGACGGTCGAAGAGTATCACAAGATGAAGAAGGTCGACCAGGGCAAACTTAAGGACATCGGGGGCTTTGTCGGCGGCACTCTCAGCGGCCTTCAACGTAAGGCGATTAACGTCACCGGCCGCGACCTCATTACTCTTGACCTGGACTCGATTAGCCCGGGTGACACGGACCGTGTCGTGCGTACGGTTGATAGTCTCGGTATGGCCTACGTCATTTACTCGACTCGGTCCCACACGGAGCACCGTCCGAGGCTACGGGTAGTCGTACCGACGGATCGAACGATGACACCCGAAGAGTATGAGCCTATCGCTCGTAAGGTAGCCTCACATATCGGTATCGACATGTGCGACGGCACGACGTTCGAAGCGTCACGGCTCATGTACTGGCCGAGTTGTCCGAAGGACGCATCATACGTCTTTCGGACGGGCGACGGCCCGCTTATCTCTGTAGATGCGGTGCTCGCTGAGTATGAAGATTGGCACGACATAAGGTCTTGGCCGCAGGTGCCGGGGCACGAAGCGGACCAGAGAGAACGGCAGCTCTTATCGAAGCAAGGCGATCCGAAGTCGAAGCACGGTATCGTCGGAGCATTCTGCCGGGTCTACGGTATCCGTGAGGCCCTCGATGAGTATCTACCGCACGCCTATGTAGAAGTAGAGGGCTCATCGGACCGACTGACCTTTGCGACAGGCTCTACCGTAGCCGGGGCGGTCATCTACGACGATGACCAATTCCTATACTCTCATCACAGCACCGACCCGTGCTGCGGTCAGCTCGTGAACGCCTTTGACTTGGTGCGGCTTCACAAGTTCCACGACCTCGACGAGACAGCCAAAGACGGCACGCCCGTTCATAAGCTGCCGTCTTATACCGCTATGAGTAAGCTTGCGATGCAAGATAAGGCCGTTGTAGCCGAGCTTAACGCCGCTAGAGCCCAGGAGTCGGCGCAGAACGTCTTCGCCGACCTCATACAGAAGGAAGAAAAGGGCAAGCAAGAGATTACGGACCTTGCGCCGAACGCGCTCACTGATGTCGAGTGGATGAAGACCTCGACACTGCGGTACGACGACAACGGACGAGTACGACCGACGCTTGATAATATGCTGAAGATTCTCGTACATGACCAAGCGCTTTCAGGGCGAATCGCATATGACCGCTTCGGCAGTCGGTATGTAGCCAAAGGGGCCCTTCCGTGGAACATGACGCCCGGTACTAGGCTTTGGACGGATGCCGATGACGCAGGCTTGAGATGGTACTTAGAGAACAAATATGAGGTGACCGGTAGAGATAAAGTCCAAGACGCGATGGTTATGTGCGCCGAACAGAACGGATTTAATGAAGTTCTGGATTACTTGAATTCGCTAACTTGGGACGGCGTTCTGAGGCTTGATACGCTCTTCATCGACTACCTTGGGGCAGAGGACAACATCTACACTCGTGCCGTAGCCCGTAAATCCCTCACAGCAGCTGTAGCACGGGCTTTCGAGCCCGGGTGCAAGTATGACACCATGCCGATATTAATCGGCCGTCAGGGGGCAGGTAAGAGCACCCTAATCCGTACGATGGGGAAGAAGTGGTACGCTGACGGGCTAAGTACGTTTGAGGGCAAGGAAGCCGCTGAAAATATCCAGGGAAAATGGATTATAGAGGCGGGCGAAATGGCAGGATATACAAGAGCCGAAGAGAACGCATCAAAGCAATTCTTATCGCGGCAAGTAGACGTGTTTCGCCAGGCGTATGGTAGACGGACTCAAGAGTACCCCAGGCGCTGCGTATTTTTCGGAAGTTCCAATCAGTATGAGTTTTTAAAGGATATTACGGGCAACCGACGCTTTTGGCCCATAGATATCGAGGCGCAGAAGCCTACGAAGAACGTATATGTGAATCTTCCTGGTGAAGTAGACCAAATCTGGGCGGAGGCCGTCGTAAGGTACAAGAATGGTGAGTCACTCATTATCGAGGACAATGAAGCGGCCTTAAAGATAGCAGAAACAGCACGAGAGGCCCATATGGAGTCTAATTCTAAGCAAGGACTTATCAATGAGTTCTTATTACAAAAAGTACCGAAAAACTGGAACACGATGAGCCGATCGGCCAGACGTACGTACCTTACCATGGGCAGCCATACGCCCGATGAGGACCTCGAATATCGTGATCGTATATGCGCCGCCGAGGTGTGGTATGAGTGCTTCGGAATCGACCCGAGTCGAATGAAGAAAGTCGATACCCGGGAGATAAATCAAATTCTGATGGACTCGCCGTATACGGAAGGAAAAGCCAAGTTGATGAGATTCGGGGAATATGGAGTACAAAGAGGGTTCAATATAAAAAATGAAGTGTAACATTCTAATGTAACAGGCGTAACATTCTACCCGTTTTTGTTAACATTCTCGAAAGAATGTTACACCGCAAAATGTAACATTCTAAAAAATGTTACGTGCCAATGTTACGGCGTAACCCTAGTAATTATCTACGGTTATAGGACTTGTAAACAATGTAACATTTATTTTAAAAGGTATAAAAAGTAAGTAATTAAAGGAATATATAAGCCCTTTACGCCCTTAAATACGGGCAAGTGTACGGGCGCGCGCGTGTGCGCAAAATATGCGCGCGATTATATAACAAACGGAAAGGAGTGTCAAGAGGGAAATGCTGGAAAGAGACATCGAGAAAAAATTAGTGGCAGGTGTGAAAAAACTGGGCGGTCGGGCCTATAAATTTGTATCGCCGGGAAACATCGGAGTGCCTGACCGAATTGTCATATGGCCTGACGGCAGTATTGAATTTATCGAGCTTAAAACAGCAAAGGGGCAGTTGTCGAAAACACAGGCCACACAGATTGCCCGACTGCAAGCGATGGAGTGCAACGTGCATATCCTGTACGGCATGGACGCCGTGAGTGCGTATCTCAATGTGAGGGCGGTGACACGAAATGAAGGTTAGGGTACCGTGCAGCTGGTGCGGGAAGATTATAGAACGATGGCCGTCACAGCTACGGCTAAGTAAGCACTCGTATTGCAGTTCCCATTGCCGTAGCGCGAGCATATCAAAGATTACTAACCCTGAGGGGTATACGAGGCACGAGCATTTAGCTGACTATAACCGGACGATGAATAAATACCGCATGACTAATGAGGTAAGGGATAAATTAAGGAAATCCCGTTGCGGGCGGGGCTTAAAAAAGTCATATCCTAAGCTTTATGGGAAACACATTCACAGGCAGGTGGCGGAGCAGATGCTTGGGCGAAAGCTCTTGCCTGGAGAGGTCGTTCATCACATAGACGAAGACAAGCAAAATTTTTCGCCGAACAACTTGCGGGTATTTTCTAGTCAATCGGAGCATGCTAGGTTTCATGCAGAACTGAAAAAGCGAGGTGATGCTGTATGATGTTCAAACCGCATCCGTATCAAGCGTATTGTATAGACCGAGTCGTTAAACAGAACAAGATAGGGTTGTTTTTGGACATGGGTTGAAGGCCTTGGGAAAACCATCATCACGTTACAGGCAATATACGAACTAAAATATAACCGCTTTGCCGTTCAGAAGGTTTTAATCATTGCCCCGAAGAAAGTAGCCGAAGCAACATGGCAACGGGAAGCACAGAAGTGGGATGGAGTTGGAATCCTTCGAATCTCAACGGTCCTGGGGAGCCTTAGTAAGAGAGTAAAGGCGTTAAACACACCGGCTGATATCTACATCATTAATCGGGATAATGTGACCTGGCTGGTAGACTACTACAAGAATGACTGGCCGTTTGATATGGTAGTGGCCGATGAGTCCAGCAGCTTCAAAAACCATGCGGCAAAGCGGTTCAAGGCGTTAGCCCATATGTATAACCACATCAAACGGATGGTACTTCTTACGGGAACGCCTACACCCAAAGGGTTGATTGACCTGTGGGCGCAAATCTATCTGTTGGACCGGGGGCAGACGCTTGGCCGAACATATACGAGCTTTAGGGATCACTTCTTCATACCGGACCAGCGGTCACAGACGGTTATTTACAGTTACAAGCCTAAAGATACCGCTGAAAACGACGTGCTTAGGGCCATATCTCATCTGTGTGTGTCTATGAAGTCGGAAGACTACCTGACGCTACCGCCGGTTACTGAAGATATCGTACCGGTACAATTATCGCCGAAGGCACAACGAGATTATGACGAGATGGAAACACGGATGGTATTGGAGCTTGTCGAAAGCGGCGAAGAAATTACAGCTGTATCGGCGGCAGCGCTATCAACGAAATTACAGCAGTTGGCAAACGGTGCGGTATACGATGAGCTTCGCAACGTACATGAGATACACGATTGTAAGATTGAAGCATTCAAGGAACTGATTGAACAGCTATCTGGCAAGCCGGCACTGGTCTTCTACAACTTTAAGCATGACCTTGAGCGGTTAAAAGCGGCACTGGACAAGTCGGGGCTTGTCGTGAAGGAGCTTAGGGGAGCCGAGGAAGAGCGAGAATGGAACGAGGGACAGATAGACGTTCTACTAGCGCACCCAGCGAGTACGGCTTACGGGCTGAACTTACAAGACGGGGGCAACCACGTTATATGGTTCGGCCTGAACTGGAGCCTGGAGCTATATCAGCAGGCCAATAAGAGGCTACACCGCCAAGGACAAAAAAAGAAGGTTATCATTCATCATCTCATCAGTATCGGTACCCGAGATGAGGATATGATGGAAGCATTAAATCGAAAGGCCGACGCACAAGAATATGTACTACAGAGTCTAAAAGCACGAATTGATAAGGTGAAAGGAGAACAAAAACATGAATAACATTCAGAAGAAACTGGTGCAAGGGGCGTTCAAGTTATGGGAATCGGCACAAGCCGATGAGAGCTTGAAGTTCTATAATCAAGAGTTTCCGGATATCGGATATGTGGCGGCAACACCTCATGTGTTAATACGGGTGCCGCTTGGTTGCCCGCAACCGTTTCAGCCGTCTCGTGAAGACGTTCGTATCCGTAGAGGCATGCTGGATTTGATTACCGGCGATAAAGCTGAGATGGCGTTTGACACCGGCGAGACCAAGACCATTAATCGCAACACTGTCGTAAAGAAGATTGCACACGGTACGGAAGGCAGTGCAGTATTTGTGGCCAAAGCGATGTGGTCATACGTACCGTCGTCGGTTAAGTATATCGATGTCTATGATAATCGGGTTGTGCGGGTGTATGTAGCTGGCGAAGAACTTCCCGTAGTTTTAATTTCCCGTTTCCAGGAAAGAGGCGTTAAATAATGACGAACATAACAAGAAGCCCTATAAACGGACAGATAGAATCAACGGACGAGATTAAAAGCCCGAACCATTACACGTGGCGAGGGCGTGAGTGTGAAGAGATTATAGGCGAGCTTACCCAAGGCGCAGAAGGCAAAGAGGCGTACTACCTTGGGGCCGTTGTGAAGTATCTCTACCGATACCCAAAGAAGGGTACGCCGCTTAAGGACTTAAGGAAGGCGAAGCAGTACATCGATATGCTGATTAAGTTGAAGGAGGAGTCGTAATGATGGGCGAGGTAACGACCAGGCTAATACGTATAATGCTTGACTTGTCGGAGGTAAAGAGCCTGTTATGCGCTTATGACGG
>ERZ772979.1694-NODE-1694-length-12175-cov-7.306601_pt1 | contig 12175 bp, 10 predicted proteins | sample MGYA00511130_ERZ772979 | MGnify/ENA primary metagenome ERZ772979 (study PRJEB29015, sample SAMEA2738103) | human oral metagenome | biome: human oral; feature: human-associated habitat; material: saliva | place: China | collected 2186 ... | reverse complement strand
ATACTGCTTGTTACCGCAAAGAGCTTTTGCGTATACGTCGTAGTCATTGGATACCTTTTTACCCTTTCCTGCAAAGACGGTGTTAGCATAACTGATAGCCGTTGGATAGTCTTTTAACTCTACTGCAGCCATCATTGCAATACGGCTAAGGTATTCACTGTTTGGAAACTTCTGTAAACCTTGCTTGGCAACGTCAAGAGCCTTTTGATAATCTTTTGTTATGTATGCAGCAAAACCATAATTGTAGAAGTTATCTTCAGACATGTTTGCTGGGTTAGCCTTGTTATACCATGCCAAAGCCTCTTTATATTTGCGATCGTTCAGCATGATCTCGGCTGCTGTAGCTTCTACTGGATAGTTTGGCTCAACTTTGCGTAACTCCTCAAGTTTTGCTACTGCAACCTTAGAGTTTACGTGGCGATAAACTTTTGCATAACGCTCATAAGCAGTTACATTGTGTGGATCAAGACTTATGGCAGTCTGATATTGTTGTGCTGCTGCACCAGCATTACCAATAGAATCTTGGATTGCTGCTATGTCACCAAGAAGGACATACGCCTTACTACCATTGAATTTCTTATTGTTAATTACACTGTTTGCTAAGGCTTCTGCCTCTGTAAAGTTGTGCTGTAGGAGGTATACATTACCCAACGCAACGATGGCTTCCTCATCTTTCTTAAATGTCTTTTGATATTCTTTGATGAGATCTTTTGCTGCCTTAGGGTCATTTGGTGCTGCCTTGAGAGCTGCTGTAATTGGTTCCAAAGCCTTTGCGTAATTAACTTCCTGTGCCATTGCTGGAGCAGACATCGTCAATGCCAGTGCTCCTGCTATAAGATATTTCTTCGTATTCATAATTCTCTCTTTTTAATCGTTTATTCAAGTGAGTTCTAATATTACTGAGACGTGTATCAGGTCCCTAAGGTTTAAATGCTTGGAATACTAGACGCATTTTCCCTTCTTCTACTTAGTCTTTGTTAGTTATTGGTTCTTGACTTCCACTTCTCTAATATTAATGTTACCTCTATAAGGTAGTAACCCTGCCTTAAAGATTATCATCTGCCCAATTGGATTCGCAATATAATTTGCAAAAGCATATGGTAATGCTTTGTGTGGGTCGGCAAGAAGTGCATAGATGGTGCGTACAAATGGGTATCTTCCATCTAATAAATAAGCCTGATAAGGTTGCCAGCTATTGCTGGGTGATGCTACTGTAGCTTTAGAAATACTTGCAACAGTTACGTCTTTCTTAAATGTAGTGTTTGTTGTGTCACGGTGATCATTCAACCAGTTTGACCCAATAACACCTATAGCATTAGGAGTTTTATTGACATAGTCTACTACGGACTTGCTGTTCTTGGCAGCTACAATGTTCTCACTCTTTATATTTTTTCCACCTAATATGGAATCGACTACATAATGTAATGTTGCTGATGCTTTATTATCAAAGACAACTTCAATGGATCCCCTATTGTTTTTGGGATTCAGTTGATTCCATTTTGCAATCTTTCCTTGTAGAATCTTCTTTACGTCATCAACCGTAATGCATGAATCTGGATTTGAACGATTGACTATAAAGGCAATTCCATCATATCCTATTGGGAATACCTCTGGGATAGGACCTTTCCCTCGTAATATGGCATCTTCTCCTTTTGTCATTGCATGAGACGTTATAAAGAGATTAACCTTCTGATCGAGGAGCAGTTTCATACCTGTGTTGTCATCTGTATAGATTGGCAACAAGTGTGCTTGAGGATAACGGAACTGGTAGTTCTGTAGTAATTCCTCAACGATAGGACTAAAACTTTCGTCAGAGGCGAACTTAATCGTCCCTGACGTCGGTGTATCTGTTCTACCATCCTTAGCCTTCTTTTGTCCGCAAGCAGACATTAGAAGGGTAAGGGATAGTATCAATCCTACTGTTATGTAGAATCTGGATCTTTTCATATAAATATTGCTTTTACTGCAGTTTGAAGGTGATTGGCAGAGTGAACCAAACGTTTGCAGCCTGACCATTGTTCATACCTGGGTTCCACTTTGGCATACTATTTACCACGCGGAGAGCCTCACGGTCAAGTGAAGGGTCAACACCACGAACAACCTGTGCCTGGCTTACACTACCGTCGCGTCCAACAACGAACTTAACGATAACACGTCCTTGAATACCGTTTTCAGCTGCAACAGCTGGATAAGAGATGTGAGAACTTAACCATGCATTTACGTTGCCTTTGAATGAAGGCATCTGTTCTGCAACTGTGAAGATCTTATTTTCAACCTCTTCCTTTGGTTCTGGTTTTGGTGCCTCAACAGGTTTTTCAATCTTTGGTACAATCTGCTCAGGAGTAGCAACGGTACTACGAGCTGCAGTTTCAGTACGATCTTCCGTACCTTCCTTGTTCTCAACACCGACTGCCTTGGTCTCCTTGTTCATCTTGACCATTGGTGGCATCTCTTCCTTTACATCCTTATCATCTTTGATGACTGGGGCTGTAAACTTAACTGTTGCACGAGTTTCTGGAACAACCTTCTCTGGTTCAACCTTCTTAGGTTCTTCCTTCTTCTGTTGCTTCTTACGCTCAGCCTGATCTTTCTTAGCCTGCTCAAGAGCAGCTAACTCCATCTTAGCAGCATAAGCAGCTTGAGCAGCCAACTCGTCGTTGTGCTTCTTAATCTGATAAGCTAAGTAACCACCACCGAGGAATGCAGCACAAAGCAGAATAGCTAACGCTTTGATGTTACGCTGAGAAACAGTTTTACGAAGCTTGTATGCACCGTACTCCTTGTTCTTGTCGGCGAACACCATGTCGACCCATTTAGGATCGCATAAATCTATTTTTGCCATTGTTTTCTTTCTTTAATTGTTACTATTCAGTGATTAAGCCTTTATACCTTTCTTGGCTAAGAGAGCCTTGTCTTGGTCTGTCAGCTTGTCAATGACGTAAGTTCCAATATATGAAATCTGCATTTCATCGAGGATGTCTACCAAGTGACGATATGAAGCATGATCAGTTGGTTTAATAATGACAGTCATGGTTGAAACCTTCTTGCCATCAATCATACCACCTTTAATCGATGCAATCTCAGCCTGATAGATGCTATCAGGATATGCCTTAGGGTTCTCAGCTTTCTTACGATTCAGCTGCTTTACAGCGATATCCATATCCTTATATGGGATAGAGATAGCTTCACCAGTAGAAGGATCACCCACTTGCTTATGTTGAAGAACGTAGCGAATACCTTTTGAAGTGTTACTCCAATCAGCAGGCTTTAGCCAATTAGCGTTATCATACTCTGGCTTACCATTACCATAGAAGATTTTATCTCCGTCAGCAATGTAAATTGTAATAGAGTGTGACTCCTTAGCCTCATTCTTCTGGTCCTCTTTCTGAGTTTTATCATTACTTGGCATCGTCAACTCCATAGTTGAAGGCTTGCTAAGCGAAGTACAAAGCATGAAGAAAGTAATCAGCAACATAAGCATATCCACCATCGGCGTAAAGTCTACGCGGACGGTCATCTTCTTCTGCTTGCCGCCTTCTTTTCCTGTATCCATCATTTCCATACTTTGATCTCCTTACTTATTAGCTGCCTGCGCAGCCTTTTTAGCGTCCAACTGTGTGATCATATAGTAATGGCTTTCATCCATATCTTGGAGTTCGCTCATTACCTTCTTAACGGTACCATAAGGAGAGTCAGCATCAGACTTGATAGCAAGTCTAACCTTAGGGTTCACCTGGCGGGCTGCGTTAACCCACTGTTGGAACTCAGTCATCTCCTGTCCTTGGATACTATCGAGAGGAATACCCATCTTAGGGAGTTCTTTACCACGCTCAGCAGCTGGCTTTGATAAATAAGCAGCTAACTTATCGAGCGGAGTACCAAATGTAGACTCAGCAACAAAAGTTTTCTTCTGTGCAGGAGTCAATGTAATGCCCATATTGCCTACGATCTGTCCCAACTCATTGGTATTATCGTAGCTCATGAAAACCTGGCCTTCGCCAGTAGGCTTTCCATTAGGTCCTTTTTCAGGACTAACGAGAATTGTCAAGACACCATTCTCAGGCACCTTAGTTTCAGACACAGAACCCGGAGTATTTACCTTCACTGGCTCATTCTTAACGAAAGTAGAAGTCAGCATAAAGAAGGTAAGCAACAGGGTCATAACGTCTGACATAGGCGTCATGTCGATAAAAGTGTCACTCTTCTTAACTTTTACTTTACCCATAGCGATAAATTATTAAAGGGTTAGCAAAAATTAAGCCTCGTCTGTGTGGTTTACTTCGTATGTCTGAGCGATAGAATAACCAACCTCGTCGAGGGCGAAAGTCAACTTGTCAACCTTGTTAGAGTAGTAACCGTATGATACCACTGCACACCAAGATGTTGCAATACCGAAAGCGGTGTTGATCAACGCCTCAGAAATACCAGCAGAAAGTGCAGCTGAGTCAGCACCACCACCTGCAGCAAGAGCAGAGAACGACTTGATCATACCAGTTACAGTACCGAGAAGACCAGTAAGAGTACCAAGAGTTACGAGAGTAGCAATGATAGGGAGGTTCATTGTCAGAGTTGGCATCTCAAGCTGAGTAGCCTCCTCGTGAGCCTGCTGAATCTTAGCTACCTTCTGAGCCTTCTTAAGGTTAGCATTAGCACCAGTCTCCATATCCTTGTAAGCGTTCAAAGAAGCCTTAACAACGTTTGCTACAGAACCCTTCTGCTGATCGCAGAGCTGGTTAGCCTTAGCAAGGTCATTAGCGTTAAGAGCACTCTTGATGTTTGCAACGAACTTTGGAAGGGCACCCTTACCGAAAGCAGTCTTCAAAGCCATCCAACGCTCGATAGACATAGCAAGCACTGTCAACAAGAGAGTGTGGATAACTGGAACGACTACGCCACCCTTGAAGATAGTACCCCAAACGTCTGCTGGGTTTTCACGTGCAGCACCATCCTGGAAGTGCATCGTATTGCCGAACCATGTGTAGAACAATGTGAACGCAACAGCAGCGCAAAAGATGATAATCCAAAATGCACCTCTAACTCCTGTGAAGCCCTCAGACTTTTTCTGTGGGACTGGTTTTTGTTGTGTAGTTGCCATAATTTGATAAAATTTTAATTTTTAGGTTATTAATGAATTAATTTGTTAATATCTTTCTGATTTATAAGCATTTGTATCTTACCGCCATTATAAAAGGGGGTTCAACACTGCTTCTTATCTCCGCAAAGATAGTAATTAAAAGAAAAATAGAGATAGGATTAATAACATTTAACAGTTATAAATGTACGGTTTCTCTCTCTACTTTATTACTATCTACTCTTTCGAGCCCTATTTAAGTTTTGAAAGTACTTCTTTAATACGACGTAGTGCTTCCTTAATATTATCATCACTTGTTGCATAACTCATTCGGAAACATTCTGGGGCACCAAAAGCGTCGCCACCCACTGTTGCCACGCCTCCTTCTTCAAGAATATACATTGCGAGGTCTGATGAACTCCGAATGACATGCTTACCATCTGTCTTGCCAAAGTAGCTTGAACATTTAGGGAAGAGATAGAATGCACCCTGTGGTACATTCACTTCAAGGCCAGGTATCTCCTTTGCCAGCCTAACTATCAAGTCACGACGACGTCGGAATGCCTCACGATAGTCAGCCACGCAAGCTTGATCAGCCTCGTATGCAGCCACAGCTGCCATTTGACTTACACTACATGTACCTGACGTATATTGTCCTTGTAGCTTATTAATTCCTTTTGCAATCCACTCTGGTGCAGCAATCCAGCCTAATCTCCAACCTGTCATAGCGTAAGCTTTGCTGACACCATTGCAGAGTATTGTACGTTCTTTCATCCCTTGGCAAGAAGCAATACTACAATGACCACCTATATAATTAATATGTTCGTATATCTCATCTGACAGAACGAACAAGTCATCATGTGCCAAGACGACCTTGGCTAAGCTCTCCAACTCTTCTGCAGAGTAGACACTACCAGTAGGATTACTTGGAGAACAAAGAATAATCATCTTTGTCTTGGGTGTAATCGCATGCTCCAACTGTTCAGCCGTAATCTTGAAATCCTGTTCAATACCAGCAGAAACAATAACAGGAACGCCTCCAGCGAGTTTTACCATCTGTGGGTAACTAACCCAATAAGGTGCAGGAATAATGACCTCATCACCGGGATTAACCAAAGCCAAAATAGCATTGCATACACCTTGCTTACCTCCTGTACCAACAACGATCTCCGAAACAGCGTAATCAAGGTGATTTTCTTGCTTCAGTTTCTTAACAATTGCCTCACGTAGAACAGGATATCCAGGAACAGGAGAATACTTAGAGAAGTTATCATCAATAGCTTTTTTGCCCGCTTCCTTCACATGGTCGGGTGTCATAAAGTCTGGTTCACCCACACTCATATTGATAACATCAATTCCCTGCGCTTTCATTTCACTACTCTTCTGCGACATTGCTAATGTTTCAGAAGGCGCCAGTCGATTCAAACGATCTGATAGTTGTGCCATTTCGAACTTTATCTTTCTTTATGAATAATATCAAGTACAAAAGTACGTAAATTCATTCTGATAACGCAACTTTTCTTTCTTTATTTTATCATTATAACATTTTTACTGCCGATTTGACAGCTAAAACCACAAAAATATGGTTCTTCCGATACTAAAAGTGATAGAACTTAAATACTAAGAAGAACTTTGTTACAAGAACTGAACACCTTTTCCTCTCCCCGGATGACACATGAGGTATACTCAAATAGAGTTGATGGGTGATGGGTGATGAGTGTTAGATGATCGGTGTCAATGATTTGTGTTTGGTGAGTAATAGGTGATGGAAAATGGGTGTTAGGTGATGGTGGATAGGTGTTAAGGACTTGTGTTTGGTGGGTAATAGGTGTTGGATTATGGGTGTTAGGTGATGGTGGATAGGTGTTAAGGGCTTGTGTTTGGTGGGTAATAGGTGATGGATTATGGGTGTTGGGTGATGAGTGATAGGTGTTAATGGTTTGTGTTTGGTGGGTGATAGGTGATGGAAGATGGGTGTTAGGTGATGAGTGATAGGTGTTAATGGTTTGTGTTTGGTGGGTAATAGGTGATGGAAAATGGGTGTTAGGTGATGGTGGATGGGTGTTAAGGACTTGTGTTTGGTGAGTAATAGGTGATGGTGGATGGGTGTTAGGTGATAGTAGATAGGTGTTAAGGACTTGTGTTAGTGATGGGAGTAGGTAACGACTGATGGGCAATAGAGGCTGTGGAAATCGCTCTCCCTCTTCTTTCTGTCAACTATTTTTACCCTTCATGAATAGAGTACACGCTTTTTAAGATAATAGAAGAGGCCTAACTGCATTCAAGAACATGCCCTTCTTGCATGTTGAAGACGCCCTTCTTAAAGCAAGAAAAGCGTCTTCTTCAAGACTATATGTAATCTATTGATTTATTGCACATTATAAGCTCTATTATAAGAGTTCTTATACTCGTGTCGTAAGGGTAATTAGATCGATATTATGTAATGATTTTTTACGATTGAGTAAATTCCCATGAAATAGAGACCGGTACTTTTGATATACTTATCGTAAAGCCAAACAGACATGAAATACAATAATATTTACATACCTAATATACTATACTTTGCAAACAAAGACTTACCATCTTCGTCTATATAAAACCTCCTTTTACATCTATCGACCTCTCTAACTTACATTCGCTCAAGCAATTCATAGCTTTGTGCCTACCCTTCACACAACTTGCAACAAAAGCCCACACTTACCCTATTGAATAATATCTCACCTGTCATAAACCTATAAGTGCAGCATTTTTCTCATATTTCCACATAGCAATTGGTAGCTAATAAACTTACACGAGTAACGACTGTCAGAGGTCACAAAACACTACCACCACCCTATCCTACTCCATTCGCCACCAGCCAACAGACCATTTTTGATTCGGACAGATTATGAAGATGAACTCCCAAAAGCATAAACAACAATCCCACTATAAAGAGACAGAACGTCTCTCCATAGTGGGATTGACAACAAGGCTTACTACATAGCCTTTCAATAGTATATTATCTTTATAGATGCAAGTCGTGACCCATGCGATCACGCTTCGTCTTCAAATAGCGATAATCAAACTTATTAGGAGTAATCTCAATAGGGACATTCTCCTCAATCTCCAATCCGTAAGCTTCAAGTCCCACACGCTTCGTTGGGTTGTTTGTAATCAGACGCATCTTATGGACGCCAAGATGGCGCAACATCTGTGCTCCACAACCATAATCACGTTCATCAGGACGGAAGCCAAGATGGAGGTTTGCCTCAACAGTATCAAGTCCTTCTTCCTGCAGTTTATAGGCAGCAATCTTATTCATCAAGCCAATGCCACGTCCTTCCTGTTGCATATAGATAAGAACACCCTTACCTTCTTTCTCAATCATCTCCATTGCCTTGTGCAGTTGCTCACCACAATCACAACGTTGACTACCAAGAATATCGCCCGTCGCACATGAAGAGTGTACACGCACAAGCACCGGTTCGTTTTCTGTCCACGTACCTTTAATAAGTGCCATGTGCTCTAATCCATTCGCTTGACGGAATGGAATCAGATGGAACATACCATATTTAGTAGGAAGCTCTACCTCCTCACCGACAACAATACTTGTCTCGGTCTTCAAGCGATAAGCTATGATATCCTTGATACTAATAATCTTCAGTCCCCATTCCTTTGCACGTTTCTGCAAATCAGGCATACGCGCCATCGATCCATCTTCGTTCATTATCTCCATCAACACACCCGCTGGGAAACAGCCAGAGAGCTTACAGAGATCGACGGCAGCCTCGGTATGACCCGAACGACGCAGAACTCCATTGTCTTGAGCATACAATGGGTTGATATGACCAGGTCGGCCAAAGGTCTGTGGAGTAGATTTTGGGTCGGCCAACGCCTTGATTGTCTCAGCACGGTCATGTGTAGACACACCTGTCGAACAGCCTTCCAGCTTATCAACGGTGACGGTGAACGGAGTACCAAGCATTGATGTGTTATCAGAAACCTGGTGAGGTAGGTCCAATTCTTCCGCACGTGACATCGTAATAGGTACACAAAGCACACCTCGTGCATTCTTCAACATAAAGTTAACCTTCTCTGGTGTGATCATTTCTGCAGCCATGATAAGGTCACCTTCATTCTCTCGGTCTTCGTCATCAACTACGATAACGAACTTTCCCTCCCGAAAGTCTTTCAGCGCATCTTCGATGCTATCGAGTTTAAAGTCTTCCATATTGTTACTGATTGTTTGTTGTTTCGATACCAATAAACCTTTGTTCCTCTCTTTCCTTCATCCGTATTATCTCTGAGATTATCATCACGTTACATCCAATAATCGTATGGAGATCACGATAAAGACGCAAGCGGAAACGCCACATGCGGAAATAGAAGAAGATACCAGCTGGCAGTATCACTGCTGCAAGAATATTAGACCACTTATGGTCGAACGGTCTTGTATGTGCCTTAACAGCTAATATTGGGTATTTATTCAGTTCTGTCATGATGACCTTATTGCGTGTATTACCCAAGTCTTCAATGACAGTTTCAAGTTCGTCATTAATCTTCTCGATGACATGATCCGTATGATAACGGAAGAACACCTTTACTACATTAGGTGCTGACATAAGTCTTCGAGTCTTAGCATAGTCCTCAATTCTAACGTTCAAATCCTTCAGTTGTTCTGCATCTTTATCATAGTCAGGGTCATGCAAGATAACTTCTTTGCTCGCAACGCTACGTTTCACCCTCATTCCAAACATCTTCATCAACATTCTCCTATACATATCTGCATTGAATACAGTTGAGTCATTGTTGGCTTTGTACGTAAAGAATATCGCCATTGGGATAAGTACGGCCATAGAAAGCCCCTTACCAAACCAGATAGCCCAGTCTCCCTGTCGCGACATTCGATAACCAGTGTTATCGAGGATATAAAAGATAATGAACACTATAACGCTGATAATGATTGGAATACCCAATCCTCCCTTTCGGATAATAGCACCGAGTGGTGCACCGATAAAGAAGAAGATAATACATATCAGCGATAATGTAAACTTATTAATAATCTCTATTTCATGCAATCGGATAAGCTTATCACCATCACTGGTTATCATACTCTTAAAATCAAGGTCGCTTACTTCTTGCTGAACGGTCGATAAAGCTTGGTCAACAACATAACGTCGTTGATCGGCAGGTAGCTTATTAAAGGCCGAATCTATGTTGAATGCCTTCTCTTCCGACAGTTTTATGGCCTCCTTCCTTTCGACAGCCTTTAACTTAGGCGTTCGATAATAAAGGGACTGCGCATCCTTGTAAAAAGCATTACCCACACTATCGTAGACATGAACAAGGGAGTCCTTATCGTGCTGTATCTTCGTAATACTCTTCGTACGAGCATCATTTGAGATACCAGCCATATCCGTTAAGTTGAAGTCACCATCGAAGTCAAGGACGATATGCTTATGTGCAAATGTCTCTCGACGATATGGGACACTGGCACTATTACCCATTTCTTGTGAGCGCATGTTCTCAAACCACTCTCCACTCCATAGGTTCAATACAAGATGTTTCTTGTCTGCTGTAGACTGTAACATACCTGAATCGGCGAGGATAATAGCCTGATCTTCGTAGCTGTCCGTCATCCTATACACCATAATATTATATAGGTGGCCAGTCTTCATATCCTTCTTTTCTACATAGAGGTTCGTCTGTGGTATACCATCATAGAAGATTCCTTCTGGTATTTCCAGCTCAGGACTCTTCTGTTTCATGGATATAAGTAATTGAGCAATATGCTTTTGTGCTGTTGGCCCCACATTGTTTTGGAAATAGAACGAGCCAAAAGCGATAAGAACACTAATAAAGATTAGTCCTCTAAACGACTGAATAAGAGAGATGCCAGCAGCCTTGATAGCCGTCAACTCCGAACTCTCGCCAAGGTTACCATAGGAGATTAGCGATGAAAGAAGAATTGCCAACGGAAGAGCCTGTGGTACCATCATTAAGCTCATGTACCAGAAGAATTGTCCAAGAACGTCCATTGACAATCCTTTACCTATCAAGTCATCAACATATCTCCACAAGAACTGCATCATCAACACGAACAAGCTGATGAAGAAAGTTCCCATGAAAAGCATACCAAATTGCTTGGCAATAAAGATATCTAACTTCTTGATTCGAAACATGATATAATGACAAGGAGCTTAATCTCCCTTATTTACATACAAGCTATGACACATTAAGGATACAGAGGTCCCATCAGTGGAATATAGCTTACCTTTTGCAAATTTACATAAAAATATCAGAGTAATTGTCTTTTTTAATATTTTTATTCTTTAACCAGCCTCTTTCATCTATCTGTTCACGTCAAATTAGCATCAAGGAGCTTACATACCCGTTATGACATGTAGGCGTTCAATGTTCTGATTCCACATCTGCTCCAAGCCATCGACGTCATCGTCCTCTGCAAAGTCAGTTATATATAGATGGTAATTACCTGCAATCTCACTATGAAACATCTTTATCTCCCAATAAGCTTCATCCTCCGAAGCCTCCCAATGGAAACGTACATGGTCGTTCTTGACCATTTCAACGATTTTTGCTGTATGTATATCATGCTCACGAAGCGGGTCGCCCCATACAAAAGTTGCGACATCCTCATTTATTGTCACGTCATCTGCTAACCACTTCTTCAGCCCTATAGGTGTGCTAATCAGTGCCCACACAACACTGCCTGAGCGTGTTTTCAATTCATATTCTAATTCTACTTTCTTACTCATAACTAAGTAAAGCGTTTTGTTTATGCTTATTTATCAACTTTCTATTGTGTCTCTTCGCCCTCATATTATCCTCTTCCAGGAATAAAGTCATCATATAAGTTTGTTCTTAGCAGTTACTTAAATAGCCGTTAGATATACTTGCGATAATATCATCATAGAACCGTTTTCTTCTCTTACTGCGCCAAACAGAAAGACATCCTTTAAACGTCTAAGTTCATACTTTTATTGTATTCCATCACTAATAAGCATAAATTAGGATGGTGTTCTTACTCAAAAGCATATCTTCTATCCTTATTATAATAAGCAGCAAACCATCGCCTCCCCTGCAGTATCCGACACAGAGAAAGAA
>ERZ772979.1688-NODE-1688-length-12212-cov-3.086370_pt1 | contig 12212 bp, 10 predicted proteins | sample MGYA00511130_ERZ772979 | MGnify/ENA primary metagenome ERZ772979 (study PRJEB29015, sample SAMEA2738103) | human oral metagenome | biome: human oral; feature: human-associated habitat; material: saliva | place: China | collected 2186 ... | reverse complement strand
TGGAAAAAGTGGAAAACGCACCATTTGATCCAATCGATCGTATTGGTCAATTAACTATGCGTAATTTAGACGTAGCAGATACGCGCGGAAAATTAAGTATCTATTCTCAAGTAGGTCTCTTAACTGCAGGGAAAGATTCAGTTTTACCGCAATTAGGTAAAAAATAATTTTCTCCTTTAAATATAAGAAGTGCGGTCGATTTTGACCGCACTTTTACTTTTCTAAATATTCATTTCTTGAAATAGATTTAATTTATCCGGCACGAGATAAACTTGCTCACCTATTTTATACTGCGCATTGAGATAGTTTTCTTTGGTAAGAATCACCTCAATCGGTTGTTCTGTTTGAGAGCTTTCCACTTCAATTCTCACGATAAAACCAATAGCATTAATATGACGAATCGTACCACTCGCTAAGGCATTATGAGATTCGCGTGAAAGCGTCAGTTCGTAAGGGCGAATATAAGCCGTTGCAGATTGGTTATTAACTGCATGAGTCGCATTGCTATGTGTTTGTAAGTTATGAGCAAATTCACCAATGACTAAATTGCCGTGATCAATGTGTCCGTGGAACACATTAACATCCCCCACAAATTGCGTGACGAAAGGGGTTTGTGGTGCATGATAGATTTGGCTAGGCTCATCAATTTGCTCCACTTGACCTTTATTCATCACCACAATGCGATCAGACATATCTAATGCTTCATCTTGATCATGGGTAACGAAAATGCTGGTCACATTAAGTTCATGTTGCAATTCTCGTAGCCAACGGCGTAATTCTTTACGAACTTGAGCATCCAATGCACCAAAGGGTTCATCAAGTAATAAGACTTTCGGTTGAACAGCAAGGGAGCGAGCTAAGGCTATACGTTGTTTTTGTCCTCCAGAAAGTTGATTAGGGTAGCGATCGGCTAGCCATTCAAGTTTTACTAGCTTTAAAAGTGCGGTGACTTTTTCGCGAATTTCTTCTGCAGAGGGACGTTCTCTACGAGGTTTTACCGTTAAGCCAAAAGCGACATTGTCAAAGACGGTCATATTTTGAAATAGTGCATAATGCTGAAACACAAAGCCAACACCTCGTTCAGCAGCTGAAAGTTGAGTCACCTCTTTTTCACCAAACCAAATGTGTCCATTATCAGCAAATTCTAATCCGGCAATGATCCTTAATAGCGTTGTTTTTCCACAACCACTAGGTCCAAGCAAGGCGGTTAGCTGATTTTCTGGAAAGCTGAGATTGATATCTTTCAACGCATGAAACTGTCCAAAGTGTTTGTTTAGTTGCTGGATTTTGATTGTCATGTATTGTGTTCCTGTTGTTATTCTTGGATTTTTTTCTTTTCCACATATCTCACTACGTTTTGCAATCCCAGTGTTCCCACTGCGATTAATGCTAATAAACTGGCGCAAGCAAATGCGGCAACAAATTGATATTCGTTGTAACTAATTTCTACATAAAGCGGAATTGTATTAGTCAAACCGCGAATATGCCCAGATACAACACTTACGGCACCGAATTCACCCATTGCACGAGCGTTACTTAAAATCACACCATAAATTAATGCCCATTTTATTTTTGGTAGCGTTACGTGCCAGAAAAGTTGCCAAGTGGATGCACCTAAGATTAACGCAGCTTGTTCCTCACTTGTGCCTTGGGCTGACATGGTTGGAATTAATGATTTTGCAATAAGTGGAAAGGTGACGAATAAGGTCACGATAACAATGCTTGGTGTTGCAAACATAAAACGAATATGGTGTTCAGCAAGCCATGCGCCCCAAAGTCCATCTAACCCAAACAACAGTAAGAACATTAATCCTACAACCACTGGTGAAATGGAAAAGGGGAGGTCGAGTAGTGCGGTTAATAAGCTTTTCCCCTTAAAGTCAAAATAAGCAATAGCCCAAGCCATAACCACACCGATAAAAATGTTAATAGGTAATACAATTAAAGAGACTTTAATCGTAAGCCAAATAGCCGCTAAGGCTTCTGGTTCTTTTAATGCAGCAAAAAATAGCCCAATCCCTTGTTCAAGGGCTGAATAGAATACGGTAAATAATGGGAGCAATAAGATGATCGTAAAAAAACTGAGTGCGGTCAGAATTAAGATCCATTTTTGCCACAATTGGGTTTTCATAAATACCTCTTATCGAATTGGACTAATGCGTTTGGCAACAGACCATTGCGCTAAGTTAATGAATAAAATCAACAGAAATGAAATGGCAAGCATTAATAATGCAACCACAGATGCGCCTTGCACGTCATATAAATCAAGTTTTGACATAATAATCAATGGTGCAATTTCTGAGACGAGTGGCACATTACCCGCAATAAAAATGACGGAGCCATATTCACCAAGCGATCGCGCAAATCCCATACCAGCCCCGCCTATTAATGCAGGCAATACAGCTGGGATAATGACTTTTCGCAATGTTGTTAATCTGGATGCACCTAAAATTTGGGCTGCTTCTTCATAGCTAGGATCGAGATTTGCTAATACGGGTTGAATCGCTCGAACGGTAAAAGGCAAGCTGACAAAAATCAACGCAATCGCAATACCACTTGGAGTATAAGCGAGTTGAATCCCTAAATGGCTTAGCCATTGCCCAATCAGTCCAGTCGGAGCATAAAGCGAGGCAAGTGCGATACCTGCAACGGCAGTGGGTAAAGCAAAAGGTAAATCCACTAACGCATTGACGAGATTCTTACCTGGAAAGTTATAACGCACTAAAACCCATGCTAATAAAAAGCCAAAAACGATATTAATTAACGTCGCGATTGCCGCCATTTCAAAGGATAGCGTTAAGGATGAGATCACTCGTTCACTCGTGATGATTTGAACGATATCAGCCCATTTTAACTGCCAGGCAGTGAGCACAAGTAATGTTAATGGCAACAATACCATTGAGCCGAGCCAGGCTAATGTAATCAATATACTTCGTTTAAATCCTGGTAATACGGTTTTCATTATCCCACCTTCACAACAGATAAATACCTAAGCTTTGTAAGCGTTTTGAAATGTTCAAAAAAATAACCGCTCTTTTCCATAATGGCAAAGAACGGAAATTTATTTAATATTCCAAAGTGAAATAAGGAAACGTTTGGTTTTCTATTTTATATTTCATTTTGTTCTATAGAATGCTTTTTTGTTATTTTTTGTACTTAACATTTTGCGATATAAATTTAGCCACACGAAATTGAGGGTAATAACGGAGGAGAGTAAAAATGAAAAAAATTGCTTTATTTTCAGTGCTTTCTTTCGGCTTAGCAGCTTGTTTATGGAATACCAGTACGGAACAAAAAACGGTACTACTGAATGTGTCCTATGACGTGATTCGTGATTTCTATAAGGAATATAACATCGCGTTTCAACGTGAATTTCCCTCAGATGTGATGATTTCACAATCGCATGGTGGCGCCAGTAAACAGGTGCTCGGCGTGTTAAATGGCTTGCCTGCAGATGTGGTGACATTGACACAAAGTAATGATATCGAGGCTTTAGTTAAAAAAGGCTTAGTGGATGCGGATTGGCAGCAAGTATTACCGAATGGTGCCGTTCCTTTTGGGTCAGTGATGGTGCTTTTGGTGAGAAAAGGAAATCCAAAACACATTCAAGACTGGTCGGATTTGGTACGTGATGATGTCAAAGTGGTGTTTGCTAATCCTAAAACCTCTGCGAACGGGCGCTTTGCTTATTTATCGGCTTTAGCTTATGCCGAACAGCATAGTGATAAACCACAAGATTTTATGTTACGCCTGCTAAGAAATGTGCCGGTTTTAGAGGCGGGGGCGCGCAGTGCCAGTATTTCTTTTACGCAGCGTAATATCGGTGATGTTTTAATTGCCCCGGAAAATGAAGCGGCGCTAGCGACTAAAACACTGGGCGAAAATAGCGTTGAAGTGGTGTACCCAAGTATAACGGCATATACCCCAATTTATGTGGCGGAAGTGAATAAAAATACGCAAGCAGATGGTTTACATCAACTTTCCCATGATTATTTGAGCTATTTATGGTCACCCCAAGCACAGGAACTGGCCGCCCAAAATTATTTCCGTCCGACAGATAAAAAAATTATTGCTAAAACGACCGCACTTTTTCCCGAAGTGAATCAATTTGATGTGAACCAACGTTTTGGTTCGTGGGAGGCGATTAATACCAAACATTTTGTCGATAATGGCTTATTTGATCGTCTATATATCAGTGCACAACGTGCTGATAAAGTGAATAAATAGGAGTGATACCCATGAATTATTTTCCACTTTTTGCTGATTTAACTGGTCGCCCGGTACTTGTTGTCGGCGGTGGTTCAGTGGCTGCTCGTAAAGTTGGGTTGTTGCTCAAAGCAAATGCTCAAGTTCGTATCGTTGCTCGCCAATTAAATGAGGAATTAAGCGAGCTTGAACGTCAAAATAAAGTGCTATGGATTGCGAAAGAATTTAATGCCGAACAAATGAGAACGGTGATGTTAGTGATCGCGGCAACAAATGATGAGGTATTAAATCACCGTATTTTCCATTTAGCCGAAAGCCAACATAAATTAGTTAATGTGGTGGATGACCAACCTCATTGTAGCTTTATTTTTCCTTCTATTATTGATCGTAATCCGATCCAAATCGCGATTTCGAGTGGTGGAAAGGCGCCGGTATTAGCCCGTTTATTACGTGAGAAACTGGAAGCATTATTGCCACAACATTTAGGCAAAATCGCTGAGATTTCTGGTAAGTGGCGTGATCAAGTAAAAGCAAAATTAGCATCGGTCACTGAACGTCGCCGTTTTTGGGAAAAAATGTTTAGTGGACGTTTTGCAAGTCTCGTTAAGAATCAACAAGAGGTACAAGCTGAAGAGGAATTGGCTGAGCAACTAGAAAATAACTATCAAGGTGGTTTTGTCTCTTTAGTTGGTGCCGGTCCTGGCGATGCTGGGTTATTAACTCTTAACGGTTTACAGGAAATTCAACAAGCTGATGTGGTGCTTTACGATGCATTGGTTTCTGATGATATTCTTTCTTTGATTCGTCGTGATGCAGAACGTATTTTTGTGGGGAAACGTGCCAATGGTCGTTCTGTCGCACAAGAAGAAACCAACCAATTGTTATTAACCCTTGCCCAACAAGGCAAGCGAGTAGTGCGCTTAAAAGGCGGCGATCCTTTCGTTTTTGGACGCGGTGGTGAAGAATTAGAAGTGTTAGCTCAACATCAAATTCCATTTTCGGTTGTACCAGGTATTACAGCGGGTATTGGCGCAACAGCCTATGCTGGTATTCCATTAACTCACCGTGATTATGCACAAAACGCCATTTTTGTGACCGGTCATCGTAAAGCCGATGCGTCTGATATTGAATGGCAAACCTTAGCAAGAAGTCATCAAACCTTAGTTATTTATATGGGGACGTTAAAAGCGCAAGTCATTGCTGAACATTTACAACAATATGGTCGAGCTGCGAATACACCTGTTGCGATTATCAGCCAAGGTACTCAACTTACTCAAAAAACAGCGATTGGCACACTTGCAAATTTAGCTGAATTAGCGGAAAAAGCAGAGACACCAGCCTTAATTGTGGTGGGAGAAGTGGTGAAATTACACGAACAATTAGCGTGGTTTGGCGAAGAAAAACAACGTCAAAAACAACCGCACTTTACCTTAGAAAATTTAACCATCGGTCAAGTGGCGTAAGGAGTGGATGATGAGTTTATTTAAACCGACTTTTTGGCAAATTCCACTTGTTAGCCTTGATGTACAAGAGAGTTTGGCAGAAAAAACAGCCACATTGAAGCAACGTTTACATCAAATAGCTGATAACCATCATGATGCACGCTTTGCCAGCAGTTTAGCTGTAGAAGATATGGTCATTACCGATGTCATTGCGCGTGAAAACTTAGATATTGGTATTTTTACTTTAGATACCGGTTTACTCCATCAAGATACGTTAAATTTATTAGACAACCTTGAGAAAGTCTATCCACATCTTCAAATAGAACGCTTTCAGCCGATTACTGATGAAGTGACTCGCTACGAGGAAGAAAAAGGGAAATTTGCTTTTTATGAAAGCGTGGAATTACGTCGCGAGTGTTGTCATATCCGTAAAATCGAACCGTTAAATCGCGCGATTCAAGGAGCTGATGCATGGCTGACCGGACAGCGTCGAGAACAATCGGCTACACGTACTGCGCTCCCTTTTGCTGAGCAAGATCAGTCTCGTGGTATTGATAAATACAATCCTATTTTTGATTGGTCAGAAACAGATGTGTGGGCTTATATCTTAGCGAATAATGTGCCTTATAACGATCTTTACCATCAAGGTTTTCCAAGCATTGGCTGTGAACCTTGTACCCGCCAAGTTAAACAGGGCGAAGATATTCGCGCTGGCCGCTGGTGGTGGGAGAGTAAAGATAGTAAGGAATGTGGATTACATAAGTAGAAAAATATAGGAAGCAAAACATGACAAAAACTGAACTCAACAACCAACATCTAGACTGGCTCGAGGCTGAGTCGATTCATATTATTCGTGAAGTCGTTGCGGAATGTGAAAACCCGGCGTTGCTTTTTTCCGGTGGAAAGGATTCGGTGGTATTGCTGGCATTAGCCCGTAAAGCATTCCAGTTAGGTGATCGTCCGGTACATTTGCCGTTTCCATTGGTGCATATTGATACCAGCCATAACTATCCAGAAGTGATCCAATTTCGAGATGAACAAGTGGCAAAACTTAACGCGCGCTTAGTTGTTGGGCATGTGGAAGATTCCATTGCCAAAGGCACGGTGGTATTACGCAAAGAAACCGATTCGCGTAATGCGGCACAGGCGGTCACTTTATTAGAAACCATTGCAGAAAATGGATTTGATGCCTTGATGGGCGGCGCTCGTCGTGATGAGGAGAAAGCTCGTGCTAAAGAACGAATTTTCTCGTTCCGTGATGAGTTCGGCCAATGGGATCCTAAGGCACAACGTCCGGAATTATGGTCTCTGTACAATGCTAAATTGCATAAAGGTGAAAATATGCGAGTGTTTCCGATTTCCAACTGGACGGAATTAGACATTTGGCAATATATCGCTCGTGAGAATTTGGAATTGCCTCCGATCTATTACAGTCATAAACGCGAAGTTGTATGTCGTAAAGGTTTGTTAGTGCCAGTGACTCCATTAACCCCTAAATTGCCGAGTGAAATCAGCGAAGTATTAGATGTTCGTTTTCGCACCGTAGGCGATATTAGTTGTACCTGTCCAGTAGCGAGTACCGCATCAACACCATTAGAAATTATTGAAGAAACCGCTATTGCCGACATTTCCGAACGTAGCGCTACCCGTCTAGACGACCAAGCCAGCGAAGCCGCCATGGAGAAACGGAAAAAAGAGGGATATTTTTGATCGGATAGATTCCCTTCTTTGCCGCCTTTGTTTCATTGAATTTTTAGAACATTTTCGTCTGTTTGAGCCGAAGGCGAGTTCAGAAAATTTTCGTGAAGAAAATTCAATGAAACAAAGGATGTAAAGGCAAAGTAGGGTCGCTTTTCTTTTGCCTTCTTTTCTTTGGCGAGGCAAAGAAAAGAAGGTCGCCATCGGCGAAACCCGATGGGAATGCATAGATAAAATATAAAAAAATTAAGGAAGAAATATGACACAACATTCAACTCCACTTCGTTTTATTACTGCCGGTAGTGTAGATGACGGGAAAAGTACCTTAATCGGCCGCTTACTTTACGATAGCAAAGCGTTATTAACCGACCAAATCAAAACCCTTAACGCAGGAAAAGAAAAAGGTAATAAAGAAGCCATTGATTTTTCTATTTTGACAGATGGTTTGGAAGCAGAACGTGAGCAGGGCATTACCATTGATGTGGCGTATCGCTATTTCTCTACGGCAAAACGTAAATTCATCATTGCCGACACCCCAGGACATGAGCAATACACACGTAACATGGTGACAGGAGCGAGTACAGCATCTGCTGCAATCGTCTTAATTGATGCTTCTCAGCTGAATTTTGATGAAAAACCGTTACAACTCTTACCACAAACTAAACGTCATTCAGCGATTTTACGTCAATTAAATTGCCCGCACATTTTAGTGGCAGTAAACAAAATGGATTTATTGGATTACAGCGAAGAAAAATTCAATGCCATTGTGGAGGCGTATCGTCAATTGGCGGCACGACTCGGATTAAAAGAGGTACATTTTGTGCCGGTCTCTGCATTACTTGGCGATAACCTAGTATATGCAAGTGAAAGCACCCCTTGGTATCAAGGCGAACCTTTACTCACCATTTTAGAAAATTTACCAAGTGTAGATGAAGTAAGCCATTCTAATGCCGATTTATATTTTCCGGTGCAATTAGTGGTGCGTCAGGATGCGGATAAAGCCGATGATTTCCGCGGTTATCAAGGTCGAATCGAACGAGGCTCAGTACAACTGGGACAGATTATTCGAATTGAACCAAATGGATTAACCGCTAAAGTGACCGAGATTATTACGCCAAAAGGTGAGGTGACACAGGCGGTGGCTGGGGAAGTGATTACCTTACGTTTAGATCGCGACATTGATATTTCTCGTGGTGATTTATTTGTGGATGAAAGTTCACCACTTACACCACAAAAGCAAATTGAAGCCACAATTTGTTGGTTTGATGAACGCCCACTAAATACCGCCCGTAAATATTTACTTAAACATGGTACGCAAACCGTATTTGCCAAAATCAGTGAAATTGAAAGCGTGTTAAACGTTCATACACTCGAACAAGAAAGTGGTGCTACAGCCTTAAAGATGAATGATATTGCTCGAGTGCGTTTAAGTTTACAGAAACCGATTGTTGCCACAACTTATGAAGAAAATATTGCTGGTGGTGCCTTTATTTTAGTTGATGAAGCAACTTATAACACCGTAGCAGCCGGTATGATTCTCTAACTCGCGCTTTCTTTAATATGTGAATTTACTGATATTACTCATGTTCTTGTGGGGAAACTTATGCAACACAACAATCCATTACCAACAGAAATACTGAATCTCTTACCAACGCTAACGCCCCTTCAATTGGCATGGCTTTCGGGTTATGCATGGTCGCAAGCTTCAGGTGTAGAACAACCGCTAGTAGGGCAACATTTGGCAGCAAATTTGACCGCACTTTCGGCAGAACCTTTTTCAATTACTGTGCTTTCAGGCTCCCAAACCGGCAATGCTAAATCGGTGGCAGATAAAGTTGCCGCAGAGCTTACAGAAGCCGGTATTGCCGTGAAACGTGTCGCTTTAAAAGATTATAAAGCGAAAACCATTGCTGATGAAAAATACCTGCTCTTAGTGACTTCTACGCAAGGTGAAGGCGAGCCACCAGAAGAAGGCGTGGTATTGCATAAGTTATTAAACGGTAAAAAAGCACCAAAACTCACCGAACTGCAATTTGCTGTGTTGGGATTAGGGGATAGTTCTTATCCAAATTTCTGTCAAGCAGGCAAGGATTTTGATCAGCGTTTTGCCGAATTAGGCGCGACGCGTTTATTTGAACGAGTGGATGCAGATTTGGATTACAGTGCAACCGCGGAACAATGGATCCGAGATATTGTGGCTATCGTAAAAGAAAAGGCTGCACAGGCTTCACCGGTTGTGCAAAGTATTGCTACAGCTACAACCGCACCGGTAGTCAAGAAAAGCCAATACAATAAAGCCAATCCATTTCCTGCAACGTTAATCACTAACCAGAAAATTACCGGCCGTCAGTCGGATAAAGATGTACGTCATTTAGAATTTGATTTAGCGGGTTCGGATCTTCATTACCAACCGGGGGATGCACTCGGTGTATGGTTTGACAATGATCCTAAGTTAGTCGATGAAATTTTATTGCTCGCGCAGATTGATCCTACTACAGAAGTGACAATTGAGGGAAAAACGCAAACTATTTCGACCGCACTTTTATCGCATTTAGAGCTTACTCAAAACACACCGGCTTTTGTGAAAGGCTATGCGGCCTTGGCGCATAACGAACAGTTAAACGATTTGGTTGCGGATAATCAAGCATTGCAAGAATTGGTTCAACGCACACCGATTGTGGATGTGTTACATAAATTTCCTGCAAAATTAACCGCTGAACAACTGGTTTCATTATTGCGTCCTTTAACGCCTCGTTTGTATTCCATTTCATCTTCTCCTGCAGAGGTAGGGGAGGAAGTGCATCTAACTGTTGGTGTAGTACGTTTTGAACATGAAGGTCGAGCACGCAGTGGCGCAGCTTCAAGCTTTTTAGCGGATCGCGTAGAAGAAGATGGTGCTGTGCGTGTATTTGTAGAGCATAACGATAATTTTCGTCTGCCAAATGACACGACTAAGCCAATTATTATGGTGGGTTCCGGTACCGGCGTGGCACCATTCCGTGCCTTTATGCAGCAACGCGTAGCCGATGAGGCAAGTGGTAAAAACTGGCTAATTTTTGGTATCCACCTTTTGCCAGCGATTTCCTGTATCAAACCGAATGGCAACAATTTGCCAAAGAGGGGTTCTTGCATAAATACGATTTTGCTTGGTCACGCGATCAAGAGAAGAAGATCTATGTGCAAGATAAAATTCGTGAAAATTCGACCGCCCTTTGGCAATGGTTACAAGAAGGCGCTTATTTTTATGTCTGTGGTGATGCATCAAAAATGGCAAAAGATGTGGAACAAGCATTACTCGACGTCATTGCTAAAGAAGGCAATTTAAGTCCGGATGAAGCAGAAGATTATTTAAATGAACTGCGTGAAGAAAAACGTTATCAACGCGATGTGTACTAGATTTGTGGGGTGAAAAAATGACAGAGCAAAACAAACAAAAAGGCTTGGAATGGCAAGAGAAACCGCTTTCTGACAATGAACGCTTAAAAACCGACAGTAACTTTTTACGCGGTACGATTTTGGATGATTTAGAGGATTCCTTAACCGGTGGTTTCCGTGGGGATAACTTTCAATTAATCCGTTTCCACGGTATGTATGAACAAGACGATCGTGATATTCGTGCCGAACGTGCAGAGGAAAAACTCGAACCGTTGAAATTTATGCTGTTACGCTGCCGTTTACCGGGTGGGATTATCAAACCATTCCAATGGATTGAATTGGATAAATTCGCCCGTGAACACAGCTATTATAGTTCGATTCGTTTGACCAATCGTCAAACTTTCCAATATCACGGAGTGCCGAAAAGCCAATTACAAACCATGCATCGTTTATTGCATAGTTTGGGATTAGACTCCATTGCAACGGCTTCAGATATGAACCGTAATGTGTTATGTACTTCTAATCCAATTGAATCGAAACTGCATCAGCAGGCATATGAATATGCGAAGAAAATTTCAGAACATCTGTTACCACGTACACGAGGGTATTTAGATGTATGGATTGATGGTAAGAAAGTCCAAAGTAGCGATGATTTTTTACAGGAAGAACCGATTCTTGGTAAAACTTATTTGCCACGTAAATTTAAAACAGCCGTGGTGATTCCACCACTCAATGACGTGGATTGTTACGGGAATGACTTAGATTTTGTCGCCATTGCAGACGAGAACGGCAATTTGGTTGGCTTTAATGTCTTGGCTGGTGGTGGCTTATCCCTTGAGCATGGCAACACCAAAACCTATCCGCATATTTCCCTTGAACTGGGTTATGTGCCGTTGGAATGCACCTTAAAAGCAGCGGAAGCCGTGGTGACGACCCAACGAGATTTTGGTAACCGTAGCGATCGTAAAAATGCACGTAGTCGTTATACCATTCAAAACATGGGATTAGATAATTTCCGCGCCGAAGTAGAACGTCGTATGGGTATTCCATTTGAACCGATTCGTCCGTTTAAATTTACTGAACGCGGCGATCGTATCGGTTGGGTAAAAGGCATTGATAACAACTGGCATTTGACCCTGTTTATCGAAAGCGGTCGCTTGGTGGATAACGATGAGAAAAAATTACTGAGTGGTGTATTGGAAATTGCCAAAATTCATAAGGGCGATTTTCGTATCACCGCCAACCAAAACCTGATCGTGGCAAATGTAGCGGAAGAGGATAAAGCACAAATTGAGCAAATTGCTCGTGATTACGGTTTGATTCGTGATGATGTGAGTAAATTACGTGAAAACGCTATGTCCTGCGTTTCTTTCCCAACTTGTCCATTGGCGATGGCAGAATCAGAGCGAATTCTTCCAAGCTTTATTGATGAACTGGATAAAGTGATGGCGAAACATCACGTGGCTGATGATTATATCGTTACACGTATTA
>ERZ772979.1686-NODE-1686-length-12222-cov-10.833648_pt1 | contig 12222 bp, 9 predicted proteins | sample MGYA00511130_ERZ772979 | MGnify/ENA primary metagenome ERZ772979 (study PRJEB29015, sample SAMEA2738103) | human oral metagenome | biome: human oral; feature: human-associated habitat; material: saliva | place: China | collected 2186 ... | reverse complement strand
GGAAGAAGCGAGCCGCAACGACCCTGAATTTGGCGGCGAGAAGCTGCAAGAAAACTTGGCGATTGCCAACCGTGCCCTGGAAGCCTACGACCCGCAGGGCGAAATCCGCGCGATGTTGGCAGAGACCGGCTACGGCAACCATCCCGCCCTCGTCCGCTTCTTCCTCGCCATCGGCCGCGACCTCTCACCCGACCGCATGGTGGGCGGCGGTGTGGCGGGCGGCCTTGATGCCCGCGCATTTTTCCCTAACAGCAACATGAATCCATAAGGAGACACTATGGCAACTTTGAACACCCTGAACCCGACGCTCGCTGATGTAGCGGCACGTACCGACGGGCAAGGAAACATCATCACCAATATCGTTGAGCTGCTCAACGAAACCAACGATGTGCTGACCGATATGACCTTTATCGAAGCAAACAACCAGACCGAACACAAAACCACCATCCGCAGCGGTTTACCGTCAGCGACGTGGCGCAAACTCTATCACGGCGTGCCTCCCTCTAAATCGGCGGTGGTCACGGTGCGCGACACGGTGGGCATGCTTGAAGCCTACGCGGAAATTGACAAAGACTTGGCGGACTTGAACGGCAACAGCGCCGCATGGCGGCTTTCCGAGCAGCGTGCCTTTGTGGAGGCGATGAACCAAGAGATGGCAACCACCTTGTGGTACGGCGACACCAGCGTACACCCGGAGCGGTTCACCGGCCTTGCCCCACGTTATTCCAGCATGTCGGCAGAAAACGGCCGCAACATCCTCGACGGCGGCGGTCAGGGAGCGGACAACACCAGTATCTGGCTGCTGATTTGGGGGCAGAACACCCTGCACGGCGTCTATCCGAAGGGCAGTAAAGCGGGATTGCAGCATCGCGACTTGGGTGAAGACACCCTGCGCGATGCCAACGGCAACCCCTTCCAGGGCTACCGCACCCACTACAAATGGAACATGGGCTTGTGCCTGCGTGATTGGCGCTATGCGGTACGCATTGCCAACATTAAAGAAACCGATTTGCGCAAAGACGCCTCGGCTGGCGCTGACCTCATCGACCTGATGACGCAGGCGCTGGAGCTGGTGCCGAACCTCAACATGGGGCGCGCCGTCTTCTACTGCAACCGCAACATCCGCTCCTTCCTGCGCCGCATGATTGCGCACAAAGTCATCAATTCCACCCTGACGATGGACAACGTGGCGGGCAAACACGTTGTCTCCTTCGACGGCGTGCCGGTACGTATCTCGGACGCCATTCTTTCCACCGAAGCGCGCATCGCAGCGTAAGGAGCACCCCATGATTATTGATTCCCGACTGGAACTTTCCGACAAACAGGCAATCACCGCCACCGCCAAAAGCACCAACAAGGTGGATTTCGGGCAGGCCGCACCGGATTTGGGCAACGGTCATGTGCCGCTTTATGCGGTGATGACCGTCAACGAAACCTTTGCCGGACTGACCTCGCTCACCGTGGCGCTGGAACATGGTGACAGCGAAGGCGGCGCGTTCACCGTGCTGCTGCAAAGTGAAGCTATCCCCGCCGCAAAGTTGAAAGCAGGCAAGCAGCATGTGATTACCCTGCCCGTCAGCCACAAGCGCTTTTTGCAGGGCGCTTACACCGTGAATGGCACGGCGACGGCGGGCAAAGTCAGCCTGCATATTGTCAGCGGCCTGCAAATCAATGAGCCCAAACCAGACAGCCCGCGGGCATGGGGAGGCAGATAATGAAAGTGCGCGCTACTAAAACCGGGTTTTATGAAAGTCTGCGCCAGGTCGGGGACGTGTTCGACGTCCCCGATTCTCTTTCTGCAGGGTGGTTCGTGCGCGACGTCATCGTGGTCGCCGCGCCGCCAGACGTGACGCTTGAGCAGCTGACGGATGGCGTTACGGATTCGGAGCCGCCCGCGTTGGAGCACGGGGAAATGGCCGGTCACGGAGAAAACGGCGCGCCGTTGTGGGAGCCGTTGCCAGAACCTGCCCCGGAAGCCAAGCCGGAAACCGACAACAAACCCCGTAAACCCAACAAACAGGAGAACCTGAAATGAGCAACGCAGCAATCTACATCGGTACCAAAATTATCGAGGCTACCCCGATGACGCGACTTGCGTACAACGAACTGCGCGGCTGGCAATTACCAGCAGACGAAAGGGGCGAAGATGAAGGCTATCTGGTCGTTTACATCGGGCAGGAAAGCAACGTGCCGGGCCATAACGGCTATGTGTCGTGGTCGCCCAAAGACGTGTTTGAGCAGTCCTATCACCGAATTGATGACGCCATCCTGCAACACATCAAGCCCGCGTAATGCGGGCTTTCATTTAGGAGAAAACCATGAAAGAACAAGACATCGCCCGTGTAGCCCATGAAATCAACCGCGCGTATTGCCAAGCCATAGGCGACAACAGCCAGCCCGCATGGGAAGACGCACCCGACTGGCAGAAAGACAGCGCTGTGAATGGCGTGAAATACCACCTCGCACACCCTGAAGCGACGCCGGAAGGCAGTCATGAAAACTGGCTCAAACAAAAAGCAGCTGAGGGCTGGACATTTGGGGAAGTGAAAGACCCCGATAAAAAGCAACATCCCTGCTTCGTGCCATACCACGAACTGCCGGAATCGCAGCGCGCGAAAGATTACATTTTCCGCGCGGTGGTGCATGCACTGGCAGAACATATAACGGACTAAATCCATGTTCTCGGTAGTGGACATCTGCAACCTCGCGCTCTCGCACCTCGGCGACAAAGCGACCGTCGCCTCCATTGACCCGCCGGAAGGGAGCGCACAGGCCGAGCATTGCAAAACCTACTGGCCACTCGCCTTGCAGATAGTAATGGAGGCGCACGAGTGGGGCTTTGCGACGAAGCGCGTCAAACCCGCGTTGCTTGCCGATAAAGACCCGGCCTGGGCGTATCACTACGCCATGCCGCATGACGCGCTCAGGGTATTCGCGGTGCTGCCGCCCAATGCGTCGGACGACTACGAGGTAAACGGTCAGGCGGTGACGGCGGATTACCAGATTGAGCGCGCAGACGGACAAATCCACATCCTCACCGACCAGCGCGAGGCGGTGGTGCGTTATCTCGCCAAGGTTGACGACCCGGCGCTATTCCCGGCGACCTTTGTTGCCGCGCTCGCGTGGAAACTAGCGTCAATGCTGGCGGGGCCGGTGCGCAAGTGGGATGCCGGATCGAAAGAAGTGAAGAGTTGCGAGGCTGCTTACGCCAACTATCTGGGGCTCGCCATCAGCCATGACAGCAAGCAACGGAAGGTGCGCCCGCGCGCGCAAACCCCGTGGATACAGGGACGCGCATGAGTAACGCCAAATTTCTGCAACAAGCCTTTGTTGGCGGCGAAATCGCGCCGCAAATGTGGGGGCGCTCCGACGACGTCGGCTATGCCAACGGCCTTGCCCGCTGCCGCAACTGCATCGTGCGCCCGCAGGGCATGGTGGAAAACCGCGCCGGGCTGCGCTTCGTGCATGAGGTGAAAGATTCTGCCAAACGGGTGCGCCTCATCCCCTTCACCTTCAGCGGTGAACAAACGATGGTCATCGAGCTCGGCGACAAGTACGCGCGCTTCCACACCGGCGCGGCGACCCTCTACGAAGGCAACGCGCCCTACGAAATCGCCACCCCCTACGCGGCGGAACATCTGATGGACATTCACCACGTGCAGAGCGCGGACGTGCTGACCCTCGTCCACCCGAACTATCCACCGCAAGAACTGCGCCGTCTGGGCGTCACCAACTGGAAGCTGGAGCCAATATCCTTCGTGCCGAAGTTTGAACCGCCGACCGAGCTCAAGGCGGAGGCAACGCGCATTCGGCTGGCGCCGGGCGTGCAGCAAATCGACCTCAAATACCGCTACAAAGTGACGGCGGTGAAAGACGGGGTGGAGAGCAAAGAAAGCGCGGAGGTGGAAGTCACCAACGACCTCTACACCCCCGGCAACAGCAACACCCTGACGTGGAAAGCGGTGGATGGTGCCGACCATTACCTGGTGTACAAGCGGCAGTCGGGCATGTTCGGCCTGGCAGGCTACGCCAACGAACCGAGCTTTGAAGACCGCGGCGTCTCGCCGGACATGGCGAAAACCCCACCGAAATACAAAGACGTCTTCGACAAGGCGAACCACTACCCCTCGGCCGTCTCCTACTTCCAGCAGCGGCGCGTGCTGGCAGGGACAGACGCCGAACCGCAAAAAGTATGGATGACGAGGAGCGGTACCGAAAGCGACATGAGCTACTCGACCCCCTCGCGCGATGACGACCGCATCGAAGTACGGGTGGCGGCGCGCGAAGCCAGCCCGATCCGCCACATCGTACCGCTGACCAACCTACTTATCCTCACTGGCAGCGCAGAGTGGAACGTGAATACGCAGAACAGCGACGTGCTCACCAACACGACGATTTCCATTAGCCCGCACAGCTACGTCGGCGCGAACAACGTGCAGCCGGTGATTGTGAACAGCTCGGTCATCTACTGCGCCGCCAGGGGCGGCCACGTGCATGAACTCGCCTACTCGCGCGACGCGGGCGGCTTCATCACCGCCGACATCTCGCTGCGCGCGCCGCACCTCTTTGACGGCTACCGCATCGTCGATATGGCCTTTGGCAAAGCGCCGTTGCCGCTGGTGTGGTTTATCAGCAGCGACGGGCGGCTGCTCGCCAACACCTACGTCCCCGAACAGCAGATTGGCGCCTGGCATTGGCACGACACCAACGGCGCCTTTGAATCCTGCGCGGTGGTGGCGGAAGGCGACGAAGACATGCTTTACGTCGCGGTGCGCAGAAACATCAACGGGCAAACCAAGCGCTACATCGAGCGGCTTGAGTCACGCGCCTTCGGCGCGCAAGAAAACGCCTTCTTCGTGGATTCCGGCCTGTCCTACAACGGCATGCCGGTGAAAACCCTGAAACAACTCGGACACCTCGAAGGCAAGACAGTGAGCATCCTCGCCGACGGTGCGGTACACGCGCCGCAGACCGTGACGAATGGCGAAATCCACCTGCAACACGCGGCGAAAAAAATCCACGTCGGCCTGCCCTACCTGGCCGAACTACAAACCCTGCCGGTGGTGGGCGACATCGACAACGGCAAAGGGCGGGGGCTGACGAAAAACGTGAACAAAGTCTGGCTGGACGTCATCCAGACCTCCGGCATCTGGGCGGGGCCGGAGGAAGGGCGCCTGGTTGAACACAAACAGCGCACCACCGAACCGCTCGGCACGCCGCCGCGCCTGAAGACCGGACAAATCGAAATCACCGTATATCCCGACTGGAACGACTACGGCCAAATCCTCATCCAGCAGCGCGACCCGCTGCCCCTCTCCCTCGTCTCACTTACCACGGAGGTAGCCCTCTAATGGATCTCGCCACCTTTGGCCTCGGCCTGCAAGGGCTGGGCTATGCCACATCCATCCTCGGCGCCTACGGGCAGGCAAAAACCGACCGCCTCAACTTTCGCCACCAGCAAATCATGGGCAACTGGCAGACGCGGCTGAACAACGCCTACAGCCAATACCAAAGCGACCGGCAATACATGGCCGACCGCTTTGCGGCCAAACGGGAATACCTGCTCGGCAGCTACGAGGCCGAAGCCCTGAGTATGCAGGGGCGATACGACCGCGCCGCGCTGGAGCACCAAGAAGCGATGAGCGGTATCAACGCGCAAATCCAGCGCAACAACCTGCAACACCAGGCGGACATCGCCCGCGTCAATGCCAACCTTGCCAACTTTGCCAAGACCAGCGCGCGACACGCGGGCGACCATGCCATCGCCCAATACAGCCTGCGCGCCGGTAACCAGAAGGCACAGGCGCGGGCGGCGCTCGCCGCCAACGGCGTTGTGCTGGGCGAAGGCAGCGCGCAGGAGCTGATGGACAGCGCCGACCTGATGCGTGCCATTGACATCGACACCTTGCGCCAAAACGCGCTGAACGAAGCCTTCGGCCACGAAACGCAGATGCTGAACCAACTGGCGCAGGCGGGCATGGCGGAGGCGAACAAGGCGACCATCCACGGCGAATACTACGGCAGCCGCGGCGTGCGCACGCAGTACAACGCACCCATGGACATGAGCCCCTACGTGGGGCGCCAGTACGTCACCCCGACCCCGGAAAACCCCGTGTACAACAGCGGCGTCAGCCCGTTGGGCGCGGCATTCGGCTCGCTCATTAGCGGCGCCGGACAATTCGCGCAAAGCTGGTACAACACCTTTGGCAACCGCAGCGGCGGACAAAGCGGCGGCAACTTCGATTACTACCGCGCGATGGGGCTGAACCCGCAGCAGGCGCGCGGCAAACTGAAATGGAGCTGACATGCCCAAAGTCCCCGTACAAAACGAACTGGAAATCGGCGCGCGTGGCCTGCCCAGCGTTACCTTCACCCCAGTAGAGGCGCGCACGCACAACCTGCAAGACCTGCCCAACCTGAACCAACAGGCGCGCACACGCGGTTTCGGCAACGGCGCGCACCTCGGCACCGGCGGCGTGCGCAAAACCGAACTGAACGACACCGACGCCGCCTATCAGGCCGCCAAACAGGCGGGCGCGCTGCAACAAAGTATCGGCCAGGGCATGAGCAACCTCGGCCTGGTCATCCAGGACATTGCGCAGAAAGAACGCGAACGCGCCGACCGCGTGCGCGTGGAATGGGCGCAAAACGCGCTCGATGAACTGTATCTGGACGAGGCCAACAACCAAGACAGCGGTTGGAAACACCGCCACGGCGACAACGCGCTGCAACCTAAAGACGGCAACGGCAACCTCGAACAAATCTACGCCGAGCGCGCCAAAGCCGGGCGCGACCGCATCATGCAGCAACTGGGCAACGACCGCCAGCGCGAAGCCTTTGCCGAGTACGCCGAGAAAAAACGGCTGCAACAAAAATCCGACATCCAAAGCCACCTCAACCGGGAATTTGACGACTACGAAAAAGCGAACGACACGGCGGCGCTCAATAACGCGGCGAACCTCATCGCCACCGGCAACGACAAGGAGCGCGAAGAAGGGCGGGTGAAACTGGAGGCGGTACTGGCGCGCATCCAGGAAAAATCCGGCATGGGTGCGGAATGGCTGGAGAACGCGCGACGGGAGGCGGCCAGCGGCGCCATGACGAGCGTCATCAATCAGGCCATCGACAGCGGCGACCTTGAAGGCGCGACGCTGATGCGCGAGCGCTATCAGGGCTATCTGGGCGCGGATGATGCCGTGAAAACAGCCGGATCATTGAAGGCGGCCTACGAACAGCGCGACGTGCGCGCGCAGGTGGAAGACGCTTTGAGCGCGGGGACGCAGACCTTCACCCCGTCGCAGGCGGGCGACGCCTACGCCGCCTACAACCGCGGCTATAACCGCGAGCGGGTGAAGAAAAAACTCTTCGGCGTGGAATCGGGCAATGACAACTACGCCAAAAACACACGCTCCAGCGCCTACGGGCGGGCGCAATTTATCGACAGCACATGGCTGGAATTTGGCGAAAGCGCCATCGGGCGGCAACTACGCGGCGATTTGAGCAAAGCGGCATGGCTGGAAAAACGCAGCGACCCGCGCATCGCCGAAGCCGCTACTGACTGGTACTTGCAGAAAAACGAAAAAGCGCTGAAAGCGGCAGGCGTCCCGTGGAATGACACGACCGCCTACCTAGCGCATTTCCGCGGCTCCGGCGGGGCGATTGCCATGTACAAGGCCGACCCGCATGAAGACGTGCGCGCCCACCTGCTGCGCGTTCACGGCAAAACGCAAGGCGAAGCAATCGTACGCGCCAACCCGGAAGTGTTCGCCAAAGGCAAAACCGTTGGCGACGTTATCGCCTGGGCGGCGCGCAAAATGAACGTCAAGCCGGATGCCTCCCTGCCGACCGGCGTGCCGGAAGGGCGCGGCTACCTGAGCGACGCGCAATTAAAACAAGAGGCGTACCACCGCTTCCCGGATGACGCCAGCCGCCGCGCGCAGTTTATCGACCTCTACCGCAGCGAACGCGACGTAACTCAAGAACAGCAGGAACAGGAGCGCGCCGCCAACCTGACGGCCGCCACCGAAATCCTCTGGGGCGGCGGCACGTTGGCCGACATCCCGCCTACCCTGCGCGAAACCTTGGACAGCGACGACCTCATCAAACTGCGCAAAATGGCGAGCGAAACCGAAGGCTTCAACGAGCGCGAGCGCGAACGCACCGGCTGGCCTGCCTACATCGAAGCGAGCAACCCGCTGTGGCTGGAGAAGAAAAGTCGCGAACAGGTGCTTACCTACGCGGTGGACAAAGAATTGAGCCGCAGCGACGCGGAAAAACTCCTCAGCAAATGGGAAAGCGTCAACAAAGCGAAGCAGGAAGGACGCGGCGCGAAAGAACAATGGAAGGTGGATGACAACCTGAAAAAAGCCGTCATCAAAACCGCCTTCGGCGACCTGCTCGACCCCTACAACGAGACCAAGCTCAACCGCGAACAACTCTCGCAGGTGCAATACATCTTGCAACAAAGAATCAACGACTACGGGCAGGCGGTGTTGTCGGGACAAATCAAAGAAGCCGAAGCCATCCAGCTCATTATAAACGACCTGAAAGAGACCTTCATCCAGCCCGCAGAAGACGTGAGCTTCTGGTCGGGAGGCGGCTGGTACCGCCTCGGTATCGACCGCAAAGCCGAACTGCTCCCGAACGTCTCCATCATCCCGACCGAGGAATAACGCATGGATTTATTACAAGACGCGCTTGCCCGGCGCGATAACCTGCTGCAAGCCTTCAACCGTAACCCGGATCAGGCGGCAGAGCTGCGCCGCATCGCGCAGGAAACCAACACCCCGGCGGGATTTGTGGACGACCACACCCGCGCCCTGCACCGCCTGAACGGGCTGGAACAAAGCCTTTCCGGCCTCTCCATCCTGCCCACCGCCATCCGTCGCAGCCTGAACTTTGCGACCTTGGCGCAGGACGACATGGAAACCCTCGCCTCGCTGGAAAAAGTGAGCCAGGCACGCCAGCGGCGACGTGCGCAACAAGAAAAAGAAGCGGCGGCGCGCTACGAAGCCAACCAACCCGGCGTACTGGCAGAAAACCGCGACAACTTCTTTGCGGGGATGCGCGATTTCTTCAACAAACGCGACCTGAAAACCGCCGTAGAACGGCAGGCGGAGCTTGAGCGGTTCAACCGGGGCGAAGGCTTTGAAGGATTGCACTACCAAATCAGCGAGCTGGAAAAAGCCGCTGCCGAAGAAGGCGGCATGGACAAACTGTCGCCGGAAGCACAACAACAATACCGGGAGCTCATCGCGCGACGGGAAGGCATGCCCGCGGAAATCAGCGGCGAACGCGACCAGGCGATAGCCGATTACCTCGAAGACGCCGCCTCCATTGCGGCCGTGCCGCGCTCCGACAAAACACAGGCGCAAATGGAAGCGCTCGGCCAGATGCAGGGCGCGGACAAACTGTTCTACACGCTTGAACATCCGCGCACCTTGGCGCAGACCGTGTCCGGTTCGACGGGGTACATGGCGCCGGCATTGGCGGCTACCGTGGGTGCGACAGCCACCGCTGGTCCCGGCGCGGGGATGGCGGTTGCGGGCGCGGGCAGCTACATCGGCGAGCGGAGCGCCACCATCGCAGACCGCCTGGAGCAGCTGGCACAGGCACGCGGCGGACTGTCCGGCCTGCGCCTGGAAGAAGTGCGCGACCTCATCGCCGGGGCAGATGTGGACGAAATCATCAGCGCCGCCAACCGGCGCGGTGCCGCCGTCGGCCTGTTTGACGCGCTCTCGATGGGCGTCGCCGGAAAAATTGCCGGATGGGGCAGCCGTACCGGGCGCCACGTAAGCGCCGCCGGGGCCGGTATTGCCGCCAGTATGGGCATGGGCGCGGCAGGCGAAGCCGCCGGACAAATCGCCGACCGGGGCGAAGTTCACGACTGGGGCGACGTCGGCCTGGAAGCGATAGCCGAAATCGCCACCGGCGGCACGGAGTTGGCCAGCGCTTACGCGCACCTCGGCATCGAAGGCATGAAAAAAGAACAGGCCGCCGACCTGGACAACCTCACCGCCATGACCGATGCCGCGCGCGCGAGCAAACTGCACCAGCGCGCGCCGGACGTCTTCCGCGGGCTGGCGGAGCAGATCGAAGAAAACGCCGACATCCAGCACTACTATGTGGACGGCAACGCCCTGCATCAGTCCGGTTTGGTGGCGGCGCTGGAAACCGCCTTGCCAGACCGCGTGGGCGAAATCCGCCAGGCGCTGGCAACCGGCGGCACGGTGCAAATTCCGGCGGCGGACATCCTGACCAAGATTGCGCCGGACAAGGGGCTGGAAGACGCCATCACACCGCACCTGCGCACCGCCGACGGCCTCTCTTTGCACGAACTGGAAACCACCGGGCAAGCGGAACTTGAGGGCGCGATTACGGAGAACGTCGCCCGCGCCGCCGAAGCAGAAACCCGGCAGACAGAAGCCGACGCCATCCGCGACGACTTTGCCGCGCAGCTCACCGCCACCGGCCGCATGACGGCAGACGCCAGCACCGCTAACGCCGCGCTCCCCGCCGCGTTTTACCAGACCGTCGCCGAGCGTCTCGGCATCAGCGTCAGCGAGGCTTACGAGAAATACAAGCTGAACGTGGTCGGCGAGCCGCTGGTGGGGTTGAATCAGGAAGTCTGGCACGGCACGCCGTATTTTGGCATCGAAAACGAAGGATTCAGCCTGCGCGCCATCGGCACGGGCGAAGGCGCGCAGGCCTACGGCTGGGGCATCTACTTCGCGGGAGACCGGGAAATTTCTGAAGCCTATCGCAGGAAACTGAGCCCGGCCGAAAGTGTGGTTTCTTTCCCGGAATTTGATGAGGGCGTCACCTTTGTAGAAACCAACGAAGGCTGGGTAAGCGAGGAAGACGGTGGCGTTTTGGAGGGTATGGAAGCAGCGGCAGCGGATATTTTGGAACACGGGGATATTGAGGCAGTACGGCAAAACCTCGCGGAAGCATTGGAAGACGATTTCGACCGCATACAGGTTCATCGCAGTAGTAATGAATATGACGTGGATGACGTTCAAGAAGCGCTTGACTTGATAGACCGGGGCGGCATCAAAATTGAAACCCGCAACGGACAACTTTACAGTGCCGACATCCCGGAAAACGATGTGCTACTGGATTACGACGCGCCTTTGTCGGCGCAGCCGGAAGCGGTGAAAGAAGCGCTGGCGAAAGCCTTTGCCGAACAGGGCAAGGCAGAAGATTTCGCGGAGATGCTGGCAGAAGACAATGCAGATGGTGAAAGCCTGTACAACGCGCTTGCCGAAGACGACGGCCCGCAGGCGGCGAGCGAACTGCTGCTGAAGCACGGCATCCCCGGTCTGCGCTACCTTGACGGCAACAGCCGCGCTGACGGCGAAGGCAATCACAACTTCGTCATTTGGGACGAAGACCTACTGACGCCGGAGGAAGCACAGATTGAGGCGTATTACCAAAGCGCCGCACCCGTCGCCCGCCTGAGTGGGGAAGAAATCGCCGCCGACCTCACGCAAGACAACGTCACGGAAAAAACGCGCGACTGGTTCAAGGCGAACCTGCAAGGTAAAGTGTTCCACCGCGAAGGCGTGGGAGACATCCGTATAACAGGCGGCTCATGGAAAAAGAAACTGCGCTTTAACCTGAAGCGGGATTTGCTCAAGGCAAGACTGGTACCGGCCATCCCCGACGTGCTACAACACGGGCATTACTACGGACGCAGAGAATTGGACAAAGTGCGCGATGACAACATCGTCGCCTTCCATTACTTCGGAGCGAATGTGGAAGTGGGTGGCAACGTGGTGGAAGTGTCGGTGTCCGTCGCAGAAGACCAGTTTGGCAAACTGTTTTACAACATCAACCCCAACCCGCGCGAACGGACAGAAAAAAAGCTCCCGCTTTTACCCGGTGAAAAAGACCAGGGTGCGGGAGCTTCCACGGACGCCACATCTATCGGTGAGAATACCGACGTTAGTGAAGACCTTGAAGGAAACATATCAGAAAGCAATGTTGATGTCAACATCAACTACACAAATAACAACACCTTCCAGCAAAACAAAGGCGCTCCGCGCGGCGCCTTCGATCCGAACACCAACACCATTGCGCTGCTGGAGAAAGCCGACCTCTCCACCTTCATCCACGAGTTGGGGCATTTCTATTTTGAAACCCTTGTCCGCATCGCCAACGAGCTGCGCGCCCGCGACAACGCCGCCGGTGGTGGCACGCTCACCGAGGGCGAAATCCAGA
>ERZ772979.1685-NODE-1685-length-12226-cov-7.663955_pt1 | contig 12226 bp, 9 predicted proteins | sample MGYA00511130_ERZ772979 | MGnify/ENA primary metagenome ERZ772979 (study PRJEB29015, sample SAMEA2738103) | human oral metagenome | biome: human oral; feature: human-associated habitat; material: saliva | place: China | collected 2186 ... | reverse complement strand
TCATAATTATCCACACTAACTGATGGCCCTATAATAGTCTTAATATCTTCTACCTTACAACCATATTTATTTGTCATGATATTTACCATTTCCCCGGCAATATTTCCATATGTTCCTCGCCATCCTGCATGAGCTAAAGCAGCAACATTTTGCTTTTTATCATAGAAAACAACAGGTACACAGTCAGCTGTGAAAATCAATAATGGTGTCGCAGCTAAATTAGTAATTAAACCATCAGCTTCCTTCCCGTTCTCATTAAGATCAGAATCCGATTCAATAATACGCACATCCGCTCCGTGAACTTGTGTGTTAAAGATGATTTTATTATGATTAAATCCATATTCATCAGAGAATCTTTTCATATCCTCACTATTTTTCGCATCAACCTTTCTATTAGTAAATGCAATTTTTATATTATCATCATTAACTAAATATCCATCAACTATCTCTATCATAACAACCTCCTAAATTAACGCTAATATTATTATACACAAAATATAAGTCTATGTCCCATTTCTCTACTCTATAAAACTGTTAATGTCTAAATCTCTTTTATGTCCTTAATTCAAAATTTAACTAAAAAAATAGGAATCTGAAAACTATCCATCTTTCAGACTCCTACTTAACATTTATCTTATTCTTCTACTAAATCTAAGTAAACTTTTTTACTAAATGTTGTTGAATTTAGCACAGTACGGATTGCGTTAATTACTGTACCTTTTTTCCCTATAATACGCCCACAATCTTCTGGGTGTACTGTTAAAATGTAGTGTTCACGTGCATTTTTAACGAATTTTTCGATTTTGATTTCATCTTTATGCTCAACAATTTCGCTAACAATACTATAAATTAATTCTTCCATGTGTCTCTCCTTATTTAGCTACGATATTAACTAATCTTCCAGGAACTACGATTACTTTCATAACTTGTTTTCCTTCGATTAATTCTTTTACTTCTTCATTAGCTAGAACGATTTGTTCTAATTCAGCTGGTGTTAAGTCTTTCTTAACATCTAATTTAGCTTTAACTTTACCCATAAGTTGAACTACGATTTCTACAGTATCACTTACAAGTTTACTTTCATCAAATGTTGGCCATGGCACATATGAGATTGACTCAGTATTACCATAAACTTCCCACATTTCTTCAGCAAGGTGAGGTGCAAATGGTGCAAGAAGTTGGATAAATCCTAACGCATATTTACGAGGGATATATTCAGCTTTATAACAGTCATTTACGAATACCATAAGTTGTGAAATAGCTGTGTTAAATCCAAGAATTTCAATATCTTCTGATACTTTCTTAACAGTGAAGTTATAACTTACTTCTAATTCAGCATTATCTTTATCTTGAACTTTGTCATTTACTTTTCCAGTTTCTTCATCTACAAATAGACGGTATACTCTATCTAAGAAACGACGAGATCCATCAAGTCCATTTTCACTCCATGCGATAGAAGCATCTAATGGCCCCATAAACATTTCATAAACACGTAACGTATCAGCACCGTGAGATACGATAATATCATCAGGATTAACTACATTACCTTTAGATTTAGACATTTTCTCTGGACGACCATCTTTACCTTCAGCAAGAATCATACCTTGGTTGAATAGTTTTTGGAATGGCTCACGACTTGGTACTAACCCTAAATCGTAAAGTACTTTGTGCCAGAAACGGGCATATAGTAAGTGAAGTACTGCGTGTTCTGCTCCACCAATATAAACGTCTACAGGTAACCAGTATTTTAATTTCTCTGGATCTGCAAACATTTCATCGTTGTGCGGATCAATGTAACGTAGGTAGTACCAACAAGAACCAGCCCATTGTGGCATTGTGTTAGTTTCACGTTTACCTTTTTTACCAGTCTCAGGATCTACTACATTTAACCACTCTTCAATATTAGCAAGTGGAGATTCTCCTGTTCCTGATGGTTTAATATTATCAGTTTCTGGAAGTAATAGTGGAAGTTCACTATCAGGTACTGTAGTCATAGTACCATCTTCCCAGTGGATAATTGGAATTGGTTCTCCCCAGTAACGTTGTCTTGAGAATAACCAGTCACGTAGTTTATATGTAACTTTACTACGTCCAACTTTGTTTTCTTCTAAGAATTCAATAACTTTAGCGATAGCTTCTTCGTTGTTTAATCCGTTAATGAAATCAGAGTTGATGTGTTTACCATCACCGTAGAATGGCACAACAACTTCACCATTATCTTCGATAACAGCTTTGATTGGTAAATTAAACTTAGTCGCAAATTCATAATCACGTTCATCGTGCGCAGGAACAGCCATAACAGCTCCAGTTCCGTAGCTTGCTAGTACATAGTCAGCAATCCAAAGTTCTACTTTTTCACCATTAACAGGGTTAATCGCGTAAGCTCCTGTGAATACTCCTGTTTTATCTTTGTTAAGGTCTGTTCTTTCAAGGTCAGACTTACGTTTAACGATGTCAAGGTACTCCTCAACAACAGCTCTTTGTCCTTCTGTAACGATTTCTTCTACAAGTTTGTGTTCAGGTGCAAGTACACAATAAGATACACCAAACACAGTGTCAGCACGTGTAGTGAATACTGTGAATGCTTTATCAGTTCCTTCAATTTTGAAGTCAATCTCAGCACCAACAGATTTTCCAATCCAGTTACGTTGCATAGCTTTAAGACTTTCTGGCCAATCAAGAATATCTAAATCAGCAAGAAGTTTTTCAGCGTAATCAGTAATTTTTAATACCCATTGACGCATAGGACGACGCTCTACAGGGTGTCCTCCACGCTCAGATTTACCATCGATAACCTCTTCATTAGAAAGTACTGTTCCTAATGCTGGACACCAGTTTACAGGTACTTCGTCAACATAAGCAAGTCCTTTTTCATAAAGTTTTTTGAAAATCCATTGTGTCCATTTGTAGTAGTTAGGATCTGTTGTATTTACTTCACGATCCCAATCATAAGAAAATCCTAATTCTTTAATTTGGCGACGGAACGTGTCGATATTAGTTTTAGTAAAGTCTCTTGGATCATTTCCAGTATCTAATGCATATTGCTCAGCAGGTAATCCAAATGCATCCCATCCCATTGGATGAAGTACATTGTACCCATTTGCTCTTTTGTATCTACTTAAGATATCAGTAGCTGTATATCCTTCTGGGTGACCTACGTGAAGTCCAGCCCCTGATGGATAAGGGAACATATCTAATGCATAAAACTTCTCTTTTGTATGATCATCTAATGTTTTGAATGTTTTATTTTCATCCCAATATTTTTGCCATTTTTTTTCTATAACTCTGTGGTTATACACCATAATTTAAGCACACTCCTTCGCTTTCAAGTTCTCTAAGTTATAGTATACCAATTTTAAAGACTTTTAGCAACAACTGAAAGGATTTAAAGTTGAAATACTCCTTTTTTATAATAAAATCATATCTTTATAATATATTAAACGAGAGCAATTTTAATGGATGTGTTTTTTAATAAATTTTATTCCATTATCTCACTCTCGTTTTTATATATTATCCTATAGCTACAAATGTCCCACCGATATTATTGTCATATGGATCTGTACTTCTTTGATTCCAAATAGTATTAACGTCATACCATTTTCCTGTATTATATGTAGTATATGGATCCATCGCCTTAGTTTTTCCATTGTTGTATCCACTTAATATTATTGCATGAGTTATTGTACCTGAAGCAAAAATACCTCTACCCATATTTCCAAATACAGGTTTTCCACTTTGAAGAGCAGCTATTAATTGCGCTTTGCTCGTAATAACTGAATGTTTATATCCATAAGCATTAATAGCATATACTGCTCCTTTTCCAGAAGTTCCAATCATTCTTACATTCATCTCATTTGTATTATTGTAAATCGTATCTGCTACAGCAGTTGGTAGAACTTTTTGTCCTAATCCATTAAATACCATAGCTAAAGATGCCGGCACACATCCACTCTCCGCCATTGTTGATATTCCATATACTTTTCTTCCCCATCGTCTATCCCATTGATAGTATTGAGGCATATTTAAAGCTGAAACATTCTTATCTGATTTAGAAAAATTAGGAATCCACGCTCCATTTACATCTACATAATAACGACCATTATCTACCCACGCATTCGTCGCCATTTTTCCATCAGCCCCTAGCCAGTAGTTTCCTGCCCACTTATTTCGTGCTAATGAGCCATCTGTGTTGTAGTAAAACCATGCGTTTGACTCTTTTACCCAGCCTCGTTTCTTCTCTTCTGGATGTTTAGCATCTTTTACCCATGCTCCATCAGTTCCTACATAATAACGACCATTATCTACCCAACTGCTTGTCGCCATTCTTCCATCGGCTCCTAGCCAGTAGTTTCCTGCCCATTTATTCCTTGCCAATGTTCCGTCTGTGTTGTAGTAAAACCATGCATTTGACTCTTTTACCCAACCTGTTTTCTTCTCCTCTGGATGTTTAGCATCTTTTACCCATGCTCCATCAGTTCCTACATAGTAACGATTATTGTCTACCCAGCTGTTTGTTGCCATTCTTCCATCGGCTCCTAGCCAGTAGTTTCCTGCCCATGCGTTTCTTACTACTGATCCATTTTTATAATAATACCATGTGTAGCCTTCTTTTACCCAACCATTTTGCACTGTTGTAGTATGTTGAACTCCTTTTACCCACGCTCCATTACTTCCTACATAGTAACGACCTCCATCTACCCAAGCATCAGTCGCCATTCTTCCATCGGCTCCTAACCAGTAGTTTCCTGCCCATGTATTTCTTACTAATGTTCCATTTTGATTATAAAGGTACCAAGCATTACCACTTTTCACCCATCCTTGTGCTGCTTGAGCATCATTACTTGCTACTGCATTAACTGCGATTGGTGTAGCTAGTACTGTTAACACTCCTAATCCTAATTTAAATTTATTTCTTCTCATTCTTAATATTCCTCTGTACTCATATTTATGCACTAATAATTATACCATATTCCCTTCTTATTTAAGGTTACAAATAGATTATTTTTTATTACATATATATTACAAAATAGCAAGAAATATTATTACTTAATCTCTATAATAATAAAAAAAGAATGGAGATTATTTCTCACATTCTTCTTTTAATATTTCTTCTAATTTTTTATAGTCTTTAACACTATCAATTTCATATATACTGTTGGCCTCTAATTCTTCAACATAGACGTCTAATTTTTCTATATTATCTTTAACCATGTTGTCCCAGTATAAGTTCATAAACTCATTGCTTTCGTAAGCTTTATCGATAAAACCTACGATTTTCTCTGCAGTTTTCTTATCCCAAAAAGATACACCACTTAAGATTCTTCCAGCTTTACTATCTACGATAATATCTTGAACCTTGTAATCATCTCCGTAGATCAAGAACCACTCATTTTCACAATCTTCACGATACACGCTAAAATATGTTGAACGATCGATATCCGCTCTAAACATATTTTTAAATAGATAATTATCCGCATCGATTACATAACTATCTGCCAATTTTTCCTTAACTAAGTATAACGAGTAGAAGTTATTATACTCAGCGTATTTATCATTAAACACTAACTCTACATTATACTTCTCTTTTAAATAATTAAATTGCTCATGTAGATAACCTACAACTACGATTATCTCATCTATTCCTTTTTCTTTTAAAAATTCTATTTGATACTCCACAAGAGGCTTATCTTTAACTTTTATCAAAGCCTTTGGAGTATTATCCGTCATAGGTCTAAGACGCGTTCCTAAACCTGCGGCCAATATAATCGCTCTCACTATTTTGTTACTCCTCTCTCACAATAACATACACCCCTAATATTATAATAAGTGATGTTACTACTAATTGTACATTTACTGCTAATCCTACAAAAATCATAGAAAATATTATTGTCCAAACAACATAACTAACATTTAGCCCAGTTGCCTTCGCTGGTTCTAATCTATTAATAGCCATGTAATATAAAATATAAGATACCATATTACTAACAACGAAGAAAACAATAAGTCCTCCGAATTTAACATCAAGACTAGTTTCAATTCCTAATCCGTTAAATAAAATTATTACTAAATATGCTAAAAATGATGTCACCTGACGAATTAATAACGTCTCAAGCTCATTTAAATTATTCTTCATCGCATAAGAACTCAGAACACTCTCACTACCCCATGCAACAGCACAGATTAGCGCAAACATAAATCCAAGGTAAAATGATTCAACCTGTTCACTCTTATAACTTTGGATGAAAATACCAACAATAATTAGCGCTATACCAATAATAGTTTTTGATGAAACTTTATTTTTTAAAAATATCACAGCTAGTATTACTGATACAGCTGGATAGATAGCTGTTATCGAAGAAGTCAGACCACTTCCTATATACTTCACCGCATATAAGTTACACTGCATACCAATCGGCCCAGCAAGTAATGCACCTATTATGACACTAATGCTTTTTATGTTCGTAAAAATTTTAAAATCAATTCGTTTATACTTAACTAATATAATCACCAAAAGTATAAAAATACTAATGAAATCATGGATTACTGCGACTGCAAACGGCGAAACATTATACAATGAGAATATATACGCACTTATCGCAAGACCTAATCCCCAAAATAACCCTGATAATAAACCTGCTGATACACCTATTTTATTTTTCATAACTTTCTACATACTCTTTCAAATTTTTTAATGCTCTTAAATATCTGTCTTTTCCATAAGATCCAAAGTCTGCACCTTGTTCTTCTTTATAAATCGTCCACAGACTCCATACGAAGTCTTGAAGTATTTTATAAATCATAATCTTAGCCACGCTAACAGGAGTATTTTCACTAAAATAATATTTAAAAAACTCTCCTTCTTCAGCCTTTCTGAAATCAGACTCTAAAAACAACGCAGCTAAATCCCACATTGGATCATTCATTGAGGAATACTCCCAATCGATAAGATACACTCGACCATTTTCATCTTCGATAAAATTCTCAGGAACAAGATCGATATGACATGATTTTTTGTCTACACCAATTTCTTCTAAGTGTTTTTGTAAAGAGAATATTTTCTCCCTTATCTTGGCATAATAAGGATAATTAATATTACCTTCTATCAAATCCTCATATTTTCTAATCTCATCAAAAATTTTAAATTCACCATCAAGAACTTTTCCTGAACTGTGCACCTTTTTAAGAATATTAGCAACATCCTCTTTTTTCGATTTTAAATAATGCGCATCAAAAGTAGTTGCGTTTTCAATATATTCATTTACTTTGATTCCAGATTCAATGTCAAAAATATAATTTTTAACATCTAGTTCTAAATCCGCAAGATTTGCAAGATTATTTTTTTCTGCAATCCTGTTGATTAACTTATCCGTTCCTTTACCAAAAAATTTGACTATATACTTGTTATTAGTAGTTTCAACTAAGTAATTGCTATTTGTCATTCCACCTAGTTGCTCTACTTTTACTATTTCTTCTGATTCAGTAAGTAATTTTCTTATCTTACTTTTTATTAATTGTTTCAATGTAAATCCTCTTTTCCACATTACAATATTACTTATCATTATAACATAAAATGTGATAACTCATAGTCTTTTTACTATATTTTTTCAATATAAAAAATCAGGAGCGACTCAAAAATCGTGATTTCTAAAAAAAACAATTTTGTCGAGTCACTCCCTAATCCTACTTTTAAAATATGTTAAATAACTTTCACAAGCTTCTTTTCAATAGCAATTATTAATTTCTTTATACAATATGCAAAAATAATGCTAACTAATAATACGACAATAGTATAGATTACATCATTAACTGGTGATGAAACAAAAAACTTACCAAGATAATGCATAACTAAACCATGAATCATATATATTTCAAATGATATATCTCCTAAAAAATCAAGATATCTATTCGAAAAGTTGAATTTGTTTGTTAATAATAAAAAATAAACTACAAAAATCATTGTGCATAAGTTTCCAACTATTCCATAATAAACATATTTATTTGTAATCCCAATATTTTTCATAATCTCTTCATAATGATGAAATACGTACATTAGTATACTAAATGAAACGAGAAAAATAAAATAATTCTTCTCTAGAAGCTTATCTATAGAAACCCTATTTTTCATCCAGAATACACCTAATAAAAATGCCATTATACTAACATATTCCCAATCTCCATGATTTTGATATGCTTTCCAAAAAATATAAACTAGTGTCAGAAATACTAGTTTATATTCAGCTATTTTTGAATCCTTCTTCACAAAAGAAACGTAGAAAATAACATATAAAACTATTATACTATTGATAAACCAACCATTGTAAATTATATTGCTGTGATCTTTCCAGAAAGATAGGAAAAAGTTCACATTAATAACTTCACCTAATGTTGCTCTATAAATAACATAAATGACTATAAAAACAAAAAACGGTATAAATATTCTAACCAATCTTTTCTTTAAGAAATTCTCCATATAAGTTGCGTTATTACTATACTGGAAATACAGTCCATAACCAGATAGAAAGAAAAATAATGCAACGATATATCGTCCCATGTATTCAAAATTCGAAAAATTTTCACCGGTAGTAATTTTCTGAGAAATATGGTGAAAAATTATAAGTAAAGCTAAGAGCCCCTTTAGTGATTTAGTTGATTTATTACTTAAATAATCGACATCTGTTCTCGGTATAAGATAAACAAATAATGAAATTAGTAATAATATAAAAATATCCACTCTGTTCTCCTTTTTAACATCTAAAAATATCCTTTGAATTAAAATTTATACCCTACAGAAGTACATATAAATATTTTTTAATTCTTTACCACTTAGCATTATAACACAAAATGTGGAAATTATAACAAAATTATTTTCTAACACACTACTGTAACTTACTAGGATTCTATTCTCTGTATTATTTATTTAGCAACTATGTTATAATATATTTATCTCAAAATACTATTATTTTGAAAGGATTAAAAAATTGAAGAATATAAAAATCAATGCTCTAGCTAGCATAACAGTTAATATACTAAATATTATATTTCCACTAATCACCAATCCATATCTTACAAGAATTCTAAGTAAAGATAATTATGGTCATTTTAACAATGCTAATACTTGGGCTAGTTTCGTTGTTCCTATCGCAGCATTTGGAATATATAATTACGGTATTCGGTCTATCAGTAAAGTTAAAGATAGTAGAGAGAAGATAAATTATGTATTTTCTAAATTATTTTATTTATCAATATTTACATCACTATCAGTCACTACAGTATATTTTCTAATTATTGGCTTAGGTAGCGATATACATACCCTTAAGATTTTGTACTATATCCTTGGTTTTCAAGCTTTAATTCAATTCCTTAATATAGAGTGGATGAATGAAGCATATGAAAACTATACATTTATTCTATATAAAACATTATTTATCAGAATATTAATGTTAGTGTCTATCTTTGCCTTTGTTAAAAACGAAGATGATATCATACCCTATGCTTTAATAATGACGGCTGTCACATTTATAAATTACTTAATAAGTTTTGTATGGATAAAAAAAGAAGTATCTTTTGTAAAAATACCTATAAGAGAAATTATAGATTCATCTAGAAGTATGTTTGTTATGTTATTATTAGCCAATGCTAATATGCTATACACTCTCTTAGATCGACTATTCATTACCAAAAGCCCTAATCTTGAATATATATCTTACTATACCATCTCGATGAATATAGTAATGCTTATAACTGTTGTCTTGACCGGGACAATAAATGTAACTATCCCTAGATTAAGTTACTATTTAGGAAAAGATGATCAAGAATCTTATAAATACCTTATAAACAAATCTAGTTCGCTATTCTTATTTTTTATAATACCCATAGGGGTTGGTTTAACCTTACTAGGAACATTCGCTACTGTAATCTACGCATCAGATAAATATACTGCTGCTGGAATAGTGACTAGCCTTTTTGCCATAAGAACACTAGTTTGGTCTTTAGAATATATTTTAGGAAATCAAATAATTTTTGTAAATGATAAAGAAAAAACATTAACCTTATATTATTTCATTGGTGGGATTTTAAATTTCATCTTAAACACTATTTTATTCTTAAACAATATATTCGAGGCTGAATACTATATAATAACTACTCTCGTTGCAGAAATAATTGTTGTAATATTCGAGATTGCATTTATTAGAAAATACAACCTGATATCGCTAATAGATATCTTTCAAAAAAGTACTAAGTATATAATTGTATCATTAGGATTTATTCCAATATATTATATTTTTAGAAAAATATTTCAAATTGAATCCTACACTATAGATTTCAATTCACTACTTATGATTTTTTGTACTATTTTCTGTTCTTCTTGTTATTATATTTTAACTCTTTTTATAACAAAGGATTCTACACTAGCATACGTATTAAATATAGTACTTACGAAGCTTAAAGTAAAATAAAGGTGCCTCAATTCGAGACACCTTTATTTTATTATCTTAATAATTTAACCTTCGCTAAACTCTCATCAACCTTTTCATACATTGGATTATCATGCCAATCATAAAATTTATTAGGAATTAAAAAGTCTTTTTCATACTGGTATTCTAGATATTCATGAGTATTTACAGGCATTTTCACTTTAATCCCTTGGAAATCATACTCTTTTAATCCAGAAAATTTTATTTTGTATTTTCTTGATTCATATTTACACGGTCTATTTAATGCATCTAACAAATATACAACTACTACCGATTTCACATACTCATCATATTTGTCATACAATATAAAGTCTACATTTAATCCGTTATAATCGTAAGAGAGTTCTACAAGTTTATCATCATAATATAACTCTCTTGTTTTTTTGAAACCTTTATTTAATAAATCTTTTTCTTTTTCTTGATAATCATTATAATTTTCAATGATTATCCCGAAATCCATGTCTAAATCATGATTAATTAATCCTTTGTCACGATACATACCAAGTAATGTACCAAAGTCTAACCATATATCATATTCAGATAATCTAGATTCATATATACATTTTAAAACACTAGAAAAATTATCTTGCAACAACTGTTGTTGCTTTGCATCAAGCTCTATGTTAGCCTTATCATTTAATTGCTTTATAATTTTCCAATTCTTAACTATATCCTTCTTGTCACCTAATGCTGTTGCTAAACTACGCTTTGCCCACTGTAACAATTTAATAACCACCTTTCTTCTCAGATTCTATACTTACCACACCTAATAAAAATATTAAATATATTTGCTGAAAATCTATATTTACAAATATAGATTCTAAGAAGAATGATGCTGTTAAAGAAAATAATATTGCATAAAATATTAAAGATTCATCAACATATCCATATTTAATTTCTCTTATAAATAATGGTTTCAATCTCCTATAGAATACTACTGCAATTACTAATGAACCTACAGCCCCATAATACAGCAAAACTGATAAATAACTATTATGAATAGATCTTCCTTCTTTCATTGATGGTATATCTAGATAACTATATTTGTCATTTGAAATTACTTTTTGCATTTCTGGAGCTATTCCAAAAATTGGTTTACGAGAAAATAATTTAACAGTATCTTTCCATATTGCTATTCTTCCATTTCCAACCTCTTCTCCGGAATCATCCTTAGAAATAGATATTTTCTCTTCTTTGCCTTTATACTCATCCTCATCTAAGTACTCTAATACCCAACTTTTATGTTCTGAAAACTCTTCTCTATCTAAATCACTAATATTTAATTTTACAAATACTCTATTCTCTTCTGCATAAATGTACTTTGTATTTTTATTATTTTGAGATATTAAAAATCCACCTTTTTGAATTCCTATATATGCAGCATAAACCAGTATCGTTGAGAATAATATAATTAAAATTTTTTTTCCAGAACTATATGTAAGTAAATCATTTTTTCTATACTTATTTAAGATAATAAATGCTATCACAAGTGCAATTATAGCTAACATTGAATAGACAGTTCCCCTTGAATTCGAGAACGATACAATTATAAATTCTAAAACTACACTTACAACTATTAATATTTTTTCGATGTTAGAAATTAAATTTCTTCCTTTCATATAGATATAAATAGCTATTAATATTAGTGATACTCCCATCATTGCCGTGAAATTAGGATCTTTATATAATCCATATAGTAATGGTGTATACTTTCCACCAGATATTTCTACATATCTAATTCCTAAAAAGTC
>ERZ772979.1684-NODE-1684-length-12226-cov-13.947416_pt1 | contig 12226 bp, 10 predicted proteins | sample MGYA00511130_ERZ772979 | MGnify/ENA primary metagenome ERZ772979 (study PRJEB29015, sample SAMEA2738103) | human oral metagenome | biome: human oral; feature: human-associated habitat; material: saliva | place: China | collected 2186 ... | reverse complement strand
TCAAGCCCATCAAGAAGGGCGGCACCTACCTGGATCCCGAGGCCGAGGCGAAGATCGCCGCGGTCGCCAACCAGGGCAAGTGACCTGACGCCAAGCCCCGACCTCGTTGATGCTGACGAGGTCGGGGCTTCGCTATGCCCGGAAACTCGGGACTTTCGCGGTGTGATGCTGTCCTTATGTTGCACGTTTGATCGTGACCAGGGTCGCATGCTGGGACGAATTGCGGTCGTGCTTGAAGTTTGTTTGTGTCGTTCCTTGTATACGTGTAACGTTGAGCTTTCACACTGTATGGGTCCGATTCTCTCGCCAGCTGGTAGAATAGTTCTGCTATCCACGCAAGCATCCAGGAGTCAATCCATGTCGTTTGAAATCGGTCAGACGGTCGTCTACCCGCACCACGGCGCAGCCACGATCGAAGAGGTCATGACGCGCACCATTCGTGGTGAAGAGCGGACGTACCTGAAGCTGCGTGTGAATCAGGGTGACCTCGAGATTCAGGTCCCTGCCGAAAACGTTGACATGGTCGGCGTTCGTGACATCGTCGACGAGGACGGCCTCGAAGAGGTCCTGTCCGTCCTGCGCGCCCCCTACATTGAGGAGCCGACCAACTGGTCGCGTCGTTTCAAGGCGAATCAGGAGAAGATCGCCACCGGTGACATCGTGAAGGTCGCCGAGGTCGTGCGCGACCTGACCCGCCGCGATGACCTGAAGAAGCTGTCCACGGGTGAGAAGCGCATGCTGACGAAGGCCCGCGGAATCCTTACTTCCGAGCTGGCCCTGGCTCGCAACATCGAAAAGTCTGCTGCCGCCGAGCGTCTCGATTCTGTCCTGGCTGAGGGTCGCATTGAGATCGAAGAAGATGCCGTCGCAGAGTGAGGCCTGCGCGGTCCTGACGGCCGCCGGCTCCGGCTCTCGCCTCGGCTGCGAGTGTCCGAAGGCCCTCGTTGAACTTTCGGGTCGCCCCCTGGTCTGGTGGGCGGCCCGTGGCCTACGCGCCGGGGGAGTGGGTGCGATCGTCGTGACGGCCCCGGCCTCGTCGATCGAGGATTTTCGCTCCGCACTGTCCGACATTGACGGCGTGAGTGTCGTCGCTGGCTCCGATCGTTCGCGTCAGGAGTCCGTGGCCCTGGGACTTGCTGCTCTTGGTGAGTGCGAGGCGGACACGGTCGTCCTCGTGCATGACGCGGCGCGCCCCCTGACGCCCCCGCAGGTCACCGAACGCGTCATTGATGCAGTGCGCGGCGGCGCGGGCGCGGTCATCCCCGTCCTGCCGGTCGCCGACACCCTCAAAACGGTGGACGCCTCGGGCGTCGTGACGGGCACGCCGCGGCGCTCCGACATGGTGGCCGTGCAGACCCCGCAGGGTTTTCGCTGGGATGTCCTCATTCGCGCGCACGAGGCGGGCGCCTCTCTGGGTGCGGACGAGGCCCGGGCGGCCACGGACGACGCCGGCCTCGTCGAGGCGATCGGCGGGACCGTGCATACGGTCGCGGGCGACGAACGCTCCATGAAGGTCACGCGCCCCCTTGACCTGGCGCTTGCGCGCCTCCTCGCTGCCGAAGAAGCGGGTGCCTGAACAGCGTTTTTCGATCACGCATGGTGGCTGGGCAATCGCGGTCAGATCGCGCAGGCGCTTCCCCGGCCTCGTTCCGAGAGTGGCCCGAGGAGAGCGTCACACGTGAAACGTGGTAGTTTCACCCTGGACGCACACGCGCCACCGAGAACTCCCCACTGAAGGAGCCCGATTCCATGAGCACAACGCCCACCGCCCGCCGCCGCGTGATCACGCGCCAAGTCGTCGAATGGGCGGCCTGGGACTGGGGCAGCGCCGCCTTCAACGCGGTCGCCACGACCTTCGTGTTCACGACCTACCTGACCAGCGACGGCGTCTTCACCGACTCGGGCACGGCCTCGACCTGGCTCAGCAACGGCATGACGATCGCGGGCCTGTTCATCGCTCTGCTCGCTCCCATCACCGGCCAGCGCGCCGATCGACGAGGCCGGGGCGGAGTCTGGCTCGGATGGTTCACCGGGTTGGTCGTCGCCTGTATGCTCGCCATGTACTTCGTGCACCCCGAGTCGGTCCTCGGGCCCCGCGGCGCCCTCATGCTCGGTATTGCGCTGCTCGGCCTGGGTAACGTGTTCTTCGAGTTCGCCTCCGTCAACTACAACGCGATGCTGAACCACCTGGGGGAGAAGGAGGACCGCGGCAAGATCTCGGGCTTCGGCTGGGCGTCCGGATACATCGGTGGCATCGTCCTGCTGCTCATCCTCTACGTGGGTCTCATCGGCGCGAACCTGCTGGGCGTGCCCACGGACGAGTACCTGCCCATCCGAATCTCCATGGTGATCGCTGCCCTGTGGTTCGGCGGCTTCGCGATCCCCGTCATCCTCCACCCGCCGCTGCCCAAGAAGGTCCATACCGGCGGCGACGGCGAGTCGATTATCGACTCCTACAAGCTCCTGTGGCGCACGGTGCGCACCCTCAAGAACGAGGCCCCGCACACCCTCTTCTTCCTCATCGCCTCCGCCGTCTTCCGCGACGGCCTCGCCGGAGTCTTCACCTTCGGTGCGGTGCTGGCCAAGACCGCCTTCGGTTTCACCGCCGGACAGGTCATGATCTTCGCGATCGCCGCGAACATCGTTGCCGGCCTCGCGACCGTCGCCTTCGGATGGGTCGACGACAAGATCGGCCCGAAGAAGGTCATCATCCTGTCCCTGTGCGCGATGGTCGTCGCTGGCTTCGGCGTCTTCTTCCTGCACGCCCGCGGCCCCATCGTCTTCTGGACCCTCGGCCTGACCCTGTGCGTCTTCGTCGGCCCCACCCAGTCCGCATCCCGTTCCTTCCTGTCGCGCATCATCCCCGCGGGCCGCGAGGGCGAGGTCTTCGGCCTCTACGCGACGACCGGCCGTGCCGTGTCCTTCATGGCGCCGGCGATGTACAGCCTCTTCCTCATGCTCGGCAAGCGTATGACGCCCGCCGGAGCGGACTACACCTACTGGGGCATCCTCGGCATCATGCTGATCCTCGGCATCGGCCTGGCCCTCACGATCCCCGTGAAGGCAGACCGCGCGACCCTGCACCACATGGAGGGCTGAGCTCCTCGACGAGGCGCCCGCGACCGCGCGCGACGTCCCCGGCGCAACCGAGTGAACCTCGGGCGTCGGGGACGATCCTTTGTCGATCCGCTTAGTGGGTGTCGGGAGTGAACGCGACGAGCCTGTCCTTCGTGACGCCCACGAGGAGATCGTCGTAGACCCACGTGAGGTTGGTGGCCTCGTCGAGTTGCTCTGACCTGTTCGTCACGTTGTCCGCCATCGCAAACACGAACGCGGGAGTGCCTGCGGGACCCGCGCCCCGAAGGTAAAGGACGCTGCCGTCAGCGCTGGAGCGCATCGCGACGGACGAGAAGAAGTTGGGCTGGCTGCTCTCCTCCAGGAACGCCCCGTCAGGCTGCATGCTGAGGGACTCGCCGGTGGACGTGGAGACCGCAAGTGACGGTGGCGAGTGATCGGTGGCTCCCTCGGCGCTGACGAAGCTCGTCGTCCAGGGCGTGGTCTCCTTCGTATAGAAAGATCTGAGCTGCTCGAGCGTCGGCAACGAGGCGTCGCTCGTGGGACGGACCCAGTCGATTGTTATCTTGTACGTGTCGACGACGGTGCCGCTCGGATCGTAGGCGGTCACCGTGTTGCCGTCTCTCAGCACGGTCATGCCGTCGCTCGCCAGCGTGACCTGAGGCTTGATCTCCTCGTCCTTCGACGGGGGCGTGCCGAGGGCCCGTAGCTCCCCGGTGAGCGGATTGATGAGCTGCGGGGCAGCGTGCGACACGTCGACGGGCACGAGTACCGAGGTGTTCTCCCCGCTGCCAGTGAGCGCGTCCGTCGGGTGCGTGATGGGGGAGAGGAAGGCTAATCCGGTGCGGTTTTGAGGCGAGGTCCTCGTGCTCCATCGTTGGGTCCACGTGCCCGCCTCGTTCGTCCAGCCGCTGCAGGTTTCGACGGTGTCACACGTGACCACGACGCCCTGGGTGAACCCCATGGGCAGGTCGTCGCCCCAGGGGACGTGGGTCTGATCGCCGGTCGTCTTATCGACGAGGAGTGGGCCGATGATGAGGTGTGTGTCGGTGGAGAGAAACTCGGGGAACGCGTAGGTGCGCAGACGCGGTGGGCGTGGCCCGGTGGACGTCCACAGGGCGCTCGGCTCGGTGCCCGACACGTCGTAGGCCGAGATCGTCGTGATGGGATTCGCGTTCGGGCCGTAGGACACGGCGTAGAGCGTGGAGCCCTCCGCGAACAGCCGCGGTGGTACGGCGGCGGCTGCAGCATCGAAGGGCTGCGTCCATGCGACGGCAACTCCCGAGGCCCACTCCGGGGAGATGGCGCGCGTGTCCTTCGCTGTACCGTGGTAGCCCGTCAGAGAGGAATTCCCCCAGTTCACGTCTGCGCTCGGCCAGGTGCGATGTGTGACGTGCTGGTCGCACATGTTCAGGATGAATGCCAGTATGAAGGCCACCCAGGTGAGGAGAAAAAAGCTCAGCCACGGGACGTGACTCCGTCTGCGAGGAGCGCGAGACGCCTCGGGGTGCGTGTCCATCGAATCGTTGCTGCTCACGAATCGTTCCTTCCGCTCAGGAGTGCCACTGTCACGCCGTGTGCGGCGTAAAAGCCACGATCGTGTCGTCGACGACGCCGACGAGGAGGTCATCGAACACCCAGGTGAGGTACTCGGCGCCGTTGAGCTCCTCAGAGACGTACGCGTCCCCGGTCCTCGTGTCGACGAAGACGAATCCGCCCTGCCCCTGCTGTGTGTTGAACTTCGCGAACACCACATCCGCCCCGGGGCTGACGCGAATTTCAGAGGGGATGTAGGCCACGTATGTGCGGCCCAGGTTGTTGTCGTTGGGGCACACCGGGCGGCTAGGGCTACCGTCGGTTGGAGTGACCGTGAGGATGGGGCATCGCTCTCCCTGCGCCCTGTTGACCTGTGTCACCGTCGCCGTCGCCCACGTAGGGGCATCCCCGGCGAAGAACCCCTGAATGTCGGAGGTGGAGGGGAGGGTGTCGTCGTTTGTCGTCATGCGCCCGCCCGTTGAGGCAGGCTGCATTCCCACGAGGAACCCACCCGCATCGAAGGTGAGAGCCGTGTACGCGTCGTAAGTGACGACGCCGTCGCGCGCGAGGAGCACATTACGAGGGTTGTTCGTGTCATAGGAGGCGGGATCCTCGAGGTCTGTCACCACTCCTGTGCGCGGATCGATGAGCTGGGCCGGATGCTCGCTCGTTTTGATCGGCAGGAGTACGCTCGTCGTCTCATTGTCTGTGACGACCCTGCTGGTGGGATGGGTGATCCTGTCTGAGCTCAGATTGTCGAAGGACTGCATCGCCGTCCAGGAGCTCCACTGTTGCGTCCATCCGGAGGAGTCCCGTGCCCAGCCCTTGCACGTCCATATCCCGTCGCAGGTCACGACAATGCCGTCAGCGAAGGCGACCGGCTTCGCGTTCTCCCAGGGTGTAGAGGCAATGTGACCGGTGGCCTTGTCGATGGTGAGGGTGTTAAACGCGATGTCCGTGTCGGTGACGACGAATTCAGAAGTTTCGACGTAACGGGTGTTCTGCGCGGTTGCGGACCATAGCTGGCGGGGCTCGGTGCCGGATAGGTCGTATGCCTGCGCCACGACGGTCGGAGAGGACCCCTGTCGGGACTCGAAGGTGGCGTAGAGCGTGCTTCCTTCGGCGTGGAGGAAGACGATGGGGCTCGTATCGCCTGGGGTGAGGGGGATGCGCCACGCCGTCTCGATGCCCGAGGCCCAGTTGGGAGACAGGAGGTGCGTATTGATCGCCTGCCCGCCGTAGCCTGAGGTCGGGGCGTTCGTGTTGTACGTCCGCGCAGTGCGCTGCAACGACGGATCGTAGGAACCGGAGGGCCAGATCCACGAGCCGACGAGAACGACGAGGATGACGACGGCGAGTGTCATCACGATGTGCGGCAGCGAGAACAGATGTTTCTCGCGAGAAAACTGCTCGGCGGGCGCGTGACGCACCATCCCCGTGCCCTGCTCGCGCGAGGGGACGCGTGGGGGTGGGGTGTGATCGCCATTGCTCATGAGTAGTTTCTATCACACCCGGGGTGGGTGGTGTTACGACGACGCCGGCACGAATGCCGTGAGTCCACTGTCGGTCATCCCGATGAGCATGTCATCGAAGACCCACATGGTCTTATCCATCGCATTGAGTTCGGATGACGTATAGGTGAGCCCGTTGGCGATGTCGATGAAATACTTGCTCTTGTCCTCGCGCGTAAAAGCGTCGATATAGAGAGCTGATCCGTCGGCGCTGACGCGCAGCTGGCGTGGTTTCATCACGCAGTACTCGGTCGCGTAACGGCGAAGCTCCTCCGGGAGGTGGGTCTTACGCGTCGATCCGCCAGCGGAGAGAGTGGCCACAAGCTTGCAGTCGTTGTCGCGGTCCAGTTCGACCGTACCGCTCGACCATTTCGCTTCCCCCTCGGTCATGTACTTTTTGAGTCCTGAGATGCTCGGGTACGTCCCGTCATCACTGACCACCGGCAGAAGAAGCATGCGCGGCGCGCTGAACGTGGATTGCAAGGTTCCGTCACTGTCGAAGAGAGAGCCATGCGACTTGACGTTGTCGAAGACGAGGTAACCGTCGGACGCGACTTCGACGCTCGGGGACTTACTGTCTTCGTCTGAGCCGCTCAGGGTGGTCAGCTCGCCCGTATGGATGTGAATGATCTGGGGACGTTGCGAAAAGCGCGTCGGGAGCAGGGCGGAGGTGTGCTCCCCGCTGCCGGAGAGCACGAACTGAGAGGGCACGTAATCCAAGAAATGTTGCTCCAACCCGCTTTCACTCAGCTGCCCTGTTGGTGTTGTCCACAGGGTCGTCCATTCGCCGGCCGCCCTCGTCCACCCGTTGCAGGTGGACGGCGGTGTGCAGGTCACGAGGATGCCGTCGGCATATGCGAGGGGAAAAGCCGCACCCCAGGGGGCTTGGGTCTGCTCACCAGTCGTCTTGTCGATGATGACGTCGCGGAAGAAGACGCTGTCGTCGCTCGAGACAAACGCGGGCGTGTAGGGGCTGGATACGTCACTCGCTGAGGGGCCGGTCGAAGACCATAGGAGGGCGGGTTGTTCCCCTGACACATCGTAGGCAGTGACGGTGACGGCTTGGCTGGAGTCGCCCTCGGGAGAGCCTGGACCGACGAGGTAGACGGTCGAACCGTCGACGTACATCTGGGGTGGGAGAGCGGAGTGCTGCTCCGGAATGGGCAGCGTCCATGCGGTGGCCACGCCCGAGGCCCACTGAGGCGATATCGAGTGCGTGTTCGTGGCGCTCCCGCGGTATCCGGGTGTGCGGGCGGGCAGGTTCGCCGCATGTTCGCGCGCGTCCGTGCTCGTCGCGGCGGTGGAGTCCGCCGACGGCTTCGACGAAGGCGTCGACGAGGACCCGAACAGGCCGGGAGCGAAGAGAACGATCCCGAAGTTGAGCGCGGCAATGCAGGCGAGCACGATCATGACGATGGATGGCTTGCGCTTGACAGCTGCCGTATCCACCCTCGTCCCGGAGGACTCCAGGCCAGGGGCGTGGAGCGCCGTCGGCGTTTCATCGCCTTCGGGCTGCGCCTGAGACGAGGCCGTGGCAACGTGAGGGGAAGCGGTGTCGTTCGAGGTGGGCGCAGCCTCCTCCAAGGAGAGCCCGTCCGGCATAAGAGCGGATGCGGGCAGGGCGGTGTCGGCCTCGACGGTGAGCGGTGATGGGGTCTTGGCGAGGAGATCATCCAAGTCCGGCAGTGGCGCCAACTCCGGCAGAGGCGCGAGGTCAGGCAGTGGCGTGAACCCGGGCAATTCCCCGAACTCGGGGAAGTCGGGCGTGTGTATATCCGCGTTCGGCGTATCGGAGTGGCGAGTGCGCGCCTCGTCGTCGGAACCGCGGTGGAGGTCATCGTTGCTCATGAGTTGTTTCTCTGAGAGGGCAGTCGTGGTCTGGTCATAGGACGGTGATCTCAGGAGGACGCCGGTACGAACGCTGTGACGCCCTCGTCGGTCATCCCGATGAGCATGTCGTCGAAGACCCACATGGTTCTTTTCGGCAGGTTGAGAAGGTTTGATGTGTAGGCGAGCCCGTTGGCGGTATCGATGAAGTACCGGCTCTTGTCCTGGTAGGTGAAGGTATCGGCGTAGAGGACCGAACCATCCGCACTCACGCGTACTTCCCCAGGATCGAAGTAGCACGAGCTGGTCATGTACGTGCTCAGCACGCCGGGGACCGGGGTCGTGTGCGTGGACCCGTCGGAGGTGAGGGTGACCTGGATGGAACAGTCGTCCTCACCCACGAGGCCTACCGTGCCCGTCGCCCAATTCGCGGTCTTCGTCGTCATGAAGGTCTTGATGTCAGCGGTGCTCGGCTGGTTGCCGTCACGGCTGACTGCGGGTAGACGCAGATATCCATCGACCGAGAACATGGATTGGTGGGCCCCCGAGCTGTCGGCGAGGATCCCCTGTTTTTTGTTGACGTCGATGATGACGAAGCCGTCGGTTGTCACCTCGACGTATTGGCCCAATTCCGTCTGGCTCGGAGTGGGCAGGGGCGTTGCCTCGCCCGTATGGATGTTGATAATCTGCGGGGTTTCTTGGTAGCTGGAGGGGACCAGGAAGGAAGCTAGCGAACCACTGCCAGAGAGGGTAGTGCCCGCGGGCGAATAGCCCAGGCCCTGGTAAGCCCACCCGTAGGAGGTCTGGGAAATCGTTGTCGTCGTCCACAGGTTCGTCCATTCGCCGGAGGCCCTCGTCCACCCGTTGCAGGTGGACGGCAGTGTACAGGTCACGAGGATGCCGTCAGCGTATGCGAGGGGAATCTCTATGCCCCACGGGGCCTGGGTCTGCTCGCCGGTCGCCTTGTCGATGATCAGGTCGTGGAAAAAGAGCTGATTCTCGCTCGATACGAATGCGGGCGTGTACGTCGTGTAGGCAGAATTTTTCGTTGGTGCGATTGTGTTCCAGAGGAGAGTGGGTTCCTCCCCGGACAAGTCGTAGGCTAGAACCCTGACTGCGGAACCGCGCTGGGCTTCGGTGGCGTCGTTGCCAGCCATATAGAGGATGTGCCCCTCGACGAACATCTGCGGTCCGAACGAAGTTATTTCTAGCGGTAGATCGAGCGTCCACGCGGTGGCCACGCCCGAGGCCCACTGCGGTGACATGGAATGCGTGTTCGTGGCGCTCCCACGGTATCCGGGTTCGCGGGCCGGCAGATTCTCCGCATGCTCGCGCACCTCGGAGTCCGCCTGTGTGCTGGCGCTCGACGAGGTCTGCGTGCCCCGAGGTGTCGATGATGAACCGTCGCGAGTGGACGAGAGAAACGACGCGCCCAAGCCGATCGCGATGAGAGCGACGAACGCGATGAGGAGGTTCGGCTTTTTCTGCCTCGGGGGCACCGAGGCTCGCGGGGTCCTCGCGGGCGTGGGCCCGACGGTGATGGCCGGCTGCGGTGCCTGCGTGGCTGCGGGCTGCCTCGTCGGCGAGGCAGTGGCGGCGGTCGGACGCGATTTCTGCTTGCTTCCGGACCGTTTTTGCGACGAGGCCGTGGCGGCTTTGTGGGAGGCGCTGTGCGTCCGGGCTGTCGCAGCTCCCGCCGTCGGTGCAGATCCCGTCTCAGGGACTGCGTCTGGCTGAGGGACGTCGGTCGGCACGGGCGGTGTGACGCGAAGGAACTCGTCGAGGTCCGGCATCTCCAGGTCCGGCATCACGATCTCTGGCATCGCCGACTCCTGCAACGCGTCCAACTCTGGCAGCGGCGCAAGTTCGGGCAGATCTGCGAACCCCGGAAGATCCCCAAAGTCCGGGAGTGCTGAGATATCGAGCTGCGACAGGCCATCCCACGCGTCGGAAGAGTGAGCGCGTGCTGCGTCGTTGGACGTGTGGCGGAGGTCGTCGTTGCTCATAACATGTTTCTACCACGCTGCGTCCCGGCGGGCGCTCGCGGGTTACTCCTCGGCGCGCACCATGAGGGCGCTCGCCAGCGCGGCCACGCCCTCGCCTCGTCCCGTGAAACCCAGGTGATCCGAGGTCGTCGCCGACACGGTGACCGTGCCGCCCACGATCTCGCTCATGACGGCGCAGGCCTCGGGCAGACGAGCCGCCATGCGAGGCCGGTTCCCGACGACCTGAACGGTCGCGTTACCCAGAACCCAGCCGGCCTCGGCGGCCATGCGGCGCACCTCCTCAAGCAGCGCGCGCCCCGACGCCCCCGCCCACTCCGGGCGATCCACGCCGAAGACCGTGCCGAGCTCGCCCAGACCCGTCGCCAGCAGCATCGCGTCGCACAGCGCGTGCGCGGCCACATCCGCGTCCGAATGCCCTTCAAGAGGACGCTCTCCCGGCCACTCCAGGCACGCAATCATGAGCGGGCGCGGCGAGTCGGGAGCGGCGAACGCGTGGACGTCGACCGCTTGGCCGATGCGGAAAGGCAGTTCAGTCATGGCACCAGGGTAGCGTCAGGTGGAAGCCGGCGTAAAGGCCGTGACCTGGCCGTTCGACACCGCGATCAGGAGGTCATCGAACGCCCACGTCAGCTGATCCACGGTGCCCAACTCCGTGTCCGTGTGGACGACGTCTCCGTTCGTGTCGAGGAAGTAGACGTGCTCGATCTCCCTCCCGGTGTCATCCGCGATGTACGCTGCACCGCCGTCGGTGCTCATGCGCACCTGCGCCATCCTCGCGTAGCAGGGCTCGCTGGAGGTGTCCGACAGGTCCTTGACGTTGTGCACGATGCGCGAGGGGCCGCCCGACGTCAGGGAGACCGTGACGTCCTTGCACTTACTGCCCGACACCTCGACCGTGCCCGTCGCCCATGGGCTCTTCCCGTTCTTCAAGTAGGCCTGCAGCTCCTCGATGGTCGGGGCATTTCCTCCGTCCGCGATCCCCGGCAGGGTGAGTGCGGCCTCGAAGGAATTAATGAGTGTCCCAGAGGCGTCGTAGAAGCGCACCATGTTGTTGTTGTCCCGGATGGCGACGCCGTCGCTCGCTCGATAGACGCCGCGTCGGTAGGTGGAGGGGTCCCACCGAGTGCTCTCACCGAGCGTCGTGACCGTTCCCGTGCGCACGTCGATCAGCTGCAGGGATCGCTTGTCTTGAACGGGTACCAGGATCGACATATTGTCGCCGCTGCTCACCGCCGGGCCGCCGGGTATGTCCCACAGGCTGCTGTGTACGTCCTGTAGCGAGGTGATCGACTTCCACTGCTGCTTCCACTCGGAGGACTCCCACGTCCACCCGGTGCAGGTTTCCGCGCCCGAGCACGTCACGAGGACATCTCCGACCACCGTGAGTGGAGCATCATCCAGCCAGGGAGCATCCTCAACCTCGCCCGTCGTTTTATCGACCGTGGAGTTGCCGACGATGAGCTTGTCGCCGATCGTGACCATGCGCAGCGAGAAGCGGTAGGAATCCCGCTTCACCTGAGGGTTGCTGGAATCCCAGATGACCTGCGGCTGCGAGCCTGAAATATCCACGGCGGCGACGTCGAGACCCTCACCAAGGGATGGGGTCGCGGCCACGTACAGGGTCGTGCCGTCGACCAGGGTCGTCACCTCCTGGTGCTCCCCGCGGACCGCGGAGACGTTGTCGAGGGTCCACGCCGTGCCGATGCCCGCCGCCCAGGCGCTGGAGATGTTCCCGGTGCTCGTGGCTGCCCCGGTGTAGCCCTGAGCGCTCTTCTTCTGCTCGCGCGGCGTCGAGCCCCACGGCCCGAAGAAATAGCCGAGGACCATGAGGACGACGATGAGGAACGCGAGGATCGACAACGCGATGAACCATGCGCGCTTCGACGACATCCCCGAGGGGGCGCCCGGATCGTTCGGGCGCACGGTGGGGTTGGGGATCGGCGTCGGCGAGGCAAACACGTTCGTCGACGAGGCGGGCCCACTCGCGTACGGGGTGCCCGTCGGCGGCGGGGGAACCGGGGCGCTCGAGGAATCGGCAGCGGTGGGCTGCGTCCACTGGGAATCGTTCGTACTCACCCGTCGTTTCTACCACACGCTCCTGGCGCAACTCCGCCCAGCCCGGCCCCGGCCTCGTCCATCCGTGTGACGAGGAACGGGCGCCCTCGCAGGCCACGCCCCCTCTCGGATAGGATCGACCCGTGCGCTACATTTCGACACGACGCGGCCCCAACACGCCCACCCGTTCCTTCAGTGACATCCTCCTGGAAGGCC
>ERZ772979.1679-NODE-1679-length-12241-cov-2.293369_pt1 | contig 12241 bp, 9 predicted proteins | sample MGYA00511130_ERZ772979 | MGnify/ENA primary metagenome ERZ772979 (study PRJEB29015, sample SAMEA2738103) | human oral metagenome | biome: human oral; feature: human-associated habitat; material: saliva | place: China | collected 2186 ... | reverse complement strand
CACGCCCGCGGATGAGCGCTGGTTCGGTCCGATGACGCTGCCGCTGGCCAGGCACCTTGCTGCCGGGAAGGTGCTGCGGGACCGCGGCGGCACCTGGTATTGGACCCGTCCCGACCGCGCCGTCGACCACATCAACCTGCGATCCACGACACCCCGGCCCGTGGAGATCATCGAACGCTCCACCGGGCAGGTGATCGGGGTGGTGGATCCGGCAGCCGCCGACCGCACCGTCCACCGGGGCGCCGTCTACCTCCACCAGGGACGCTCGTTCGTGGTGACCGAACTGGACGGCGAGGAACGCAGCGCCATGGTGGTGGCGGCCCACAACCCCTGGTACACCCAGGCCGAATCCGCCCAGGACATCGCGGTGCTGCGGGAACAGCGGTCGCGACCACTCGGCTCGACAACCCTGCACTTCGGCGACGTGCGGCTCAGCTGGCAGGTCACCGGATACCTGCGCCGCGACGAAACCACCCACGAGGTGCTCGACTCCACCCCGCTCGACTGCCCGGAACACACCCTCACCACGCAGGCGGTGTGGTGGAGCGTCCCGGAGACCCTGGAACGGGAACTGGGCTGGGGTTCGCTGCGGCTCGGGGCCGCCGCGCATGCCGCCGAACACACCTCCATCGGGTTGCTGCCGGCCTTCGCGCCCTGCGACCGCTGGGACATCGGCGGGGTCTCCACGGCACGCCACCCGGACACCGGTCTGGCGACGGTGTTCGTTCACGACGGCCTGCCCGGTGGAGCAGGTTTCGCCGCCCGCGCCCACGAAGTGGCCGAGCAGTGGTTGGCGGCGACCTTGGAACGGCTGCGCACCTGCCGTTGCGAATCGGGCTGCCCGGCCTGTGTCGTGTCCCCGAAATGCGGCAACGCCAACCAGGTTCTCGACAAGACGGCGGCCACCGAACTGCTGTGCCGGATCCTCTGAGAATCCGGTGGGCGGGGCGAATCGACCGGCTCCGGGGACGGGACCCGTCCGCGGAACCCCGGATGGTTTTCACACCGTCTCCTTTCACACCGTTCCCGCCGTGGCGCTTCGTTCCACGTCGGCGGGATTGAAACCGCGGCCCTCCAGCAGCGGCAGGGTCACCGTCACCTCGACCACGAACCGGGGACGCTGCCCCCGCACCTCGCAGCCGGTGAGGCGCCCACCGTTCTCGGAGGCCACCTTCGAGGCCTCGGCGCAGGCGTCGCCGCCATCCGCCTCGACCGCTGCGGCGGCCAGGGCCGTCAGATCGGCCGCGTCCTGGGCCTTTTCCGCGCGGGCCAGCCAACCGGTGATCAACGCGGCGGTGGCGGCGACCAACACCAGCCCCAGGCAGATTCCCGCGACCAGCACCGTCCCCACTCCCCGCTCGTTATGGACCCGGGAACGCCCCAGACCTCCTGTGACGCTCATGGCCCGACCCCCGGTTCCCAGTGGGCCCAGGCGGTGGCTTCGAGCGGAATGGCACCGAGGCCGAGGATGGGGACCTCCATGCGGGTCGTCACCCGCACTCCCGCCTCGGCGCGTTCGATCTCGATGCGCGCCCGCTCGGGCGCCTTCTCCTTGGTTTTCTCCGCCAGCGCGTCGTCGCCCCGGGACAGGTACTTGGCCAGTTCCGAACTGACGGTCTGGATGCCCGACTGGGCCACCCCCAGCAGCACGAGACCGACCAGGGCCGACACCAGCGTCACCAAGGTGACCAGCCCGATGGCGAACTCCACCGTCACCATGCCCCGCTGCCCACGGCGGGCCCTGCGACGCCCGAACCAGCCGACTCGACCGGCCCTCCTGCGGCGGGGCGCCGGAGAAACCGGGTGGCCGGCGACGGCCGTCGATGTTTCCTCGCCCCGCGCCCCCGGCCCCTCCACCAGGAGGCGTGGGGCGGACACATCCGCCCCACGCATGCCGGTCAGCTGTCGTACTGGGCGACGTTCGTGAAAAGGTCAGTGACCCATTTCATGATCGTGTCGAAAAGCGAATTGTCGTGGAAGACGCGGATCAGCAACATTGCTGCCGCCGCGGCGCCCAACAGGCCGATGGCGTACTCGACGGTGGTGAGTCCCCGTTCGGCGAAACGACGCGAGAGCGGCTTCTTCTTCTCGACGCGGGCGATGCTCTTGGTGGACTCGGACATGGCTTCCCCTTTCAAGTGCCCACCGGACGCCTTTCATCCGGTGACACTTTCACCATGGGAAGCAGGACCCGCAGGGATTTCCTTTTCCACATCCCCCCGGTTGGGCGGCAACACCGCCACCCAACCGGACAACACCTCAGGTTCCTGCGACAACACCTCGCCCGGGTGGGGTGCCCTCGCGTGCGGCTGGGGTCAGTCCTGCAGGACCTGCAGCAGTTCGTCGCGGACCCGCACCGAGCGACGCGGGTTGCGGTCGCCGATCACCGCTACCGTCAGACCACCGGCGGAGGCGGTCGTCGGGGTCGTCGCGGTGCCGCCCAGCGCATCGTCGGCCCGGCAGCAGAACGTGTGGCGGCGCTCCGCCTCTGCCGCGATCATCGCGTTGACGTTCGGGTCGTTGCTGGCGGCCAGGACGTACCAGGCCTCGCCGACGTCCTCCGCCCTGGCGGTGCGCTGCTCGACGGCGATCGCGCCGCTCGCCGCGAGCCGGCCGACGGCGATCCCGAGGTTCGGCGCGACGACCCGCACCTTCGCCCCCGCGTCGAGCAGCCGGGGGATGCGCCGCGCCGCAACGGCCCCGCCGCCGACGACCAGGACGTCGCGGTCCTTCAACACGAGGTTCGACATGAACCCGGGGGCGCCTTCGCCGAAACCCTCGGCGTCGAGTTCCGCGAGATAGCGGTCGACGACCAGCTGGGCCAGCTCGTCGCAGTCACCGATGACCTCGGCGACCCGCACCTCGACGTCCGGGTTGTTCTCGCGCCAGGCGGCGACCTGATCCAGGTTCCAGGTCCGCAGCTTGCCCGGGAACAGGAAGTGCGGGGCGACGACGATCTGTTTCACGCCGGTGGCCTTCGCGTGGTTCAGCGCCTCCGGCACCGACGGCCGCGACACCTGGATGAACGCGGGATGGATGCTGCGGAGCTCCGTCTCCTCCATGAGGGTCCGGGCCATGCGGTAGCGCTCCGCGTTCGATTCGGTGACGGGGGAGCCGCGACCCACCAGGACGCACGCCGTGTCCTGGGGACGCCACTCGCCGAGCGCCTCGACGACGCGGTTGCGCACCGCCGAATCCAGCAGCGGACTGCCCAGCAGCGCCGCCGAGTACGCGACCCTGGCCTCGCCGCGTCCCTCGTCAATGGCCTCCGGGATGTCGATCCGCACGTGCCCGCCGGTCGCGAGCATCAGCGGCACGACGACGGCATCCGTTTCGCCCTTCGGTTCGATGCCTTCCAGGGCCTCGGCCACGGCCTCGGGGATGCTCGGTTCCGTCAATTCGACGAAACCCATCGTCAGTTTCGTGTCCGGCAGTTTCGCCTGGACGCGTTCCGCGAGCGCACGGCACACGGCCACGCCCTCCGGGTCACGGGTGCCGTGCGCGGCGATGACGAGCGGCACGTTGGTCAGTTCCTTGAGCATCAGCAATTTCCTCCTTGAATCTTGCCCATCCACTGGTAGTCACGCGGCGTGACGATGGCTGTTTCACCGACTCCCGTCGCCACCGGTTTGGTGGTCGACGAACCGACGATGACGATGGTGTGCATGTCAACCCATTCGGGGTTGAACTCACTGATCGGCGCCCACCTGATGCGCTGCTTCGGCCGGAACGCCTCGTAGACGGCCATCACCGGCACGTCAGCGGGGCGGTGCGCCCCCAGGATCTCCAGTGCCCGGGGCAGGTGGGCGACGCGTTTGCGGGAACGGGGGTTGTACAGCACCGTCACGAAGTCACCCTCCGCGGCGGCCTGGAGCCGGCGCTCGATGTCCTCCCACGACGTGTGGAGATCGGACAGGGAGATCGTGACGTGGTCGTGGCCGAGCGGCGCACCCAGCAGCGCGGATGCGGCCAGCTCCGCAGTGACGCCCGGGATGACCTTGACGTCGATACCCTCGGTGCCGATTTCCAGGGTGGGGGAGGCCATCGCGTAGATCGCGGGGTCGCCGGAGCACACGAACGCCACGGGGTGGCCTTCGCGGGCCTTCTGGATCGCGAACGCCGTCCGCTGCTCCTCGGTGCCCATCTTCGTGGCGTGGGTCTCGGCGTGGGGGTTGACCAGGTCACGGATCTGCCGCACGTACGGGATGTAGCCGACCACGTACCGGGCGGTTTCGATCGCCTGCTTCGCCATCGGGGTCAGCAGGTCGCGGTGACCGGGGCCGAGACCGACCACCCGCAGTTCGCCGCGCGCCGGAACCCGGCCGATCGCGCACGTCGCGTCGGGGCATTTCGTCTTCGGCACGATCAGTTCGGCGCCGCGGCGGATGACGGAGGCCTCGGAGACGCTCGGCGTTCCCACCTCGGAGGCGACGACCTCCGAGGGGGTCGGCACCTCGATGCCCGCCAGCTCGGCGGCCTCGTAGCACACGAACGGTACGCCCAGGTGCTTGGCGAGGCGGATCAGGCCGCCCTCACGCGCCTTGGCGTCGACGCTGGTGAGTGCTGCGACCGAGTGGATCGTCAGGCCCGCGGACGCGAGGGTCGCCTCCAGGTGGGCGCGCAGGATCTTCTCCGAGGTGCCGCGGTTGCATCCCATGCCCACCACCAGCGAGCGGGGATGCAGGACAACCCGCGGCAGCTCGGCGGCCGGCAACTGTGAGGCGTCGCGGTCGGTGACGAGAATCTCCGCGACCGGCGAGGCCGCGTCCTCGGTGACATTGGCCGGCAGCGGCGGCATCGGCCACGGCTGATCCCGCACCAGCCGCACGGAACGGCCGTCGAGCATCGCGCCGGTCACGCCCGCGACATCGCCGCTGTGGGCCCAGCCGAGGGTGTCGAGAGCGGGGATGCCGAGGGAGTCGGTGGCGGTCGTGAGCACCGCGGTGGCACCGAGGGCCTCCGACAGCTTCTCGGCCAGCTCGTTCGCACCGCCGACGTGCCCGCCCAGCAGGGGCACGACGAAATGCCCGCCCTGGTCGATGACGACGACACCCGGGTCGGTTTTCTTCGAATCCAGCAGCGGCGCGAGGATGCGGGTGGTGGCTCCGATCGCCAGGTGCGAGACGACCAGGTCGCATTCGTCGAAGGCCTGGCGCAGCCCCTCGGTGGCGGGCCCGTCGTAGATGCGGGTTCCGCCGAGCAGCTCGTCGATCTGGGCGGCGCGGGCACGGGCGGCCTCGGAGGAGAAAACCTGCCCAACCGTCAGCTCGGCCAGCGCATTCGCGGTCAGCCGCTCCACCGCGCCCTCGGGGACGGCGACGCGGCGGGGCGTGGTGGTGTCGACGGCCGTCTCGTCCCATTCGGCGTCGGGGTGGCGCTCCAGGACGAGCACGACGTTCGGGTTCCGGACGTCCTCGACCGCGGCCAGTTGTTCACCGGTCATGATCCGGACGCGTTCGTCGTCCTCGCCGAGGCGTTCGGCCAGGACGAAGGTCCGGTCGAGGCCGGCCAGGGGATCGGTCAGCTGCGAGAGGGGTTCGCGCGGGTCGGTCATGACCGCGACCTTCGCGTAGCGGCGCGCCGCGGCGATGGCGGCGTCGATGGGGCGGCCGTGCGCGGAAACCGTGATGGCGTCGTCCCAGGGCAGTCCGATGCGGGCGAACGCCTCGGCAACCGACGAGGCGCGCGTGACGACCTTCGGACGCAGCCCGATCGACCGCAGCTTGCGGACGACACCGAACCACAGCGGGTCACCGGAGGCGAGGATCACGACGTCGGTGTCCTCGGGCAGCTGCCGGATCTTCTCGACGGCGGGGGTGAGGCCACCCAGGACGATTCGCTTGTCCTCGGGGACGGCCAGCTCGTCGAGGTGACGGCGCCCGCCGACCACCACGGACGCGGCGGCGACGGCGCGGCGCAGCTCCTCGCTGGGGGCGCCGAGATGCCCGTGGACCGTGATCATGTGTTGTCTCCGTTCTCCAGGTTGTAGGTGGTGGCGCCGTGTTCCCTCAGGTCGGCTGCGGCGGCCTTGTCGGCGTCGCGGTACTCGTGCCGGAAACCGGGGTGGTACAGGTGGGAGCGTTTGGCGGCGCGGTCGGTGGCCAGGGCCGGGCCGACGAGCACGATCGTGTGTTTCCAGAGCTTGTGTTCCTTCATCGTCGCCGACAGGTCCTTCAACTGGACCCGCCAGATGGCCTCGTCGGGCCAGGTCACGCGGTAGCCGATGATGCAGGGCGTCTCCGGGGGGTAGCCGCCCTCGAGGAGGGCCGCCTCCAGTTGCTTGTTGCGGGCCGCCGACAGGTAGATCGACATCGTCGTGCCGTGGGCGGCGAACGAGCGGATGTTCTCCTTCTCGGGCATGGGGGTGCGGCCGCCCTCGAGGCGGGTGAGGATCATCGACTGCGCGACCTCCGGCAGCGTCAGCTCGGAGTCGACCCGGGCCGCGGTGGCGGAGAACGCCGAGATGCCGGGGATCGTCTCGGTGGGGATGCCGATCTGGGCGCACAGGTCGCGCTGCTCCGCCGTCGCCCCGTAGATGTCCGGGTCGCCGGTGTGGACGCGGGCGACGAGGAGTTTTTCGTCGCGGGCCCGCGTGTAAAGCGGCACCAGGTCCTCCAGGGGAATCGACGCGGAATCGATGACCTCGGCGCCGGGTTTGTGGTCGGCGACGATCCCGGGGTGCACGAGCGACGAGGCCCAGATGATGATGTCGGCCTCGGCGATGACGCGGGCGCCCCGCACGGTGATCAGGTCGTCGGCCCCGGGGCCTGCCCCGACGAAGACCACCAGGCCTTTCGGGTCGAGTCTCAGTCCGCTCATATTCTCCCTCCGGTGGTGGAACGTTTCGGTGCGGCAAGGACGGTGCTGAAGTAGGGTGCGCGGTCGGTCACCTCGGACAGGGGCACGAGGTGTTCGGAGGGCAACCCGAGGTCGGTGCCGAGGATGGCCTCGCCGAGGCGGCCCTGCGCATCCAGCACGGCGCGGAGCTCGGTCATTTCGCGGCCGCCCTTGTAGATGACGACGGTGTCGGAGACCTCGCAGACGCGGGCCAGGGTTTCGGGCCCGACGGTCCACGGCACGAGGGACAGGATCTCCTGGCCCTCGACGAGCGGGGTGCGGCTGGCGGCGGCGATGGCCTGCATGGCGGTGATCCCGGGAATGACCTCGACCTTGACCTCGACGCGCCGCGACACCAGGTCACACAGGTAGGAGAACGTCGAGAACACCGACGCGTCGCCGACGGTGGCGAACGCCACCCGCTTCGCGCCGGCCTCGAACGCCTCGACGGCGGCCGTGGCGGAGGCCTCCCACGCGCTGGCCCGGCGCTGCCCGATGCCGCGACGCTCGGCCATGGAGAACGGGATGCGGCGGACCGCGCCGGCCTTGGCGGGCAGGTGGGTACACACGATCTCCTCGGCGCGGCCGATGCCGCCGGCACGGGCCTCGGTGCTCGGCACCAGAATGACGTCGGCGGCCTCCAGGGTCCGCAACGCCTTCACGGTCACGTGGTCCGGGTCGCCGGGACCCACCCCCACTCCGGACAGGGTGCGGTCAACGCTCATGTGGCCCTCCTCGGGTGCTACGCCCGTTCGGTCTTGGCTGGCCCGAAGTATCTGGCTCCCACCCGGGTGGTCACAGTGGCGGCACCGCTCCGGATTTGCACCGGATTCCTTCGTTGTCGGCAAGCTGAATGGTCAGTCGTCGCGGGACAGCCTAGCCAGTTCCGGCTCGGAGGTCCTAGCCGAAAGGTCGAGGCGTGTCCCGGTTGAGGCGTGCCGCCCGCCCGGGCTGGCCGGCGGCCGGCGGTGACTGCCTTAGTCTTGGAGGTGTGACCAATGACTACATCAAGACCGGTAGCCCGATCTATGCCCGCTCGTTCGAGATCATCCGGGAGGAATCGAACCTGGCGCGTTTCCCCGAGGACGTCGAGCCCGTGGTGGTGCGAATGATCCACGCCGCTGCCGATCCGGCGATCGCCGACCTGATCGCCTTCACGCCGGGTGTCGCCGCCGCCGCCCTCAAGGCCCTCGAGGCCGGGGCGCCGATCCTGTGTGACTCGTCGATGGTCGCTACCGGCATCATCCGCAGCCGCCTGCCCGAACACACCCGGATCGTCTGCCACATCAAGGACCCCCGGCTGCCCGCGATCGCGGAGGCGAAGGGCTGCACCAAAACCGCCGCCGCCGTCGACCTGTGGCAGGAGGACGGCCTGCTCGACGGCGCGGTCGTCGCCATCGGCAACGCCCCGACCGCGTTGTTCAGGGTGCTCGAGGTGATGCGCGAGACCGGAGCAAGGCCCGCGGCGATCGTCGGCATCCCCGTCGGTTTCGTCGGTGCCGCGGAGTCGAAGGACGCGCTGGTCGCCGACGACAGCGGCGTCGAGTACATCACGGTCCTCGGCCGCCGAGGCGGATCCGCCATGGCGGTCGCCGCGGTGAACGCGATGGCCAGCCGAGCCGAGACCACGAATGACCGCTGACGGCGATCCCGCCCTGGCCGCGGAGGGCCGGGAGGCGTTGCGTCCCCGCGGCCGGAAGGCGCAACTGGAGTCGTCGCAGCTGAGACCCGGCTGGACGACGGGGGCGTGCGCCTGCGCGGCCGCCACCAGCGCCTTCGTCGCCCTGGAAACGGGCGAGTTCCCCGACCCGGTCGGGATCGCGCTGCCCGGTGGGCGTGAGGCCGCGTTCGCCCTGACCCAGTGGCGGCTACGGCCCGGGCTGGCGATGGCGGCGGTCACGAAGGACGCCGGCGACGATCCCGACGTCACCCACGGCGCGGTCGTGCGGGTGATGGTCGAACCCGGCGAGCCCGGCGGCGGCGTGAGATTCGCGGGCGGCGAGGGCGTCGGCACCGTCACCCTGCCGGGGCTGCCGCTGCCGGTGGGGGAGCCGGCCATCAACCCGAAACCCCGCGAATACATCACCGCCAACATCACCGCCGCCGCCGAGCGCCTCGGGGTCGCGCCCGACGTGTGCGTGACCGTCTCGATCGACGACGGCGCACGCATCGCCGAGAAGACCTGGAACTCGCGCATCGGCGTGCTCGGAGGTTTGAGCGTCCTGGGCACCACCGGTGTCGTCGTGCCCTACTCGTGCTCGGCTTGGATCGCGTCGATCCACCGCGGCATCGACGTCGCCATCGCCACCGGTGCGACGCACGCAGCCGCCTGCACCGGATCGACGTCGGAGCGGGTCGCCGAGGAGCTGTACCCGGGCATCGAACTGCTCGACATGGGCGACTTCGCCGGTGCCGTCCTGAAATACCTGCGCAAACACCCGCTGCCCAGGCTCGCGATCGTCGGGGGGGTTGCGAAACTCTCCAAACTGGCGGCCGGCTACCTCGACCTGCACTCCCACCGCACCCGCATCCAGCCCGGCCACCTGCGCCAACTGGTGGAGGGGGCCGGTGCCTCACCGGAGCTGGCCGACGCGATCGGAGAGGTCGCCACCGTCGCCCACGCCGTCACCCTCGCCGGTGAGGCCGGCATCGACCTGCCGCAGCTGATCGCGGACTCGGCGCGCGACGAGGCACTGGCGGTCCTCGGCGGGGCGCCGGTGGAAGTGGAGATCGTAGTGATCGACCGCGCCGGCAAGATCCTCGCGAGGGCCCACTGACCCGCACGGCTCCAGAGGAACACGGGCCGGCCGGATGACGTTGCCGGGGTGCTCCCCGTCCCCACCGCCGGCAATGAGACGACTGGAACACGGCGATACACGTGCACGATGATTAGGTTAGGCAAAACTTCCTGAAGGGGTCAGTCGTGGGCAAGGGGATCCAGGGGGCGGTGCTCAAGGGACTCGGGGCAAGGGAGCACGTGTTGACGGTGACGGGGCGCGAATACCGTGCGGACCACTTCGTGCGCGTGTTCCTGCACTCCGACACGCTGCTCGCCCCCGGCGGGGAGGCGCCCGGGAACTGGGTGCGTGCCTGGTTTCCCGATCCGGGTGGTGGGGCGAAGCAGTTCCAGCGGGGCTACACGCTGGTCGAGGCGGATCCTGGGACCGGGGAGTTCGCCATTGATTTTGCCATTCACCACCCCATTGGACCCGCCGCCTACTGGGCCACCACGTGTGAGCCGGGTGATCAGATCGTGGCGATGCGGTTCGGTGAGGAGCCCTTCGAGCTGCTCGATCCGGCTCCCGCGGGGTATCTATTCCTGGGTGATCTGGCGTCCTATCCGGCGATTCATGCCCTGGCGTCCTCGATACCGCCGGAGCATCCCGTCGTGGTGTACCTGGAACAGCACGACGAGCGCGACACCGCTCTGCCGCTGCCGGAGGGCCCGAACATCGAGGCCCGCTGGGTGGAGGAGCTGCCCGACGGGCAGGGCCTGGCGCAGGCCATTTCCGGGCGGGACTGGACCGGCTGGTACGCCTGGGTCACCGCCGAGTCCCTCGCGACCCGGCGTGCCCGCACCCCGCTGGAACGCGAGTTCGGGTTGAACCGGGCCACGCTTCACGCCCACGCCTACTGGGTGAGAGGGCGTGCCATGGGCAAATCGCGTGTCCTGGAGCAGGCCGCCCGGGAACAGGAACCACAACCCACGGTGGCGCCCACCGCCGCACCCGCCCCGGTGCGGGTCCTGGCCCCGGCCCGTGGGGCGCTGGTCGTGGGTGGCCTGGCGCAGGCTCTGCTCGCCGTGGTGCAGATCGTGCCGTTCATTCTGTTCGCCGAGGTGGCCCGGCTTTTCCTGCGTGGCGCCGGAGTGGATGAGTTCATCGCGGTTGGGGTTGCGGCCCTGCTGGTCATGGCCCTGAGCGCTGCCGGCACCACGGTGTTGCTGTTCGGCATGCACCTCTACGATGCCCGGTTCGCCGCTGCGTTGCGGCGGCGTCTGATGGACAAACTGAGCACACTGCCGCTGGGATGGTTCACCAACCGCAAAGCGGCGGATGTGAAAACCCTGGTCGGCGACGACGTGGCCGCGCTGCACTACGTGGTCACCCATTCGGTGCTCGACCTCGTGGCTGCGGTCGTCACGCCGGTTGTGGCCCTGGGTTACCTGTTCGCGGTGCAGTGGCGGCTCGCCCTAGTGCTGCTGCTCCCGCTGGTCGTGTTCCTGGTCGTGATGATCCGGATCTCGCGGCGCGACGCCGACAAGAACGCCCTCGTGCAGCGCACCTCGGCTCTGGCCTCGGGGCAGGCACAGACCTTCCTCAGCACGATCGACCAGGCCCGGGTTTTCGGCCCGAGGGCCGTTGTCGACCTACCGGAGACGCTGAACCGGATGGGTGATGTCGTGGAGCGGTGGCAGCAGGAAACCTCGCTGGCGAAAACCCAGGCCGTCATGATCAACCGCCCGACGACGGTGCTGGGCCTGCTGGTGCTGGCCGGGTGGGCGTTCATCTCGGCGGGTTGGATGCGTCCCGAGGAGCTGATCGTCTTCCTGATCGTGGGTACCTCGTGTGGGGCCCAGCTGATCGGGATCGCGTCGGGCATCGGCGTCCTGACGCAGGCCTTCGCGGCCCGCGACTCCCTGGAGTGGCTGCTCGGCACGCCGGGCCTGGTTTCTCCCGACAACCGGCACGCGCCCCCGGGGCACGTCCGGTTCGCGGGTGTCAGATTCGGTTACGGCGCGGGACCGGCGGTGCTTCCGGCCCTGGACCTGGAACTTGAACCCGGGCAGGTCACAGCGCTGGTGGGTCCTTCCGGGGCGGGCAAGTCGACGGTGGCCGCGCTGCTGGCGCGTATGTGGGACCCGCAAGCGGGAACCATCAGCATCGACGGCGTCGACATCCGCGGCCTCTCCTCCGATGAGCTGTACGCAAAGGTCGCGATCCTGCTGCAGGACGTGCAGCTGCTGCGGGCCAGCGTGCGCGACAACATCGCCCTGAGCCGGCCGGAGGCCACCGACGAACAGGTGCGGGCGGCGGCGGAGGCGGCCCAGATCCACGAGCGCATCATGCAGCTGCCGCAGGGCTACGACACCGTCGTCGACAACACCCGGCTCTCGGGTGGGGAACGTCAACGCATCGGGATCGCCCGGACACTGCTGGCCGACACCCCGATCGTGGTCCTGGACGAGGCCACCGCCGCGGCCGACCCGGACTCCGAATGGGCGATCCGCCAAGGACTGGACCGCCTGCTCACGGGACGCACCGTGCTTATGATCGCCCACCGGCTCCACACCGTAAGGGACGCCGACCGGATCGTCGTGCTGTGCGACGGTGCCATCGCCGAATCCGGCACCCATCAGGAACTGCTCGACCGGAACGGAACCTACGCCGAGTTGTGGCACGCC
>ERZ772979.1672-NODE-1672-length-12284-cov-3.981765_pt1 | contig 12284 bp, 8 predicted proteins | sample MGYA00511130_ERZ772979 | MGnify/ENA primary metagenome ERZ772979 (study PRJEB29015, sample SAMEA2738103) | human oral metagenome | biome: human oral; feature: human-associated habitat; material: saliva | place: China | collected 2186 ... | reverse complement strand
AATAGATCAGAATGGTGGTGTGGGAACTCTCTGCTCCCACACCACCATTCGGTAACTTGAACAGCTACTACTGGGGTTGCATCAATATTCTTAATAGCCCAGCCGGTATTCCAAAGCGATCCTGTTTTACTTCCACCTTCGAGCTGCCTCGCGAATTGCATCAACGTGAAGATAGATGTCTTCAACGACAGAGATGTCTACACGCGTTTCATTCTTGTCGTCATCAAGGAATACGAGGTACTTATTTCGTCCGTTGAAGTAACAGCGCAAGATTGGGCGCCGGTTATTGTCATCTACGAGCACGGAGAAGTAACTCTTAGCATCGCGCCATGCAATGCGCTCGGGAGGCAGCTCCGCACAGGCAATTGCTTTAACGATATAGAATGCCGCGAGCTCATCTTCGGTGGTTTCAATGTCAGAAGAGGCTCGTGTTGGTGCCTCGTTTGGTTCAGGCTCTGTAGCAATTTCAAAGGAGCTTGTCATTGCTGAGGGAATCACGGTATTACTGTCAGCTCCCAGAGCGTTCTTGAGACGATCATTAACGCGTTCCGCGAGGAACTGGTTCATTGCTTTACTGGTCAGAGGAACGAACTTCTCGAGAGCAGGTTGAGTGAGACGGCCACTGTACACACGAGATGCGAAAAGGCGGATGAAATCACTAGATGGCTCCCTGAACTCTGCCGTAATTTCGCGTTTGATTGCTCCGACGTACTTCAGTTCTTCTGCCGCGCTCATAATTGAGTCGAGGTCAAACTGATCCTTGGTGAGCTTCCGCAGCTCAGGAAGAAGAGTTTCGTCAATATCGGCAAGATCCAAAACGAGGAATGGCTTTTCGTCCATCTTGTTTGGCTGCTCAAGATCTGTGTAGAAATTGTATTGCCGTCCATTCGTAAGGATTGCAATCCTCGCGTTTGTTACCGAGAAATAGCGGAACAGTTGTCCCGCATGTGAGGGTGTGAGATCGCCGCTGATCTTCTTGCACTCGATAAGCATTCGGACAGTTCCCGCGCCCATGATTGCGTAATCGACTTTTTCGCCGCGCTTGACTCCGATATCGGCGGTGTATTCAGGAATGACCTCTTGAGGATCAAAAATGTCGTAGCCAAGAACTGTGGAGATAAATGGGAGGATGAACGCAGTCTTTGTCGCTTCCTCGGTTTCTGTTTGTTCCCAGTTCGTTACAACGCGAGAAGCGAGGAGCGAAAGCGAGTCTTCAAATGTCATGATGCGCGCCTTTACGAATCGATCACTAGCTAGGCAGATTTGTCTGCCTAGCTAGATGATACAACTCACATAAAATATCCTGAAAATCGGCTCCTAATAAGCTGATTTGCTTGGCGGTGGCTCAAGGTACCCTCATTGTTGCAATGATTACGTTGGCCGACAGATCTTTGGTCCTTCGTGAGCCATAGCGCTGGTTCACACTTCTCTGGGTCGCCGCGTGCGCCTTGCTCTGTGTAAACTATTCCCGGATCCTCCGCGTGACGGTATCATCCGAACCTCCCCAGGGCAGGAATGCAGCAAGGATAAGGGTGCGCTGCCGGGTATGCGGAGGGTTCTTTTATATCTGCATTACTACCGCTGGCCTGGCGACAACGAAGTGACTCAGACAGTGTTCAGTGGGAAACTGCTTGGGCCTCCACTTTTATGATTTTCGCTGTGTTCTTGCGGCTTGTGGTGAAAACAGGACGCAAATGAGCGCGCGGGGCCGTAAAGTTCAAGTGTGACGACAGCTCTTTATCGCCGGTACAGGCCCGATACCTTTGAACAGGTCATCGGCCAAGAACACGTGACCAAACCCCTCCAGGCAGCTCTGCGTGCCCACAGGGTGAATCATGCGTACTTATTCTCTGGTCCGCGCGGGTGCGGAAAGACGACCTCTGCGCGTATTTTGGCGCGTTGCCTGAACTGTGCTGAAGGTCCGACGGATACGCCTTGCGGTCAATGTGAGTCCTGTCGTGAACTGGCAACCGGTGGTCCGGGTTCGCTCGATGTTGTTGAAATCGACGCCGCCTCGCACGGTGGTGTGGATGACGCGCGTGACCTACGTGAGCGCGCGACTTTTGCGCCGGTGCGTGACCGCTACAAGGTCTTCATCATCGACGAAGCCCACATGGTCAGCCCCCAGGGCTTCAATGCCCTGCTCAAGCTCGTGGAAGAGCCGCCCGAGCACGTGAAGTTCATCTTTGCGACGACGGAACCTGAGCGCGTCATTGGAACCATCCGTTCTCGTACGCATCACTATCCTTTCCGCCTGGTTCCGCCGGATATTTTGGAACCCTACCTGCAGACTCTGTGCGATGAGGAGCATATTCGCGTCGGTGAAGGTGTCCTTCCCCTGGTTATCCGCGCCGGTGGCGGTTCTGTGCGTGACTCTCTGTCGGTCTTGGACCAGTTGATGGCCGGCGCAATCGATGGCGAGATCGCATATAAGACCGCTGTTGCTCTTTTGGGCTACACGGATACTGCGCTTTTGGATGAGACTGTCGACGCCCTTGCAGGGGGCGACGGCGGTGCTGCGTATCGTGTGATCGAAAAAATGGTGTCTTCGGGTCACGACCCGCGTCGTTTCGTCGAAGATTTCTTGCAGCGCTTACGCGATCTGTTGATTATTGCCGTCGCGGGTGATGGCGCGAACGACGTCTTGGTGGGTACGCCTCACGATCAGTTTGAACGTATGAGCGTCCAAGCAAAGAACTGGGGCACGCAAGCCTTGTCGCGTGCTGCCGACCTCACTGACGAGGCCCTCCGCTCCATGACGGGTGCGACCTCACCCAGGCTGCAGCTTGAGTTGCTCATCGGTCGAATCTTGGTGCCCGGTGGAGGCGTTGATGCCACTGCTAGCGCCTATGGAGTAGCACCAGCAGCAGTCGCTGGCGGGATGGCGGGTGCTCCGGGACCGCTCTCTGGCGGAGTTGGCTTGGTTGGGGGCGGTGCCCCTGCCGAGGCCCCGGCTGGCTCGGGTTCATTTGGTGCACGTCAGGCGCGCGAGGCTCTTGCCCGCAAGAAGGCTCAGAAGAGTGGAGACCAGGGCGCCTCGGCGGCGCCAGAAGCTTCCGCCGATGGTCACTTTGCTTCGCCTCGACCAGCAGAACATGCACCCCAGTCTCAGCCCTCATCTGGGGGCTGGGAGGTCGCTCGCCCTGCTGCTCATAGCGATGCACCTGCACAGCACAGCGCTCCTATTGACGCTCCCGCTGCTCAGATGCCTCGTGACGCCGTCCAGGAAGTGCCTGAAAAGGCTCCGGAACAAGTTCCTGCGCCTTCTCAATCGTCCGCTCCCACGCCGGCACCTGCGCAGGTTTCACGCTCCGCTGCTGCACCCAATGCGGACCTTGTGCGACAGCGCTGGGGAGATGTCGTTGAGCGTTTGGCAACGCACAGCAGGGTTGTGTGGAGCTTGCTGTCTCAAAACGGGCAATTGGGTGCCGTTGACGGAGATCAGTTGGTCATCCTCTTTCCCAGCCAAGGGATGGTCGCAAGCTTTACAAACGGGGGACGCGCACAGATCGTGGAGGACACGATCTATGACGTCTTGGGTGTTCGTTTGCACGTCAGTGCACAGGTGGGACAATCCGGCGGTGGGCCGGCAGTGTCAACGCCTTCTGCCAATGCGCATTCCGTTGCGGCTCCTGTACAGGGCGCACCAGTGCAGGCCGCAGTTGCTCAGGCCTCACCTGCTCAAGAATCGCTCCCCTCTGGGCTGGGCAACTCAGACGCTTCGGCGCACGAAGCAGCACCAACACCGGATTTCCATGTTCCGGCGGAACCGATCGATGCCTCGAAACCCTATGATCCGCAGGCACCAGAATCTTACGATTGGCATACTCAGGCGCCGCCCCCTTTTGATCCGGGGGATCAGGTTGAAGAGGTAGAGCAGGATTCGCAGGAAGTACCTGCTCCATCACCTGAACCTGATGATGAACCAGAGGATGAGCCTGTCGCGACCTCCGGTTGGAGCGAAACTGTCGTACAGCCTCCAAGCTTTGACCCGCTTGAAGAAGAGTCTGCCCCTGAAGTTCCGAGCTTTGCTGAGGTGACGCCACTTCCTTCACAGCGTTTTGCGCGCATGGAAGAAGATGACGACGCGCCTTCTAGCGAGGACACACATTCAACTGACAATGCGCGTTCGGATGAGGAGCCGGAAGTCTCAGCAGAGGCCTCGGCAGAGGAAGACGTGCAGGAAATTCCCGCAACCCCCAGCGTTTCTGCGGCAGAGGACGACAGCGCCAGCATCGATGATCAGGACATGTCCGAATCGAATCTCTTTGGAATCCCAGCAGTTCTGGATATTTTGGGCGGAACCATCATTGAGCAAAAGACTGACGACCAGGGTGGGTGGTGACGCATGTACGAAGGAGCTCTTCAAGACCTCATCGATGAATTGGGACAACTTCCCGGAGTGGGGCCAAAGAGTGCGCAGCGTATGGCTTTGCACCTTCTCGAGGCCGAGCCCGAGGATGTCGAGCGCCTCACCACTGCGATCAATGCGGTCCGCCATCAGGTCAAGCACTGTGTTGTCTGTGGAAATCTCACTGAAGACGATGAATGCTCGATCTGTCGGGATCCGCGGCGTGATCCCAGCGTGATCTGTGTCGTCCAAGAACCAAAGGACATTCAGGCCATCGAGAATTCACGGGTATTCCGCGGACGCTATCACGTGCTTGGTGGCGCCATTGATCCCATCCACGGGATTGGCCCCGATCAGCTCAGTATTCGCCAGCTTTTGGGACGCCTGTCAGATGGTGTTGTTCAAGAGGTCATCATCGCGACAAACCCGAATATTGAAGGTGAGGCAACCGCCTCGTACCTAGCGCGCACCCTCTCGACAATTGGTGTGACAACAACGCGACTTGCCATGGGCCTTCCCGTGGGTGGCGATTTGGAATATGCGGATTCCATTACCCTGGGACGGGCGATGGAAGGCCGACGCAATATGTCCTGAATTTCCACGGAAATTGTGAAAGGATCGCGACGTGAGTACAACAGAGTCCAGCTTTATTCGCCCCGATGGGACACCAGCGCGCGTCCTTGTTGTGGATGACGAATCGGTCTTGGCCGAGCTACTTGGATCAGCACTGCGTCACCAGGGCTGGGAAACCCAAACGGCAGCAAACGGTTGGGAAGCACTGGATAAAGCCGATACCTTCGATCCCGATGTCGTGGTCTTGGATATCCAGATGCCCGGACTGGATGGAATGGAAACCTTGGAACGCCTGCGTAAGCGCAAGCCACACCTTCCCGTTCTGTTCTTGACGGCGCGTGACGCCGTTGCCGATCGCGTTGCTGGACTGCGTGCAGGTGCAGATGACTACGTCACTAAGCCTTTCGATCTCGATGAAGTGACAGCGCGTATCGACGCCCTGCTTCGCCGCGCTGGAATGGCTTCGGTTACCGCTGAACGTGTTCTGACCGTTGGTGACCTGACCTTGGACGAGGACTCCCACGACGTTGCGCGCGGCGGTGAAGCGATTACGCTCACCAACACTGAATTTGAGCTTCTGCGTTACTTCATGGAAAACCCCAATGTTGTCCTCTCGAAGTCGCAGATCCTTGATCGAGTATGGTCTTACGACTTTGGAGGCCAGGCAAACATCGTCGAACTGTATATCTCCTACCTGCGTAAGAAGATTGACGCTGGGCGCGAACCCATGATTCATACGGTCAGGGGAGCCGGTTATATCCTCAGGCCAGCCTCCTAGGAGCGCCAATGACAAGCTCTTCCCCCCAAGCTTCGAATACCGAATCACAGGCGACCACCCCCAAGCACAGCACTCCTCGACCAAAGCGCAAGCGATCGCGTCTTCTCACTGTTCGCCTGAGCCGTTTTCTTGCGGCTGCCGTCGCCATCGCTCTGGTGACAATGCTTGCTGCTTCAGCATTTGCGATGCGCTCGTGGATGACATCGAAGCTGGATTCTTCGCTTGAATCAATGCTTTCTCGGCTGGAGAAGAATGCCGAACTGACCTTGGAACAGCCGCTTCCCCCGCCCCCGCCACACCACGACGACGCTCAGGCCCCGGCCTCGAATTCTCCCAGTGCGGATCCAACGGCAACACCGACTGATAAAGGACCCCGAGGCCTTCGCGGACCGGGATCCTCTGACGGTCAGTTGCAGCTCATCAAACACGACGATGAGGTGGTTTCCGGTGTCGTCAAACAGTTTGACGTCGTCGAATTGGATTCGGAAGCCCAGCAGCAGCTGCTTTCATTGCGTTGTGACTCCCATGGGCATGACGTCAATCTGAAGAATTACGGTGCTTTCCGCGTGATGTGCGCGCAGAAAGATTCCCAGACGCTGGTTGTCGGCCTATCTTTGGCAGCGAATAATTCGACCTTCTTTGCGCTCATTGCCGTTGAAGGCGTCATCGCGCTGGTTGTCATCCTTGGTGCGACCTTCATCGGACGTAAGTGGATCCGCAAGGAAATGCTCCCTTTGGGTGAAGTCGCCGCAACCGCGCGGAATATCGGTTCCCAAGATCTGATCGCCGCACCGACTGTCGACACTTTTGATCGCGTCGATAGTTCCATTGCTCAACCCGGAGATGAAGTTGGCGATGTCGGTTTCGCGTTGAACACCATGATCGACAATGTCGAAACTGCGCTTCAGGCCCGCGCGGAATCCGAGCAGCGCCTGCGTCAATTCGTCGCCGATGCCTCGCACGAACTCCGAACTCCTTTGGCATCGATTCAGGGTTACACGCAGCTTCTTCAACGTGGGGCAACGGACCAAGAGCTTGCGCTTTCGAGAATCGCCTCTGAGTCCGCGCGTATGTCCGGTCTGGTTGAGGATCTTCTGCTCTTGGCTCGCCTTGATGCGGGACGCGAACTGGCCAGCGATCCGGTAGATGTGATCCCTCTGGCCATCGATGCAGTCTCAGACGCCCACGCGGCAGGTCCGGATCACCAGTGGAGCTTGGACCTTCCCGAAATTGATGACGAGGCCGATTCCTGCACTTCCTGCACCGTGCTGGGTGACGAGTCTGCGCTTCGCCAGGTCTTCGCAAACCTAGTCAATAACGCGCGAATCCACACTCCCGCTGGGACTCACGTCAAAGTTGGGGTGCAAACGATTGCCGGTACCGCATCGGCGCCGGGATTTGTGCGCCTGAGCGTTGCCGATGATGGACCGGGAATTGCGCCCGAGCTACGTGCGACCGTCTTTGATCGCTTCGTCCGAGGCGACACTTCGCGCTCGCGTCAGGGGAAAGGATCCTCGGGGCTGGGCCTGTCGATCGTTTCCTCGATTGCCGAGGCCTTGGGTGGCCGAGTGGATGTCGATACCTTATGCGAAGGTGAGGGCGCGCCCGGCGAACACGGAACGACCTTCTCGGTCATCTTGCCGGCGGCAGATAACTAGGCCAAATACCGATAGAGGCGCTCTCACATCGATGAGGGCGCCTCTAACTATCAGTAGCGGTTTCTTTGTTGAAGAGCCGCAACGATCAGTGCACAGGCCTCGGCATCCGAGGTTGCATCGTGGTGATTCAAACGGAATCCAGGAACAAGTGCACGCGTGACGGTCGGCAGTTTGTAGTCGCTCAATCCGGGGACTAGATCCTTCGCCGTTCGATAGGAACAGAAGAAGTCGTGTGGCAGCGTCTGCGTCCGGAAGAACTCATCCAGCTCTTGCCAGACTCTCTTATCGAAGGATGCATTGTGCGCATACATGGGAAGTCCAGCAGAAAAACGCAGCGCGTAGGGTGCGACATCTGTCCATGAGGGAGAGTTATGGACGTCGCGTGCAGTAATTCCGTGGATGTCCGTGAATTCAAAGTGATCGTAACCCGAAGGGGGTTTGATCAGCGTCGACATGCGGTCAATGACTTGACCCTGATGGACCTTCACAAGTGCGATCTGACACGCAGAGACGCCACCCATGCGATTTGCGGTCTCAAAGTCGACAGCGACGAAGGTTGGCGCCGCAAGGATTTTTGATGGAGCGGACCATGCAGAACTGCGTCGCTGCTCGCTTCTTGACGAGGCCGTGCGAGTGGGGGCAGAAGAGTGCGCCTGCGCGTAGGGGCGGCGGCTCGGACTGTGTTGCTCTGTGATGCGTGGTGTTAAGTGCTCTTCAGCAATGGTTGATGTGTAACCGGTTGTCGGCGCATCAAAATACGTTGTGTTTTTGACGTGTTTTTCAAGCTCGACGAGCCGTTTCCATTCGGCGTTGTACGCGGAGGCGTCCTCACCGCGTTGTTTAGCAAGCATCTCCTGTGCTTTGGCACGGCGCTTCTGAAGATCGATGCGGTAATCCTCGCGAGGTGCGGGCAGACCCAGTGAGAACCATCTATCCAAGGTTGCGAGTAGTCCTTCATCTTGTGCTGAATGATTGTTACCTGCGCGACGTAATACTCCAGGACGCATTGAGGGTTTTGAAGCGCAGCTTTGACCATTTCTGTTAGGCAAGCTTGGGCAAGTGCCAGTGCCTGGTCGAGGTCTCCTGCGCGCTTGAGAGCTTTGATGTCATCGATCCATTCGAAGAGGTAGCGCCCGTTGTAGCGAGGGACTAGACACTCGGTGGTGTTTGCGCTGGGGGGAGTTGTAGCGAGTGGAGCTGAGGGGAAAGAACCTGTGGGAGTAGGAACAACTGGAGTGCCGGAGCCATTGAAGGGCTGTAGGAAGGACTCCACGCGAGACTGAACCGCACCGACGCGCGATTGGACGGCCTCTACGTGGGACTGAACTGTGCGATCAATGTTTCCGGGTACGGTTAAGTTCGAAATATCGCGAATGATGTCACGCAGACCCACTGTAACTCTCCTGATAACGACGTTGTCATCGCCGATAGTACAGCATTTCTTCGGCCAAATTGCAGGCTTTTTGGACCTACTTTCACGAGGCCTAAAACTCCACCTGGAGTGCCCCGCGTGCACGGTAGCGGGCCTCGCCGGGATCAGTGGCCTCGACAACGGAAGCGGCAGCTAAGCGACACTGTGACAGGCTGACCTGAGCAAGCTGCGCGCCCACCGAGGGAATTGCCAAGCGCGGCATCGAGAGCGCGGGGATACCCATACCAACGAAAACGCAAGCGAGCAGTGGGTCTGCCGCGGCCTCGCCACACACGCTCACGCTTACCCCGTGCTCAAGGCCAGCGCGTGCAACCTGCGCAATCAGGCGCAAAGGCGCGGGCTGCCAGGGATCGGAGTACTCGGCCAAGTCCGGTGACATGCGATCTGCAGCCATCGTGTACTGCGTCAGATCATTCGTCCCAATCGATACGAAATCGACGTATTTCATCATCGAATCGATCAAAAGTGCCGCCGCGGGGACCTCGATCATGATTCCCGCGCGCAGTTCGACCTCGAAGCGTTCGGAGAGCTGACGGACGGTCGAAGCGAACCACTGGGCTTCGGCAATCGTTGAAATCATGGGAGCCATGATTGATACCGAAGTTTCTCGGTGTTGGATGGCTGCCAGAGCGATCGCTTCCAATTGGTTATGAAGGATCTGCGGGTGGGGACCAGAGGTTCGGATTCCTCGGACGCCCAGCGCAGGATTGTCTTCCCCAGGGATCGTTGCGTAGGCCAGGGGTTTATCTGAACCCGCATCCAAGGTGCGCACGCACACTGAATGCCCTCGGAATTGTTCAAAAACCCCCGAGTAAAAGTTCACTTGCTCTTCAATTGTTGGCTCGCTCTGTGCGTTCAAGAAGGCCAGTTCTGAACGCAAAAGGCCGATTGATTCAAGGTGGGGAGATTGAGCTGCGGCCTGCGCACTTGCGAAGTCGTGGACGTTGGCCAAAAGCTGTAAGGGGTGCTCATCGTTGGTCTGAGCGGGCGCATTCCAATTGGCTACTGCCTGTGCGCGCTTTTGATCTCGCTGAACAGCAGCTTGTGCATCTTCGGCAGAAACCTCAGTTGTCAAAGACCCCACAAAGGCATCCATCAATACAAGATCTCCCTGGCGCAATTCGCTCAAGTTGCGCACTGCAACGATGCAGGGAATCCCCAACTGGCGCGCAATAATCGATGTGTGCGAGGTCGGACCGCCCAGTTCCGTTGCAATTCCAACGCAATACGTGGGATCAAGGTTCGCGGCATCTGAAGGGGAGAGGTCGCGTGCACACACGATATAGGGAGCGTGAGGAGCCGCTTTCTGGGAAGTACCGACCGGCGTCCCTGCCCCTGACGCCAAGACCCCAGAGTCGGCCTCGGCAAGGTGAGCAAGGACCAGGTCACGGACGTCGTAGAGGTCGGCGATGCGCTCAAGCATCAGTCCACCAGAGGAACGGAAAACCTCGACGAATTTATCGGTCGCGCGAACAACTGATTGCGGCGCCGGAACACCGGAGAAGATCCAAGACTGAGCCTCGCGGATCCACGTCGGGTCGGTTGCTAAAGACGCGGTCATGACGAGGACGTCTGAGACATCTCCCAGTGCGTGCGCTGAGCGCTCGAAGAGCTCCTCGCCGACCTTTTTGCAGATCTCCTCAAGGGAGACGGCAATGGCTGGGCGGTCCTCGGGAGGCAGGGGAGTGAAATCGTCGGAAGGAAGGGCCGGGTGAGATGTCCAAACAACCGGCGCATAGGAGACACCGTGAACAACCGGGGTCCCGTAAATCGTGTGCGGCATCGAGGACTCCTTCCGTGGATGTAACTCAACCATATTCGTTGGTCCTAGGAATATGCCAAGTGTGCCGAAAGTTACGCTCATAAATCGACACAAACGTTCACGTGTTGGTCAGTACTCGTCATATTCGCGAGTTTTCAGGGACGATAAGAACAGATAACCCAAACGCAGACAGTTAGGACCACCCGTGGCGCTCATCGTGCAAAAGTACGGAGGCTCATCCGTGTCCGACGTTGAAGCGATTAAACGCGTTGCAAAGCGCATCGTTGAGACTCGGAACGCGGGACACAAGCTTGTTGTCGTCGTTTCAGCAATGGGCGACACAACCGACGAGCTCCTGGACACCGCCGCGCAGATTACCGACAACGCACCCGAACGTGAGATGGACATCCTTCTCACCGCTGGTGAGCGTATTTCGATGTCCCTTCTGTCCATGGCGATCAACGAGTTGGGTGTTCCTGCACAGGCCTTCACCGGTGCGCAGGCCGGAATCCACACGACTTCCGCTTATGGTCGCGCCCAGATTACCGGCATGGTCCCCGAACGTGTCGCCCGCTCAATCTCTGAAGGCCAAGTCGCAATTGTCGCCGGTTTCCAAGGAATTTCTGACGATGATGATGTGACGACCTTGGGCCGAGGCGGTTCCGATACGACCGCGGTTGCGCTCGCGGCTGCCTTGCACGCCGATGTGTGCGAGATCTACACCGACGTCGACGGCCTGTTCTCCGCTGATCCGCGAATCGTCCCCAAGGCACACCGCCTGCGCTCGATCTCAACGGAAGAAACCCTGGAACTTGCTGCGCATGGTGCAAAGATTCTTCACCTGCGCGCGGTCGAATTCGCTCGCCGCTACAAAGTTCCCCTACACGTTCGTTCCTCCTTCTCCGAGAAGGAAGGAACCTGGATTTCAGACCGCCCGGCCTCGCCGGCGCTCAAGGGATTGGTCCCTGACGCCGCATTCCTCGACCCGAAAGAAGGAAAGATGGAACAGCCCATCATCTCTGGAATTGCCCACGACCGCGGCCAGGACAAGATCACGGTCGCCGGTGTCCCGAACCACCCCGGCCGCGCCGCGATGGTTTTCCAGACGATCGCCGCTGCGGGCGCGAACATCGACATGATCGTTCAGAACATTCCCGTTGCAGATCCGACCCGCGCGAACATCACCTTCACCATTCCCGAGGCCGATGCCCAGGTTGCGCTCGATGCGCTGGAGTCCGCGAAGGAAGAGATTGGCTTCAAGGAGGTGCGCTACAACCCGAATATCGGCAAGCTTTCGCTGGTCGGGACGGGTATGCGTACGAATCCCGGTGTGGCCGCGCGACTCTTCGCTGCCCTGTCAGAAGCGGGAATCAATATCGATCTGATTTCCTCGTCCGAGATCCGTCTGTCGATTGTGACGAAGCTGGATGATCTGGATCGTGCAGTTGCCGTTGTTCACTCCGCTTTCGGCTTGGACGCTGAGGTTTCCGAGGCCGTTGTATACGCGGGTACTGGCCGCTGAGTCGGTCCGTCGCTAGTTAGAGAGGCTTGAAAATGTCAGGTTTGACTGTTGCAGTTGTCGGTGCGACCGGCCAGGTTGGTCGCGTCATGCGCACGATCTTGGAAGAGCGGGGTTTCCCGGTCGAGACGATTCGTTTCTTTGCGTCTGCTCGTTCGGCTGGTTCGACCCTGCCGTGGAAGGGCGCAGAGGTCATCGTCGAGGACGTCGC
>ERZ772979.1669-NODE-1669-length-12288-cov-74.365078_pt1 | contig 12288 bp, 9 predicted proteins | sample MGYA00511130_ERZ772979 | MGnify/ENA primary metagenome ERZ772979 (study PRJEB29015, sample SAMEA2738103) | human oral metagenome | biome: human oral; feature: human-associated habitat; material: saliva | place: China | collected 2186 ... | reverse complement strand
CCGTGTGGGGCTTCTCGCGCGACGACGTCGAAGGCGTGTTCTTCCCGCAGTACATTGAGGCCGGCATCTTCGGCGTTTCCCCCTTCGAGTCCATCGACGTCCACGGCGTGGGCACCCTGGTCTCCGAGGGCGTGCGCCGCGCCCGCTCCACCAAGCCGAACATCAAGCTCGGCGTGTGTGGCGAGCACGGTGGCGACCCGCAGTCGATCCACTTCTTCCACGGCGTGGGCCTGGACTACGTGTCCTGCTCCCCGTTCCGTGTCCCCGTCGCCCGCCTCGAGGCTGGCCGCGCCGCGGTCGAGGATCACGTGGACATGACCGCGTGATCGCCGGCGCTTGCTCTGCGGTGCCGCTTGGCTGAGCGGCGCTGAGTGGCGCTGATTGAGCGCGCCGAGGCCGTGGCCGGGAAACCGGTCGCGGCCTCGCCACGTTGTGGGGTGCTGGTGGCGATGCTTGTCGCCGCGCCTGATTTCTGGGTGCCGTGTTGTTTGTTTGTGTGGGCCGGGCTGCTCGGTGTGCCCGTGGGTGGCGGCCCGCCCGCGAGCCGTCCGCGCTGCGAGCTTCGCTCGGCGCGTCGCCTCGAAGCCCGGCCAGGCCCTGCCGCCACCCACCGGCACCGCACCCAGGTCCGCGTCTCGCAGCTTCCGCGTTTGTTCTTGTGACTGGGGGTGCTGCACCCGATCCGTAGGCAGTGCACCCGATCCGTAGGCATTGCACCCGATCCGTAGGCAATGCACCCGATCCGTAGGCAATGCACCCGTTCTGATCGGGTGCAGCGCGACGTAACGGGTGCAGCGCGACGTAACGGGTGCAGCCTGGCGGTGAGTCCGACCTCCCCGCTGATCGGAGTGGTTCCCCAACAATGTCGCACGTAATTCCCCTGTGGCTTGTTCAAACGTTGAATTTGTATCGTTGGAATTGCAACGTTTTTGGCCTATCTTGAAAAATGACCGGGTTAAATTACGTGCGAAATTTGGCTGGGGGCCTTCTTGATGACGCGTGTCGGCGCCGCAGCCAGGCCCTCCGGACCGTCGGGCGCGCTCCAATCGGTGGGTTCTTCCGTTTGAAATACCGGAGTGGTTCCCCAACAATGTCGCACGTAATTCCCCTGTGGCTTGTTCAAACGTTGAATTTGTATCGTTGGAATTGCAACGTTTTTGGCCTATCTTGAAAAATGACCGGGTTAAATTACGTGCGAAATTTGGCCGGGGGCTTTCTTGATGACGCGTGTCGGCGCCGCAGCCTGGCCCTCCGGAGCGTCGGGCGCTGCGTGCGCCTCGTCGTGGCTCGATGGAAGATGCATTTTGCCTGATCTGTCGCCCTTTTATGGCATCGTGTCAGCAAGCGACAATCCTGGGCCCTTAGTCCCTCGATGGGGATAAGTCTCCGCGCTAAACACTGTCACAGCATGATTACAATTTAGGACAACCTAAGCAGACTACTTTCCGCCTGTACGAGATGTGGCTACGCTGTTCGGTGGGAATTTCATCAACTCGGCGCCTGAGCGCCGACTCGTCAGGAGGCAAGCGGTGGCAGTGCTACGCGCCCACGCTGAACATGTCGTCCAGCGGTCTATTCGTCTTATCATCGCCCTGCTCATGGCAACTATTGTCGTGGCGGTTGTCGCCACACCCTCGCGGGCAGCCGAACAAACGTGGGGTGACGTGGCGACGACGATCAACGGAATCATCGACGAGGGGGTGAATGCGTACAACGGCGGCGACGCGAAGACCGGCAAGGACAAGATCAACGACGCCTACTACAAGCACTACGAGATCACCGGCATGGAGAAGCAGGTCATGGCCCGCATCTCCGGATCGCGTGTATCGACGGTGGAAATGGAGTTCTCGCTCCTGAAGAAAGCGATGGCGGACGGGGACAGTGCGGGCGTCACCAGTCATGCCACAACCTTGAAGCAGTACATCGTGGAAGACGCCGCTACCCTCGACGGCGTGTCGCCGTCCGAGGCCGCCCAGGCCTCGTCTGACGACTACAGTCCCGGAGCGTGGGGTGAGGTCGCTCGAACGATTAACGGGATCATCGCGGACGGCGTCAACTCCTACAAGGGGGGTGACGCGAAGGCCGGCAAGGACAAGATCAACGACGCCTACTACAAGCACTACGAGATCACCGGCATGGAGAAGCAGGTCATGAGCCGCATTTCCGGTTCGCGTGTCTCGCAGGTCGAAATGGAGTTCTCCCTCCTGAAAAAGGCCATGACAGACAACGACTCGGCGGCTGTCGATGCGCATTACGCGACACTCACGAACTACATCCGTGAGGACGCCAACACCCTCGACGGCTACACCGGTAAGGCAGCGGCCAGCGGTTCGTCCCCGTGGATCGCACAGTTCCTGCCCTCTCTCCTCGTGATCCTGCGTGAGGGCATGGAAGCGATCCTGGTCGTTGCCGCCGTCCTGGCCTACCTGTCCAAAGCAGGTCACAAAAAGAAGGCCCCCATCGTGTGGGGCGGCGTGGCCCTGGCGCTCGCCATATCGGTTGGCCTGGCGTTCCTCTTCAGCTACGTGACCTCCCTGGCTGGAGCGAACCAGGAACTGTTGGAAGGCTTCGCCGCTCTCTTCGCGGTCGTTATGCTGATCTGGGTCTCGAACTGGATGATCAATAAGTCCTCCAACAAAGCGTGGGACAAGTACATTAAAGATCAGACGGATGCCTCTTTGACCAGCGGATCCCTCGTTGGCTTGGCCTTCATTTCGTTCCTCGCTGTCCTGCGCGAGGGCGCCGAGACGATCCTGTTCTACGTGCCGATCGTCGCTGCTGCTGGCGACAAGGTCCACTATGTGTGGATTGGCCTGGCCGTCGGCCTGGCCGCACTGGTCGTCATTTACCTGCTCATACAATTCGCGGCGGTGCGTATCCCGCTGCGCCCCTTCTTCACGGTGACCTCGATCCTGATGGCCTTCATGGCCGTCACGTTCACAGGCTCGGGCATCGGGGAACTCCAGGAAGCTGATGTCGTGTCCCTGACACCGATTTCTGGGTTCCCGACCATTGACCTCTTGGGGATCTATCCCCGAGTGGAGAACGTGGCCGCGCAGGCCGTCGTTCTCATCCTGATCGTCGGTCTCTACTTCTTCGGAAAAGCTCGCCTCGCCCGCGAGGCTGCCGCCCAAACGCGGGCCGAGGAATGATGCTCATTGAGCGACACCGACCTTTCACCCATTCAACACGCTAAGGAGATCAACGCATGAAGCGCTCCCTCTTCCGTGTCGGCGCGGCCCTGGCCACGCTGGCTCTCGCAGGCACCCTGGCTGCCTGCTCCAACAACTCCTCCTCGTCCTCCAGTGACACGCCCGCGGGGCCGGCCTCGGCTTCGGCTGACCCTGCCGCCCCCGCCCCCGGTGAGGATGCCGGCTTCGAGGAGCAGCCCCTGGGCGACGATGTGCTAGTCGGCCCCCTCAAAGTGGGCGGCGTCTACTTCCAGCCCGTCGACATGGAGCCCGAGGTCGGCACCCCGGCTGCGGACTCGTCGATGCACGTTGAGGCGGATATTCACGCGGTAAAGGATAATAATCTCGGCTTTGGTACGGGCGAATTTGTGCCTGGTCTGACCGTGGATTACACGATCGCGGACAAGTCCGGTAACGTCGTTCAGCAGGGCACGCTCATGCCGATGAATGCCTCCGACGGCCCGCACTACGGCCTGAACCTGCCGAAGCTGGATGCCGGCACCTACGACGTGACCTTCACGATCAAGCCCCCCAGCGGCTGGCTGCTGCACACCGATAAGGCCACGGGCGTCGAGGGCCGCTTCTGGACTGAGCCGCTCGTCGCGGAGTTCCCGGACTGGCAGTGGGACCCGGCCGCCGTTTCCTGGTGATCGACGCGCGCGTTTGTCGGGGCCGAGGCGGTGGTTCGTGTATGGGACCGCTCGCCTCGGCCCTCGCCCCGTGAGGGGACTAGACTTGTCATCGTGGCCCAATGGCTTCGGTGAACCTTAATTGCGAGAGGAAAGCCAATGCTTCAACAGATGAGTGAAGCGACGTTGACGCTGCTGCTATCGATGCTTGTCGTCGGTGCCGTCATCCGCTTCATGCCGGCCGCGGGCCATGGCAGGCGCGGACGTCAGTCGCGCTCGTGGGCAGTCTGGTTAGGCGTCGGACTGGGCATGGTCTCCTCCCTGGTGCTGACGATTATTAACGTCGAGGCCCCCAAGGCCGTGGACCGTCAGGTCGTCGCCCTCATCACCTTGCCGCTTGCCGTTGTTCTCGGCATCGTCTTCCTGGCGCTGGTCGCGCTGCGGTCGCGTCGCATGCGGGTCCACCTGCCAGGGGACGCAGATGACGAGGCTCAGGCGGCCTCGTCGATGGAAACCCCCCTGTTCGGTGATTTCATCGTGCGCATCGTGGGTGCGCTCGTCATCGCGTTGACGCTGTTCCGTTGCGTACCTGTGGCCATGAGCCAGGCGGTCATGATGACGTCGGGCGGCGTTGAAATCTATTCGACACCGATGGTGCTCGCGATCCTCGGCTACGCGCTGGCGTGGGTCCTCGTGTGTTTCTTGGCGTGGCTGTGCTACCGGATATGTTCATGGAATAACCGACTGTGGCCCGCCGTCGTCATCGTGTTGTCATTGCTGGTTAACTATGCCCTGCTGTTCGTGCGTATCATGAAGGCTAAGCACTGGATCAAGATTCCCAAGTCATCGTGGGATGTCATCGTCTGGTTCATCAACAACGAGGCTGTTTTTACGATCGTGGCTGCGTTGTCCCTGGGCGTCGTCGCAGTGCTGACCTGGCGCGCGTCCCGTTCGATCCCGACCGTGGGATCGAACCCGGCGGAGGGCCGCCTGGGACGAGCCCGCTCACGCCTATATAAGTCCATGGCTGGCACCGCTGCGATCGGCTACTTGTGCGGCGCGCTGCTCATCACCGTTGGTGTCGCATACGGCAGCCAGGAGGTCGAACTCTCAGCCCCCGAGTCGTACAGCGTCGTCGACGACCAGGTCAGCGTCAATCTGGCCGACATTTCCGACGGACACCTGCACCGCTACGAGTACACGACCTCCAGTGGTGTCAAGGTGCGTTTCATTGTGATCCAGAAGGCGGGGTCCGCTTTCGGGGTCGGTTTAGACGCATGCGAAATCTGCGGGCCAACCGGATACTACGAGAAGGACGGCAAGGTCATCTGCAAGCTGTGTGAAGTGGCGATGAACATCGCGACCATCGGATTTAAGGGTGGCTGCAACCCGATCCCCATTGAATACAAGGTCTCCAACGGCACGCTGACCGTTCCGATCTCGGTGCTCGAGGCCTCGGCCTCTGTCTTCGCGAAGTAGGTGGCTGACAGTGTTTCTTCGAATGATTCGCGGCGCCCTCACCCGACGAGGGAACCGCCACCTGATGATCGCGCTGACGGTCGCGCTGGGAGCGTGCGTGGCCACGTCCATGCTCTCCGTCATGTTTAACGTGGGCGACAAGGTCAACCAGGAACTGAAATCGTACGGTGCCAACATCGTCGTGCGTCCCCAGGGCGCAGCCGTCCTCGATGACCTCTACAACACGGGCGAGGCCGCCGAGGCCCACTCGTACCTGCGCGAAGACGAGCTGGGCAACATTAAGACGATCTTTTGGACCTACAACATCTTGGACTTCGCGCCCCTGCTGAACGTGTCCGCCACGAACGCCAGCGGCGAGCACGTGCCCACCACGGGCACCTGGTTTAGTCACCACCTCGAACTGGCCACAGGCGAGAGCGTCGAAACAGGCCTGGACAGGCTCCGCGGATGGTGGGGGCTGGAGGGCGCGTGGCCTGCGGACGACGACGCGGATGGAGCGGTCGTCGGGTCGACCTACGCTAGCGCGCACGGGCTGGCCGTCGGCGACTCCTTCACGCTCACCCGCGAGGGGATCACGCGCGACTTCACGGTGCGTGGCATCATCACCAGCGGCGACGACGCTGACCGCGGCGTGTTCATTCAGCTGGCGCAGGCGCAGGCACTCATCGGGCGTGAGGGGGCAGTCGGCAGCGTCGAGGTCTCAGCCCTGACCACGCCGGACAACGACTTGGCGCGCAAGGCTGCGAAGAACCCGAACTCGCTGACGGTGAAAGAAAAAGAAACCTGGTACTGCACGGCCTACGTCTCGTCGATCGCCTACCAGATCGAGGAAGTCATGACGGACTCTGTCGCCAGCCCTGTCCGCCAGGTCGCCCAGTCCGAAGGTACGATCCTCGAAAAGACTCAGCTCCTCATGGTCCTCGTCACCGTCCTGGCGTTGATCGCCTCCGCTCTGGCCATCGCGAACCTCGTGACTGCTGGCGTCATGGAACGCTCCAGCGAAATCGGACTCATGAAGGCCGTCGGCGCGAAAGACAAACAGATCATCGCGCTGTTCCTGACGGAGACGATCATCATCGGACTGGTCGGCGGCGTCGTCGGTTACGGCGGCGGCCTCGCGCTGGCCCAGGCAATCGGATACATGGTGTTCCACTCCTCGATCGCTTTCGCGCCCGTCGTCGTGGGCCTCGTCGCGGTCCTCGTCATCCTCGTCGTCTTGGGGGCCTCCATCCCAGCGATCCGTTACCTGCTGCGCCTCAACGCGGCTGAAGTCCTCCACGGAAGGTGATTCCCATGTCCAGACGAGCAATGTTCTGGCGGATGGTTATCTCCTCCATCCTGCGCCGCCGCTCCCGCGTCCTCATCGCGGTCCTCGCCGTAGCAATCGGCGCGACGACCCTGTCGGGTCTCGTGACGATCGCGGTGGACGTGCCCGCGCAGATGGCCCGCGAGATCCGCTCCTATGGCGCGAACCTCGTCGTTTCGCCTGCCGGGGATGGGGTCCTCACGGACGAGGCCGTGGCGGCCGCAACCAGCATGGTTCCCTCGGGCGCGCTGGTCGGATCCGCGGCCTTCGACTACGAGACCGTCACCATCAACGACCAGCCGTATGTGGCCGGTGGAACAGACCTGGCGGCCGTGCGTTCCATGAACCCTTACTGGTACGTGGATGGGCAGTGGCCAGGTGAGTCCGGGCAGGTCCTCGTGGGAGAACAGATCGCCTCCACCATCGACGTCAAGACAGGCTCCACGATCACGATCAGCCAGCTCGACGGATCAGCCTCCGCGAAGGCCGCCCAAGCGCAGGCCCAAGTCGGTGCCGCGCCACAGGCATCCACGAGCCACGACGCTGCTACCCAGTCGGGCGCATCCACCTCCCCGGCCACCCAAGACCCACAGTCCGGCGCCGGAACACAAGGATCAGCCCAGGCCTCGGCCCTGGAACCCGACCCGCGTAGCGTCACCCTGACCGTCTCCGGCATCCTGAAGACAGGCGGCAACGAAGACGGCTACGTCTACATGTCCACCCAAGACATGGACGCGCTGACCGGGACCAGCGGCACCGTGTCGCTCGCCGAATACTCCATCGCCCTCGAAGGCAATGCGCTGAGCGCCGTCGCCGACGGCATGAACGCTGCGAACCCAGACATTCACGCCCAGACCGTGCGACGCCTCGCCCAATCCGACACGGGCGTCCTCACCATGCTGCGGTCCCTGCTCGTCGTCATCACCGTCATCGTCCTGGCCCTCACCATGATCGGCGTGTCCACCACGATGATCGCCGTCGTCACCGAGCGACGCAACGAAATCGGCCTGCGCAAAGCACTGGGCGCCACTGCCCGCTCCATCACCACGGAATTCATGGGCGAAGGAATCATGCTCGGCCTCATCGGAGGCATCCTCGGTGCGGGAGCAGGCTACGGCCTCGCTGTCCTCATCTCCACCTCCGTGTTCCACCGGTCCATCTCGCTGCACCCGCTCATCCTCATCGGCACGATCGCCTGCTCGATCCTCATCGCCGTCCTCGCCTGCCTCCCGCCCGTGCGCCGCGCACTGGCCGTCGACCCCGCGCTCGTCCTGCGCGGAGAATGAGAACCACCATGACAACCCCCGACACCACCCCCGATTCGGCGCTCAACGAACACGAGCCAACCCAGGCCTCGCCTGCCACCACGGACTCCCTGCTCACCCTGGAGGGCGTCTCCAAAATCTACGGCGACCTGCACGCACTCGACAACGTCTCGCTCGAAATCCCGCGCGGCCAATGGGTCTCCATCGTCGGCCCATCCGGCTCAGGCAAGACCACCCTCATGAACATCGTCGGTGCCATGGACACCGCCACCAAGGGCACCGTCATGCTGGATGGACACGACATCTCCGACCTGACCGCCGACGAACTCACCGAAGTCCGCTGCCGCACCATCGGCCTCGTCTTCCAACAGTTTCACCTCATCGGCCACCTCACGGCCCTCGAAAACATCATGGTCGCCCAGTACTACCATTCGATGCCCGACGAAAAAGAAGCCCTCGAAGCCCTCGACCGTGTTGGCCTCGCAGATCGTGCCACCCACCTGCCCCGCCAACTCTCAGGCGGCGAACAACAGCGCGTGTGCGTGGCCCGCGCCCTCATCAACTACCCCAAACTGGTCCTCGCCGACGAACCCACCGGAAACCTGGACGAAACCAACGAGGAAATCGTCCTCGACCTGTTCAACCAGCTCCACCGCGACGGCACGACCCTCATGGTCGTCACACACGACGCGCTCGTCGCCGAACAGGGCCAGCGCGAGATTCGGCTCGATCACGGTAAGGTCGTGAAAGAAACCTGGCACGACCACGACTTCGCGGCGCACGCCTCCGGGCCCGTCCTGCCCGGCCGTGACGGCGACGCGCGCAGCGGAAAGGACAAAGTACGATGACCGCTCGACCCGCCGACACCACCCGTTCGCGATGGATCGCCCCGGCCTCGTTCGCGGTCCTCGGCGCGCTCGGCGCAACCATCTTGGCCGCGTGCACGCCCTCCACCGGCCTCGACATGAGTAAGCCCATGAGCGACGGCACCTGGAGTGCGCAGTCCAACCCCGACGACCAAGGCTCCATCGGTACGATCACGATCACCGTAGAGGGTGGTCACATCACTGCGACCACCTACCAGACCACGCTTGCCGACGGCACTGACAAGGGCGCCGACTACGGCAAGAGCTCCTCGGGCGAGGTCTTCAACCAGGATTACTACAAGAAAGCGCAGGCCGCCGTCGCCTCCTACCAGGAGTACTCCGACAACCTGACCCAGGTCGGCGACCCCGCCAAGGTTGACGTCATCACCGGCGCGACTGTCGCCCACCAACAGTTCGTTCAGGCAGCCATCCGCGCCATCGCCGCCGCACAGGGCGTATCCCCCGACGGCGCCGACGACATCGACATCCCCGGCCTCAACGACTCCACGAAGGACGCCGACCTCGGGAACTCCGACGACTGATCCGAGCGGCGCGGGGACGCCTGTTAGCATCCCCTCGGGGAACGAGGCCGTGGCCAGGTCCCGCCAGACCGCCGCCGTTACAGGCGACGAGGACGCCCCAGTTGGCGCCAATCGGGCGGATACAAACACGCGGGCCGCCCCCCAAGACGCGACGCATACACAGGCTGCGGGGACCGCACCCACCTGGCGTTCCTCGTTTCCCGCGATGGGCACCCGCGTGGACGTCATCGGGTGGGGCGGGGACGGCATGGCGATCGTCAATGCTCTCGTCGAAGTCGTGGCGCGCCACGAAGACCTGTGGAGCGTGTTCCGTTCCTCTTCCGAGGTGTCGCGGCTGAACGACGCGTGCTGTCACGACGAGCACGGTGACGAGGGGCCGTCGCCGACCGGGGGCGCGCGCTGTCACGACGTGGCTGGTGGCGAGGCGTTGTCGGCGGCCGGGGGAGCGCGCACAGACGCCGCTCATCGCTCCGCCTCATCACCCGACTGCGTGACAGCTTCCGCTTCGGTCACAGGTGCGCCGGACACTCCGCTTCGCCGTCCGCAACCATCCCGCGAAGGAGCCGCTGACGCGGGGGGCGGACCCGGCCTCGTCGTCAGTGAGGACACCGACCGGCTGCTGCGTGACGCGCTGGCGCTCGCGGAGGCCACCGGGGGAGCGTTCAACCCGATGATCGGGCCGCTTGTCGCCGCGTGGGATGTCAAGGCAATGCGGGCGGCGTTTGTTGCGGGCAGGCCCTTGCCTCCTGCGCCGTCCACGCGCGTTGTGGAGACAGCGTTACGCGCCTCGTCGTGGCACCTGTTGTCGCGCGTCGGCGAGCGGCGCTGGACGCTGCTGGCACCCGCCGACGCCGCAAGCGGCAGTGGGGCCCGCGGTCTGCCTGCCCACGCCCGCGGCCTGCTTACCGATGCCCGCGGCCACGTTAGCGGCGACGGACACCCCTTTGACGCCTCGCGTGAGAATCAGGCCGCAGGCGCCTCCTCCGAGGGCTCTCGCGTGTCCGCGACGGATGGCCGACGGCATCGTAACGGAGTGCCGTGCCCCCGCCTCGACCTGGGGGGCATCGCGAAGGGGTACACCGCTGACGCGTGCCGCGACCTGGCGGTCTCCATGGGGGCGCGCGGTGTCCTTGTGTCGGTGGGGACGTCGTCGGTGTCGGTGTTCGGGACCCGCGCCGACGGGTCCCCGTGGCGCGCAGGCCTGCGCGACCCGAACGGCGCGCCCACGGCCGTCTCTGGCGTCGTGGAACTTCCCGTGGGTGATATGGCGTCACTGTCGACGTCCGGGGACAACCTGGGGCCGATGGGTTGTGTGCGTGCGGGGGCTGCGCCGGATCCTGTGTCGGTACCTGCATCGGATCCTCACGCGCGTGAAACATCGCGTGAAACAGGCGCGGCTGGCTGTGTGCATGGCGGTGCGCAGGACGGTGGGGACTGTGCCGGTCGTGATGCCAGCGGTGGCGTGTCAGGCGAGGGTTCCGTCGCGGGTGGCACTGGCTCTGATGGTGTGATCGCGCAGGCTCGCACTGCTGCCCGTACTCACCCCACTGTTATTGCTAGCGAGCCCGGCGCGCCCACCGGGGGAGGGCAGACCTCGTCCCTGCGTGAAACAACCCGTGAAACACCCGCGTGCGCGGCCGATGCTACCGTGTCCTCTCACGCCGATGGGGAGGCACCCTCCTCGCGCCTGCTGGACCACCACATCATCGACCCGCGTACGGGATACCCCGCTCATGCAGGTGTGCGACAAGTCAGTGTCGTGGCCTCGTCGGGTGTGTTGGCTGAGGCCCTGTCAACGGCTCTGCTCGTTGATCCATCCATCGATGTTCCTGATGTCGTGGCTCGCTGGGCCCGCGTGACGGGTGCCCCGGCCTCGGCGAAGGTTGTGGGCCTGGTGCGTGCGGCGCGATGAACGAGCAGCTGATGCGTGGATGGGCCTGGGATGGGAAATGCTTGGTGCAAGGGTCAACCTGATCGGGAACATTCACCCCGATCAGAAGAGGTTGAACCTTACCAATTGGGTGTAACACCTCATCGGTAACAAGTGAATACCTGGGCAGGTGCTGTTGTCGGCCACCATTGTCAGGAGCTGGGGGGCATTTATCCACAGTCCTTTGTTCGTGTCGTGTGTTTTCCACAGGGGCAGACGTTCTAGGTGAGGTGCTTTCGCCGTGCTGCAATCATCCACATATGAGTGACAATCAGCTGACCGTAGTTCGTTCATCGTCGGGCTGTCGAATTCCTCGCGATATGCAAGATACATGCGTGTATCTACACATCATGAAGGGGTGCTACGTACGCGTCGACGATGCTCAATTCCTGAGTTCGCGATGGGCTGTCTGGGAAGCCGTGTCACGAGCACGATTGTTGGCTGTGCAGCATGCGGGGAGTGAAGATCGTGTCTTCATCGGAGCCAGTGCGCTCGTTGCTCGAGGTATTCCGTTGTGGGAAGCGAACCCCGATGTTTGCGTGTGGACTCCTTCGCGGCGTGGGCACAAATTGCTGCGCGCAGTCCAAGCGGAGGCTGTTCGGGTGCCTGCTGTCTCGGTCCGGTGGAGCGTCGTGCCACCCAATGCGCCGGAGCTTGAGCAAGTAGAGGGCATCACCGTCGAAGGAATCGTTGATGCTGGAGTGCGCATGGCTCTCTTCTCTGAACACTTAAGTGCCTTCGTGGCACTGTGTATGCTGCTCAATCGACAGTCGCAATTTTCGGTGTTTACGCAGGACGTGGACCGGCAACGTTCGGATGGTCTGCGGGCCAATATGCTGGCAAGGCTCGAAGAACGCGCGACAGGCAAAGAAACTATCCCCTTCCGGAGAGCTAAACGCCTGATTGTTGCCGCTGACCCGGGCTGCGAGAACCCTGCTGAGGCCGCTCTTCTGTGGGTGGTGAAGTCGGTGAGTGCCTTCGAGGTCGTGACCCAGTTCGAGATCGTCGTCAACGGGAGGCGTTATTTTGCGGACATCGCTATTCCGGGACTCATGATCATCTTCGAGTTCGATGGGATTG
>ERZ772979.1666-NODE-1666-length-12307-cov-13.276934_pt1 | contig 12307 bp, 9 predicted proteins | sample MGYA00511130_ERZ772979 | MGnify/ENA primary metagenome ERZ772979 (study PRJEB29015, sample SAMEA2738103) | human oral metagenome | biome: human oral; feature: human-associated habitat; material: saliva | place: China | collected 2186 ... | reverse complement strand
GATTCCAGCCATAACTGCAATTCTTGCAAAATAAACTGCTGTTCGTCAGTCGCGCTAGGCGCTAATCGTTGCAGAGATTTCATAAATTGCGGCATTTGCGCCTGTAAATGCCCAGTTCGCCATTCTTCCCATTGTCGCAGTTCATCTTCACTCAGCAAATTAGGAAAACTTCGTGCTTTATAATGCAGCAATAGTGGCGACAATCTCTCATCCTGAAACTCTGGATGAAAGTCAGCCAATTCGCGCTCGCCAGCATTACGTACGGCTTCAACGCGAACTCGATCACTATTGTCCAAAAAACCATCGTATAATTGCGCCTCTGGATCAGTCATTTTCTTAAACTCTGGCTTATTTTCAAATATACTACGCAACCTTTCAGCAAAATCTGGATGAGAGAGTAAAATGTCTTGGTGCTTCTGTACGGTTTCCGCATCCAGAGAAATCTTCTTCCAGCCATCGCCCTGAGTCAACACGCCAAGTGGCGAAACTGCCGGGCAGCGATTATACTGCAATTCCTTAACTGGCAATTTAACGAAATCCTCAGCTTGCCTTTCTTCCCATGTTGCAAATATCTTCGCCGATAATTCCTCAACACTCAGATCAACAAACGGCGTCGGATCATAACGCAAATCATAAACAATCACGCCGCCGTTTCGGCTCGTAGTTAGTGGAAAAGCCACGGTCGTTTTGGCGAATTCTTTATCATAACGACCACTCGCATAAACAAAAGGTTTTTTATCATCGACATTCACCAGTTTCTGAACCAATTTCTTATCGCGCATCTTCAGTAAATAGTCGTACATTTGCGGCTGATTCTGCTTAATCAATTTAGTCACAGCAATCAACGCCGTCACGTCTGCTAGCGCATCATGCGCGTTCTCGTGTTCTATCCCGTTAGCTTTCGTGATGAGCTCCAAGCGGTTGCTCGGCTCACCTTTATCGTCAATCGGCCACTCAATTCCCTCGGGTCGAAGCGCCCTGGTCAAGCGAACCACGTCCAACAAATCCCACCTGGATCGACCGTCTTTCCAAGTCCATTCGTATGGATCATAAAAATTTCGCCAAAACAAATGACGAATAAACTCGTCGTCAAAACGAATATTATTAAATCCAACAGCAATCGTATCAGGCGTAAATATTTCCTCACTGAGCATACGCGCAAATTGAGCCTCAGGGTAACCCTCTTCGACAGTTTTTTGCGGCGTTATGCCTGTCACCATCAACGCATCAGGACTCGGCAGCGTATCGTCATTTAGCGTCACGAGAATGTTATATGGTTCGCCAATCGGTTGCAAATCCATATCGGTTCGCTGACCGGCAAATTGCATAATTCGATCTTGTCGAGGATTAAGACCACTAGTTTCAAGATCATAGAAGAAAAATGTTTGCGCCATATTTATATTATATCATCAAGCTCACGCTAATTTACGCAATTAAAAATCTATTGCTCGACCAATGTAAACGGCATAGATTCGCCAATCTGAATCAGACTTTCACCAATAGCTCCTTGACGCAATAATTCGTGAGTAATTCCCATTTTTCGCATAATGTCTCGCAAGCGATTAACAGATTCAAACTGATCAAAATTGGTACGACGAGCAAATTTTTCAATCTTAGCGCCCGTAACAATAAACTCAATCTTCTCATCTTCATCGTCAGTCTCATTATATTCAGCGTCAGAAACACGCCTTACAGACCAAGCATCAGAAACTACCTGATCGTCCAACGAAATTGTCGGCAAATCCTCCTCTTTTTCATCAACAATCTCAGCTTCACGCTCTCGATATTTAGCAACTTCATCGCGCAACATTCGTAGAAGCTCAGTCACTCCGTCGTGCGTCTGGGAAGAAATCGCCACGACCGGCGCGCCATTAGCTACTTTTTGAAGGGCAGTCGACTGCATAGCAATAATCTCATCATCCAAGCCTTCACATTTGGTCAGTGCTATTATCTCTGGACGCTCCGCCAATGATTCAGAATATTTTTCCAGCTCGCGACGAATTGCCTGATATTTCTCTGCCGGATCATCACTATATACATCAATCATATGAAGCAGCACGGCCGTTCGCTCGACATGACGCAAAAATTGATCACCCAAACCTTTACCTTCTGATGCACCTTCAATCAACCCCGGAATATCAGCAATCAAAATCGACCCATCGTCAATATCAGCCACTCCCAAATTCGGCGTCAAAGTCGTAAATTCGTAATTGGCAATCTCTGGGCGCGCATTAGAAACCACACTCAGGAACGTCGACTTACCAGTGTTCGGAAAGCCAACTAAGCCAACATCGGCCAATAATTTCAACTCCAACTCTGCCTCGAATTCCTCGCCAGCCTCACCAAGCTCAGCGATTTTAGGTGTTTGACGCGTGCTGGACGTAAAGTGTGCATTTCCGAATCCGCCATCTCCACCGCGAGCCACCACCGCCTGCTGCTGATCTTCGGTCAAATCCGCAATTACCATACCGTCGCGCTTCACTAGAGTACCCATCGGCACTTTAACGATTAGCGGCGCACCACTTTTTCCTCGTTTATTACGTTTTTCACCATCGCCGCCTTTTTCAGCCTTAAGTTCCGGCTTATATCTAAAATTCAAAAGCGTATTAAGATCTTTTGTCGCCAAAAAAACAATATCACCACCACGACCGCCATCACCGCCATCGGGACCGCCCTTATCGACGTATTTCTCATGACGAAAACTGACTACACCATTACCGCCTCTACCGGCGCGCACTAAAACTTTTGCAATATCTACAAACATATCTTTAGTATACCAAAAAGCACCCCCGAGAGATAGCGGAGGTGCTAATATTAACTAATCCTAGTGGATATATAGATAACCGCCTGCACCGTTGAGTGTACGGTGAGTAATAATTCCATAGCCTGCGTAGTTCATGTCACTAACGTAAACCACACCGTTTTCAACTCGTTCAACAATACCAACGTGACCATAATATCCGGCAGTAGTCTGGAATATTGCACCAGGCGCTGGCGTATTATTAACTACGAATCCAGCGGCACGAGCACTTGTAGCCCAAGTATTAGCATTACCCCAGAAACTACCAATCGGACGACCAAGCTGCAAACGACGCTCGTATGCATACCACGTACAGTTACCTGCCGCATAACGGTTACCGACAGAAGCGGTCAGCCAATTTCGACTTGCGCTCGTAGTAGTAGATGATGCCGAAGAAGAATATCGGTTACCATAAGACCTACTTTGTGGAGCAACATAACCAGGTCGCTCATTTTCTGGAAGCTCACCTCCAGGCAACACAATCCTAGAGCCAGTAGACAACTTCGCACCATCATCAATGTCATTATACAGAACGACGCGCTCAGCACTTGTCTTATACTTTTCTGCTAGAGACTGGGCAGTATCGCCATCTTTAACGGTATAAACAACACCGTCAACAAGAGGCACAACTAGAGTCTTATTCGGCTCTACAGCGTCTGAAGTTGTATTATTAGCCCAACGAAGCGTCTGAGATGAAATCTTAAACTTCTTAGCAATAGACTCCATCGTGTCACCCTCTTTGGTTACGTAAGATGAAATACCACGCGCCGCCGAAGTGTCTGGCTTAACGATATCAGGTTTTGTTATAACTTCTGCATCATTCTGAGAAAGATTCTTCTTAATTGTTAGTGAAGTTTCAGATTCGCGCAAATCACCAGCCGAAGGTAATTCTGCCGTTTCTGCCAAGTTAGTCACAGCATTAGCTGCCGTTAATTCATCTACTGAAGCTGTTTTAGACTTAGCAGACTTAGATACCGATGAGGCACCAGTAGTTTCAGATGATGCTAAAGTTTTTGATCTTTCAGCAGATACGTTACTACCGCTATTGCCATAGATCAAAAATGATATAGTCAATAAAAATATTCCACCGTAGATTGCAAATGATTGCAGTTTACGTTTTTTACTCCGAAGAGATGTAAAATGGTTACGAATAATCGTTCTCCTTGCGCCAATGTTACCACTAGCGCCTCTACCAAATTGTCTTTCTTCTCGCAATAGAACAGGATATGTTGTCGACCTAATTGATTATTATTATTCTACATTAGTTTTGCTATATCCGTAGCGACAATTTTGGCAGGTCATTTATCGTAATTCACCCCCTGTTGATAAATTAGACAAATGATCTAACATCTATTTTACACAACATTGACAATAAAGTCAATAAATTTTATAAAATGCGTTTTTGTCAAGAAATCTGGCACTTCTTTTGACAGTGAGCCTTGATATTAGACTCGTGCTCTTCGTTGGTTTTTGCAAAATACGTAGTATCATCGTCGCCGCTCAGAAAATATAGATAATCAGAGTTTATCGGGTCGGCAGCGGCGTTCAACGCGCTCAAACTAGGCGAAGCGATTGGTCCAGGAGTTAAGCCTTTTTGAATACGTGTATTATATGGCGATTTAAGGTTCGGCGAGCGCTCTGCCCCTGTTTTGTCAGCAATATATTGATATGTTACATCAGAGCCCAACGGCATATTGGCTTTCAGGCGATTGTAGAATACACTAGCAATCTTACGCTGATCCTCGCAAGTTGCCGCACCAGACCCGCAGCCAATCGATTCGCGCTGAATAATCGACGCTAGTGTTATCCCTTGATATAGGGTCAGTCCACGAGCTTTAAATTTCTCCTCCAGATTATATTTCTTGACAATTTTCTCCAGATGATCAATTGAGCGCTGCAAAACCTGTTCTGCAGTTTCATCTGGGGAAATATAGAATGTTTCACCGTAAATATACCCCTCAAGCCCAGCATTTTCCGGTCTACCCGCAAAAACTAAACTGTCATACTTAGCGGCAAATGCCTTTTTTATCTGATCGTCCGAGAATCCCGCCTTAAGCAACACGGATTCAACTTCTCTGCCGTCAGAATTCTTCATTTTTTTATTCAAAGTCGATCCAGGATAAAATGTTATAGCAATCTCATCAGTTTTACCGCTGGTCAAATGATTAATTATCTCATCGACAGATTGCGAAGATTTTACAGAATAGACGCCAGCCTTGAATTTGCTTGCCGAATTATGAAGCCTTGTGTAAATAGAAAATGCTAAAGAGTTTTTGATAATTTTATTATCCTCTAAAGTTTTGGCAATATCACTAGATCCCATGCCTTCTTTAATATTAATCCTGAAGGTTTGCTGACTATTTACGTCGGCAGGAGAAAGCATCTGCTTATACCACACCGTTGCCCCAAGGGCGCCGATTCCAGCGATAGCCACAACTATTGACAACACTAATAGCCAAATACGTCGTTTACGAATTTTCATAATTCTCCTCCAAAAAATCCTGCAAAATTATGCTAGCAGCCTCCGCATCAATCTCGCCCTTATCTTTAATTTTATTCCCCAATCTCTGCTCGGCCTGCACACTTGTTAAAGATTCGTCCTGAAAAACAATCTCCGTATCAAGCTCAATATCTTCAAATTGCTTAACAAATTCTTCTACAAATTCCGTCTGCTTCGTTGGTTCACCAGATTGATTTCGCGGATAGCCCACTACGATCGTATCAATATCGTGCCTCAATACTAGCTCTGTTATTTCCTGGACAATATTTTCATTATTCTCCAACCAGCCAAACGGCACGGCGATCTTCACTTGCGAATCTGCCATAGCCAAACCAATTCGCCGCGATCCAACATCTAGCGCTAAAAAGTTTTTACTTGACATCTTTTATCTTAAATTCGACATTAATCTTATTGATATCCTTTGGAACAGATTTAACCCAAAATGGCGAGAATTTAACATCGACATCCTCAACACCTTCGATAGATTCAATGGCAGACTGAACCTCTCCGTAGCTCTTGCCTTTGGCTTGATCCTTTACGCTCGCTTCTTTAATATCTGGACCAACCTTGCCATTCGTAGTTAAGCGCACAGTCTGTGTATTATGCGCCTTAGAAAATTGCGAGAACGCAACCTTGTTTACTCCATTGTCATAAATTCTCTGCGACTTCTTACCAGAAATCTCCTCTTTAAGCTTTGCTTCCACAAAGTTTTTTAGTTCATTCTTATCAATAGCCAACGCGCTGGCGGTAATTGTCGATTTCAGAGTTACAGCTCCAGTCGCTTCGCCGTCTACCGCTACACTTGGGTTAGGATCTGATCGATTTTCAACGTAGCTTTCCGTTATAACCGTTGCCGAATCGCCGAATGATGACAACAATTGCTCTTTTAATCCATCAATCTTCTTTTCGCTCAGCTTACTTTTTGCCGATTCTATATCACTAGCCGTCACAACCGTCGCAGTTTTATCGGTGCCGCCACTAGTAGCAGACCGCAGTGACGCAGAAATATCGTCAACCGAAATACTCATACTGCCAGTGGCTGCATTATACTGAGCTCCGCCCTCACTAGCGGTAATAGCCCCAGAAGCAGATCCCGGACATTTATATCCTGGACAACTCCAACCCAACGTAGCCCCCGGAACAGTCACAGAAGAATTCAAAGTATAAGATAGTCCACTATTTTTCAAGATTGTGCCAGCTGAAATAGTCACACTACTTGACGACGAATTACTAAAGACAACTACTCCAGTAGCTTTTTCTCCGACATTCTTCTTACCCGTAGCAGAAAATTCAACACTAACTTCCTTTGCTAATTCTTTCTTTACAGGCTTAATGACATTAGATTTTGCGCTTGTAGTGGCTGTTTCATTCAAGCTGACGGTATCACTGACCGTCATACTAGTAGTCTTTGCTGAAATAACAACCGTGGCATGTGGCGCAAACCAAATTGCCCAAACCAAAAATATGATCAAAAGTAAAGCACCGCCGCCTATCAATAAGAACTTCTTACGGAATGTATTAAAATCAGGGACTTTCGGTTTTTTAACCATCTTTTTCAGAGAGTCTAATCCCTTAGATTCCTTCTTGTTTGCGTCAGCTATAACATTATCTACAGCAGAGTCTTCATCGGATTTCTTTGATCTTTTCGCAGAATCCGCCATATCTCCAACCGCCAGTTTGCCGCCATCAATCACATCATTGTCGTCATCAACTTTCAGAACTGGAATCTCCGCAATTTCTGGCTTGCTCTGAAGCGTTTTTGCAATAGGAATTTTCGCCGTTGCCGCCAATCCAGCCAAAACCGAATCATTCGTGATTAATACAATTCTCTTATCCGCCGAAGTTGCCGCCCGAGCTAGTAATCGAATATTGACTGCACTCTGTAAAACGCCAATTCTTCGAGGCGGTACCAACGCAATAATTCGCTCTTTCGACGCCTTAATCTTACTAATTATCGTCGTAATGTCGTCTTCTACATCGATATAAATAACGTCTTTATTCATTTTAAATCTTTAACAACCTATTTACTTTTTCAACTAAACTATTACCGTCTTGACTACCGATAATTGTATCATATCCAACTCGCAACAAGCCCATTGCAGTTACAAATGTGTGATCGCTAATATCTCCGGTTTCGTCAACTATCCCTGTAATATCACTCGGATTGATATATTGAACTACTGGTTTCTTAGTAAAAGGCAGGTCTTCTGGCCAGCGTCGAGTTTTCAGAGCTTCAGTAATTTTCTGCAAGCTCGATCCGCCGCCGCACAGTAAAATTCTATTCGGCAAATAATCGACATTGTCAAAATCGCTCAGCGCCAATTCAACACCTGATAGCCAAACTTCTAAAGTCTTGTCGATCGCCGCGTCAACTTTTTTCTTTACACTAGGCTTCAAATTCTCATTATCAATATTCAGCTTCAACTTTTCTGCATCTTTGAAGCTTAAATCCAGGTCAGCCGCAATAGTTCTAGTGAAACTTCGTCCGCCAATACCAAACATCTTTGTGCCTTCGACTCCGCCGTCATTAACAACTGCAATATCCGTCGTGCCGCCACCAATATCTGCTAGAATCGCCGTGAAATTGCTATCCGTATCCGATCCCAAAACGCTCCTACTCACCGCAAATGGCTCGGCGGCCACAGCCACCAAATCCAGCGCAAGCTCGTCCGCAACCTTCTCCAGCGCGCCGATATGAACCATCGGAGCAAACGCCGTGTAAATCTGCACCGCCACATCTCGCCCCTGAAAACTAATCGGATTCGAAACTTTATATCCGTCAATATGAATACTCACCAACGCCGAGTTAACCAGCTTCACTTCAACATCTTCATTGCCAGTTTCCAGCGCAATTTGAGCCTGAGCTTTTCCCTGGGCACGCTCCTGAACTTTCTCAATGATGAACTCCATCTCGGCAATGTCTAATGGCTTATTCGGCTGCGGCCTGCGATAGCGAATAGTGTTCGTAACGCCCTTAACTAATTCGCCCGCGATGCCAATAACAACCCGCTTACCCTGAACGCCAGCTTGATCCTCAGCCTCAGACAGAGCCTCTTCGCAATTCGCCACAACACCAGCAATATCAGCAATCGCACCACTGTGCATATCGCCCATTTCCTGCTGTTTTCGACCAACGCCGATAATCTTCAGCTCGTCGTCTTTAACTTCGGCGATCAACGCCTTAACCACTTCCGTACCAATATCTAAGCTAACCAATAGCTCGCGACTATCTTTATCAGACTTCTTTAACATGTCTTTCAATGCCATATAATAAATATTATATAACGCTTGTGATTTTAGAGCAACAGTTAATTATCTATCTTAAAACAGCCTTGATTCGACGAATTCCAGCCGAGCTAGATTCTTCTTTGGTGATTTTGAATCGCTTGCCATCTTCAGACAAAACTCCAGTATGTTCGACGTGTGGACCGCCGCAAACTTCAAAGCTGACGACATTATCATCCTTGCCAATAGAATACACCTTAACTTCGTCGCCGTAACGCTCACCAAACGCGCCAATTGCACCCATATTTAGCGCCTCGCTCGTTGGATATACAGCAAAACTAACTGGCAAATCTTCATCAATCCAAGCGTTAACTTGGTCTTCGACCGCCTGCTTTTCTTCTGGCGTCAATTTATCGTGATTAAAATCAAAGCGCAATCGATCGGCAGTAATATTGCTTCCGTGCTGCTGTAAATCTGGCGCATTCAAAACCTTACGCAACGCCGCACCCAACAAATGTGTCGCCGTGTGATATTTCAGATGAATAGAGTCATGACCTTCCAAACCGCCGCTAAATTGCCCCTTGCGAGCCGTCTTAGAGCGCTGCCTCTGCTCATTCATTTTCGCGGTAAATTCATCGCGCCAATTGTCCGAAAGTTTAATTCCTTGTTTATACGCCTCTTCCGTACTGAGCTCCACCGGGAAACCGAAAGTATCGTACAAAGTGAACAATTCTTCACCAGTCAAGCCATCGTCAATGTAGCGCTGCATTTGTCGCAAACCTTTTCTCAAAGTCTGACGAAAAGCTTTTTCTTCCTTAACGAGAACAGCAATTATATTATCGCGATTATTCTTCACCTCTGGAAAATCAGCTTCGTACAAATCAGCAATCGTCGGCACAACTTCTTGCAGGAAATTCTGCTCGATACCCAAGTCAAAACTATAGCGAATTGCCCGACGGAGCAGACGACGCATTACATAGCCCTGCTCTTTATTACTTGGTGCACACCCATCAACAGCCATAAACGTCGCAGCCCTCAAATGGTCAGCGATCACTCGCATACTTTCGGTGTGTGAAGTGTAATCCTTGCCACTCAGATCTTGCAGCTTTTCAATAATCGGCCAGAGCAAGCTAATCTTAAAGACGTCAGGATCATTATTTACTGCAGCCGCAATTCGCTCAAGTCCAGATCCATGGTCAATATTTGGCTTATCAAGTGGCTCAAATTTTCCCTCGGCAACTTTTTTATACGCCATAAATACGTTATTGCCGATCTCCATAAATCGACCACAATCACAGTTCGGATGACAATTTTCACCAAATTTTGGATCGTGCTCAATGAAATCAAACTCATAAAACATCTCACTATCTGGACCACACGGATCACCAATCGGAGTAGTTTCTGGACCGCCATTACGACTCCACCAGTTTTTACTGCCGTCATAAAAGAAAATTCTTTCACCTGGATTTACACCACGTGCCGCGCCCTGCTCTTCGCTACCGATGTCCGCCATTTTTGCATCGATGCCCTTTTCTGCAAACTTTTTCTGCCACATTTTAGCCGCTTCAACATCTTTCTCAATATCATATTCCGGCGCACCTATAAAACACGTTACATACAATCTCTGCGGATCAAGACCAATTTCCTCAGTCAAAAACGTCCACATCCAGCCAATTTGCTCTTCCTTAAAATAGTCGCCCAAACTCCAGTTCCCAAGCATCTCAAAAAACGTTGTATGGCGATTATCGCCAATATCATCAATGTCCTGCGCTCGCAAACACGTTTGAGAGTCGGCAATTCTCTTACCTTCAGGATGTGCCTCACCAAGCAAGTACGGAATCATCGGCTGCATTCCGGCGCCCGTAAATAAAGTCGTCGGGTCATTAGTTAAAATCAACGGCGCACGCTCAACAACGGCGTGACCTTGTTTTTTATAAAATTCAAGATATTTACTACGTATTTTTTGGGCATTCATGAGTGTTATTATACCATAAAATAACCCCACCTTACAGATGGGGTTTATAGATCAAATCGCTAATCTCAACAGATTATTCAGCTACTTCTTCAACTGGTTCTTCTTTCGGTTGATTCTTGCGAAGCTTTTCTGGATTGCGGATAGCTTTGTGCTTATCAGCAGCGACTTCCTTAACCCATTTTGGCAACTTAACGCCAGCTTCTTTCAATAGCTTAACTACGCGTGGTGTTGGCTGTGCGCCATTGTCCAAATATTTCTGAGCCAATTCAACTTGGATATTTGATTCTTTAGTGTGTGGGTTGTAGCTACCGACATAAGCGACTACACGACCGCTTGATGGATGACGATGTGCTTCTTGTACCGCCAAACGATATACTGGATAACCTTTGCGACCCAAACGTTGCAAACGAATTGCTAGCATAAAATTAATTCTTCCTTTAACTCTACGTTTTATTATTCCTTACTCTAGAACAGTTTACACTATTTTTCCCATAACGTCAATCTGTTTTCACGATTCCGCCACCCAAACATTCATCGCCGTCATATATTACCGCAGATTGACCCGAGGCTACGGCACGCTCCGAAGCAGAAAGGTGTACAATATCTCCGTCAATTTTCGCGTCGAATAAAGCGCCTCGATGACGCAGCCGAACTTGCACATCCTTATCTTTATGCGGCGCCTGGTTAATCCAATGAATATCCGCCAGCCTAAGTTCTTTTCGCCACAGATTATCATTATCAATTGAGCGCGACACGTAAACCTCATTTTTCTCCATATCTTTACCGACGACATAGTACGGCAATCCACCACCAACATTCAAACCATGGCGCTGACCAAGCGTATAGAAAATTGCGCCGTCATGTTTACCGACGACAGATCCAGTCTGCTGATCAATGATATTTCCTGGCACAGTTTTAACATATTCCGACAAAAACTCACGAATTCCAACTTGCCCGACGAAACAAATTCCCATCGATTCCTTTTTGCTAGCCGTCCACAAACCGCGCTCTTTCGCCATTTCGCGAACTTCCGCCTTAGTAAAATCACCCAACGGAAATATGGTTTTTGACAAAGCTTCCGAAGTCACTCGATATAAGAAGTAGGTTTGGTCTTTATTATCATCACGAGCGCGTAACAATTTAGCCGACGAAGACGATTCATGCGCAACGCGCGCATAATGCCCTGTCGCGATATAATCCGCTCCAGCCGCTAACGAAGCCTCCAAAAATATCTTAAACTTCACTTCTTGATTACACATAATATCTGGGTTTGGTGTGCGGCCAGCTTGATATTCGCGAATCATGTAATCGACAACGTTTTGCTTATATTCTTTCTGGAAATCAAAAACTCGAAAATCAATACCCAAGCCAACCGCCACACGCTTGGCGTCAGCAACATCTTCCGCCCACGGACAATGCATTCCGGGAAGATCTTCAGACCAGTTTTTCATATAAACACCCGTTACATCGTAACCCTGCTCAACCAAAAGTGCCGCGGCCACGGAGGAGTCCACACCGCCCGACATTCCAACAAAAACTTTCTTACTCATCTGGACAACCCCAGGGAAAATAGCCCAATTCTCATTAATTCACCCATTGCCAGCCACCAACCCCACGGTGTCAACCACCACCACGAGCTCCAGTTTTTATCAGAAGCGACAGGATGGCTTCGAATCTTCACGTCGTTAAATTGTGCTGAAAATTCGAGTTGCGCCCGACGCATATGATATCCACTTGTCACCAAAATCACATCTTCAATTTTTCGCGAATCGACAATTTTCTTCACCTCAGTGGCGTTTTGTCTGGT
>ERZ772979.1659-NODE-1659-length-12356-cov-14.466547_pt1 | contig 12356 bp, 14 predicted proteins | sample MGYA00511130_ERZ772979 | MGnify/ENA primary metagenome ERZ772979 (study PRJEB29015, sample SAMEA2738103) | human oral metagenome | biome: human oral; feature: human-associated habitat; material: saliva | place: China | collected 2186 ... | reverse complement strand
TGTAATTTCATATCTTGCCTTCTTTCTATTCACAGTATGAAAGATTACAATTGTAATTTATGCTTATACTATAGTACTTTTTTAAAGCAGATTCAAGCACTAATGGAACATTCTCAATGCTTTAGGCAACATTTTATCTTTGAAGAGAAAAAAGAACTAGATATTTCTAGCTCTTTGTTTAAAATCTTAATTTTCAATCATGTTAATCTTTATCTACTTTTAAATAATTATAGAAGTTAATTACAGTGGATAAAAAACTCAATAAACAAATGAATTGAATCAATATTTTAACAGGCTGTCTAACATTGTTCATTTGTGTCAATATGATAAAAGAAGAATTTATAAAGATGATTAACTGTAGCAATATATTTGTATAATTAAATTTCATTTTTGTTCACCTTTTATTTCTAAAATATGATCAACTTTGTTATAGATGTCAGGAGAGTGAGTAGCTATTATTATAATTTTATTTTCTTTCTTTAAGCTCAATATTAATTCTATTATTTCTTCACTATTTTTTTGATCTACAGATGCAGTTGGTTCATCTGCTAATATAATTGGTGAATCTTTTAAAATTGTTTTAGCTAGTGCTACACGTTGAGCTTCTCCTCCTGAAAGAGTATATATTTTACGATTTAGTTTCACATTTAGATGAACCCTTTTTAAAGCTTCATTCATTTTCTGTTCCTTTTCCAACTTGCCTATTTTCTCTCCAACAAAAGCCAACATTAGGTTTTCTTGAATCGACTTATTTTCGATAAGACCAAAATTTTGAAACAAATAACTAAGATAATTTTTGAAATAATCCTTTTCTTTAATATTATTTAGATTAATATCATTTACAATTATATCTCCAGAATCAACTTCTTCTAATTTACCAATAATATTTAGTAATGTGGTTTTTCCAGCACCAGACGCACCTATCAGAGCATAAGAATTCCCTTCATAAAAATTATAATTTAAATTCTCTAGAACAATACGGTCATCGAATCCTTTATTTATATTTCTTAATTCGATCATATTAAGCTCCTTTTAGAAATAAAATATTTACTCTTTTCTCTTTAATTAATTGAAATGCAAATATGATAAGCAACAATAATAAGTATACAAACGGTACTAATATTAGTAAAAATGAAAATCTTAAAACAATTGTACAAATACCAATTAGAGTAAAGCACGTAATAAGCAATCCAAGATAAACTCTATGAATACGTAATTGGTTTTTCCCAGCCAAACGTTCTATAAAATGTGTCCTCCTTTCTTGATAAAAATAAATACTATTCATCAAAATGAACAATAAAAATGAGGTAGTAATACTTAAAACAGTCGTAGCAAGTAAAAAGTATTTTCTTGTTACTATCATATCAATTCTTTTCTCAATAGATAATAATCCACTAGTAAGTGAACCGAAGGAAGCTGTCAATTTATATTTTCGAATTAACGTAGTTACTTTTTCAGAATGGTTAACTATTAAGAACGAGGTTGGCAATAAAGCATAGTTAGGTTTTTCCACAACAATAATTGGATCATGGACCATTGCTTCATTGGAAAATTGCCTCCCAATTAAAGAGTAAACTGGATAAGTAAACAAATCACCACCTTCGTATATGAAACTAGCAATTTTGGAATTTGGTTGGGTATCTTCGACTAATGTTTCCTTAGATGAAAATCCCCTTTTCTCAAAATATTCCCATTTATTCTTTAATTGTTCAAACATATTTTGATAACGATTTGGAATTAAAATCATTTTATCATATGTTTTCATACCTTTTAGAAATAATTTTGCTGAGTCAGATAACTTAATTTTATTTACTGCAACGTAGTTAGCATTAACATAAATTACATTTGAAGAATAATCTGAAGTTGGTTCGAAATTCTTATTATCTTTGTTCGAAATCAACATATTATCTAACATGTCGTTTCTATAAATAATCGTAGTGTTGTCAGATAACTCATTAAAAAATTTTTCTTTTTGATCTTGTGAAACACTGTCGCCATCTTCTAAAGAAGTTATCTCATAATATTCAGCATTCCTTTGCCAATGACTTTTTCCTACCTCTAACGATTCAACTTCTTTAGTTATTGAAATCATTCCATAAACACAGAACATAACAGAAAATAAAGTAAATAGCTGTATTAGGATCGTCATAACAAAGATGAAACCTAGCGGAGCCTTTCCTTTAATTGATAAAATAATTGGTTGGTGTTGAAGAATATAATAAAAACAATGTGAAAGAAAAAAATTAACGATAAATATTAATAAGGCCCAAACAAACACTGGTACTAAGATTATCAACAGAGCTAGAATCGAAAATTTTCTTAAAATGATTAATGTACTAACAATACCAAGTATAGAACATATCAATAAACATAAGATAAAAATACTATCGTTTTTTGTTTGTTCTATAGCAATTGCATGCTTTCCTTTGCCAGAAACTCTTAATATTCCAACCTCTTTCATGCCAGAAACTTGTTGAGCTAGTATTAAAGAGATATAGGTAATTAAAATCCCAATTACGATCAATACTGATTGTGGAGTATTCAATAGTAATCGAAATAGAGCAGTCTCATAATTAGTTGGCAAAACTCTAACAGTGGCATTAAGCTGCAATAATCCTTCAGCTACTTGCTCCGCATTCATAGAACCACTCACAACAACATAAACTGTATTGTATGAACTATTTTCTATTAATTCATTATCCGTTTGCTGCTTTAGCTCTTTAGGTAAATTTTTGGCTCCAATTGGAACATATGTATTTTGTATTTGTTTGTTAGACTCATCGACAGGAGAAACAATTCTTCTTGCTAGAACAATATCGTTTTTAGCTACAAATTCATTAATTTTATCAGAAAAATCGACAGGAGATTTTTCAACAACTATTACATTTCTAAAACCAGCAAAAATCTCGTTTTCATTTGTATTGATGAATAACAATCCAATTAAACAAATCAAAAGAAAAGAAATAATTAATAAAATTTTCTTAAACTTACTATACATCCTGTACCTCACTTTTAAAAAGCTCAACCCTAATGTATTCGACAATAATTTTTTTAAAAGAGGAGGATTGCTCCTCCTCTTACTAATCTATAAAAACTCATGCTATTCTAACTTATGAATACCAAATACATATTCTATAACAAATAACATCGTTAATATGAGTAAAAACCTGAAGGATTATAGTAAAATGTTGCTGGATCCCAAAGAGTCCCTATAGATGCTTTAGTCCAAACACCAGGGCCAGCATTTCTAAAATTTTTAATTCCGTTATTTGGATTCACAACTTTGGCACCATGATTTTTATGATCATGCTTGTAGTTAGAATATGCATTGTTCCATCCATAACCATATTCCCAAGTTCCACCATGTACTTTAACTTTAACTTTATCTGCATATGAAATTGAAGCGATTGACAAAGTTGCAGATAATATGATAATCGTTAACAGTTTAGAAATCTAATTCATAGTATTTCCCTCAATTCTTAAAATCTTAGCAATAATCAAAATTTTTTATTGTACATAATAACCAGCTCCAATCATCCAAAATTATCTATATTCTTATTAATAATTAACGTATATATGAAAATTCAATTGTTGAAATTCCTTCCACCGGAAACTTTGGAAGGTATCACCCCTGGATCTATACCTTCTACTTTTTTAGAAACATATACAGTACCAAAAGTAAATAACAATAAACTAAACATAATTGAAATATTTCTAAAAAGCTTCCTTATCGTTTGTAACCCCTTTCATTTTACAAGTAAACTATATCACTTTACGCATTCGTTTTCAATAGTTGATATTATTATTTTGTTATTTTTTAAAGTTATATACTATAGTTATTTCTTCACATGATAATTATATCTAAAAAAACCTCGCCTTTAGGCGAGGCCGTAGATAAATACATAAACAATTGTATTGCAACCACATTATTAAATTAAGTTATTTTTTATATAGTTTTCTATAGTTAGTGCCATTTTCTCATTTCCAGATAAACTATACAACGTCTCAGATAATTTAAAATATTTTTTCACTTCGTCTTTTTTTGCAAAACCTTCACTTACGTTACCTAATAAACAGAATAAGTCCGGTAATAAATAAAAGTGATTAAATTTTTTACAAATATCGATTGTTTTCAAAATTTCAGAAATTGCTTCTTTGATTTGATTATCTATCCATAAATATCGACAGTAATTATAACGCACTTTAACTAATAATTCGAAATTCTCCATTATTGATATATTAGATTTTTCGAGTGGGATTATGATTTTTTGATACATTTCACCACTTATTTTTTCATTGTCTAAATCTATATAAGAATAGAAATTAAGAAGACTGTTTAGAAACATAAAATAATCTCTATCTGATTCTGACATTTTATTTAATAATGTTTCTAACTTCTTTATAGCCTCCGTTTTTTTATTATCACAATGAAAAAGAATAATTGATTCTATCCATGAAAGGTATGATTGATCATACAATGGAAGTTTATGTTTTTTTTCTTTTTCTAGTTCATATAAATACTTTAGAGAGAAATAATCTCTTTGATTTAATAATTTTTTTGATAAATCTATAAAATTTCCAATCGTAGAACTATCCGCTAAAATATTCTCATCAAAAAAATATTCCATAGGTACGTTAAGTTTCTGAGATAATTTATAAAGAATATCAGATCCAGGATTATACTTTCCTTTTTCTATTCGACTTATTTGTCCCTGCTTACAGATTCCCTCAGCTAATTCTGATTGAGACAACTTCAATTCTAATCTTCTACTTCGAAATCTACTTGCTAATAATGTCATTTTCTCACCTCCTAATCTATATCTACGCAGGTGTATTTTATCATTATTTTAAATAATGTCAATTATATTTATTTTTTTATTGATTATTCTTATAAAATTTGTTTGGTTTTAATAATTTTTTTAAATTAAATCTATTAGATAATATTATTCTCAGTATAAAACAGCTATTTTGAGATTTTTATCCTTGATATTATTAAAAATTCTAACAAACCACAATTTATATATTTGAAAAATTCTTCAGTATCTTAATTTTTCCCAGTCATCATCTGTTTGTTTGCGGTAATAGAACTCGGACAAGTCTGGGTCTTCCATCACTTCCAGCAGAGGAAGCATGTCGTAGGATAAGTCCAACTTTTCTAATTGGTCCTTCTCAACCCAAGAAACTTCTCCTTCTTCAGATGATCTGAGCTGGCCTGTAAATTCTGTCGCTTTGTAGCAAAAGACAATATAGCGGCCTCCCTCATCTGGCTCCCAGTCTTTAACTGCGACCAGTTTTGGATCTGCAATTGTCAGTCCTGTCTCTTCGTAGACTTCACGAATGACGGATTCTACAAGGCTTTCTCCTTCTTCAATATGGCCACCTGGAAAAGCATGGCCAGCCCAGTGAGTCTTTTCAGGTGAGCGGTATTGGAGGACTACTTTCCCATTTTCAAGATCTTCGACCATGCAAAGATTGCATAATATAGTAGGCGTTGTACGTGACATATATTTCCTTTCTATGACATTGACAATTAATCAATATAAACTTTTTTCTTTATCTCTTTTTTCATCACAAAGGGATTTACCAGCTCATGGTATTCATCATAGGCATCCAAAAGAGAGCCTCTCTGAAAGACAATTGACTTCTCTTTTAAATAATATTCCGAGTGAATCGTTACCGGACCATGGCCATCAAAGGTAAAGAACAACTCCATGAAAAATGCTAGGATCAGGCTAGCAAAGAGACTCAAGAGAACACTCACAAGATTCTTCCAATTTGGTGCATGTTTTCGATAGAAGCGATACCAGCTGTGACTCAGAATGGTCACTGCTCCAAGATACAGCCAGGGATTCCAAAGAAGTGGCGTAAGTGCGTAGCCAAACAATCCTAAAAGGACGTTGGCAAATATGAAAGTCAGTAAAAGAATATAAACAATTTGAAATACTTTTATGAGTTTTATCATTCCTTATTTCTCTTCTTTTTCCTCAATTTTATTATGAACAAGATCAAGGCAGCTAGAATGAAGAATATCACATAGGTCACGATAGGAAACCAGATGTATTTCTGATTCAAAGTGTAAAGCGGTGGAATATAATCTCCCATACGTCGTCCTTTGATCCCAAACCCAATATGCACAACAGACGTAATTGCATTCACGTACAAAAAGACGGTTGCGAAAAATTCAATGGAAACTCGGTCTTCTTTCTGCACTCGAAAGACATTAAAATACAATCCATTCAGCAATAAATATAGATTCATGAATAAGGGAAATAGATAATTAAAATCACGGTAAGTCCTTGGGATTAGGTGATTGTCAAAAAGAAAGACACCTAGGGTCGCTCCCATTGCCAAAAACATGATAAAATCCAAAAGCATACCAATACCTGAATGCTTTTCAAGCCACAGGTTTAAGCGATCTAACCAGCTTCTTTTACTCTTTATTCTATTTTGATGGTTGACCTTCTTTACAGTATTTTTCTTCTGCTTCATTACCCTCATTTCCTAACGTTAAGGATTTACTCAGAGTTTTTTCACTTCTTCTGCTACTTTTTGGAGATGCTGTTCCCGCATACTTGCGGTGTTCACATCCCGGCCGACTTCTCCTAAGATGCAGACGCGCTTGGTTTTGATCCCACAGTGGTTCAAGACGGCATTCTTCAAAACAGAGATGCCATAACTATCTGGAATATTGAGAGAGCCTGAGAAGATCTTATACCACCAAGTGGGTGCCATGGAGGTTGCATAAATACTAGCTGTTTTGCCTTTAAGCAACTTCTTAAATTGCTTGCCTCTCAGGTAATTCCAAATAAAGCTTCCTTGATCATTAGCCGAGTAGGCAATTCCCGGTGTAAAGACCCGATCGATCCAGCCCTTCATAAGGCTCGGCATACTACTCCACCAGATGGGATAGACAAAGATCAGGTGATCCGCCCACTGGATCCATTCTTGAGAACGAAGGATAAAGGGATCTTCCTCCATCCGCTTTCGATAGCCGTAGCGAAGGACCGGATCAAAGTCTTCTTCATTGAGACTGATCACTTTAAGCTCGTGGCGATTTGAGTCAATCGTTTCGACTATGGTTTGAAAAATAGCCTGACAGTAACTTTCCTTATCCGGGTGTCCATTGATGACTAAAATTTTCATTCTTCTTCTCCTTCATCTCTTTGGTTCATTCTATCTCTTTTATTTTTTACTTAATTCATTGATAATAGTTCAAAGATTGATAGATACGTCTTTAGGAATCTTTATTTGAAGAACACATCATCCGCAATTCCTTAACAGGTTTTCCAAGTTCAAGTATTTGTTCTTGGCCATCAAAAGTAAAACCCATCTTTTGATAGAAAGCAATCGCTCGCTTATTCTCTTTTAATACCCATAAATAAATTTCAGAGAAATGATCAAGAGTGCTTAAAGCTTCCTTCATTAACTTCTGAGCAAGACCTTTTCCATAATAGTCTTTTAAGACATATAAGGCAATAATTTCACCAGCTTGAATAGTTTCATCACGAAAGTTTCCATAACTGATAAATCCAACGACCTTCTTTCCATCCATCGCAATCAAGGTATTTTCTGGATATTTTTGACTAAAGAAACGACATCTATCTAATGTCATTGTCTCCTGAAATTCTGCAGGCAAAAGGTCGTCATAAGCCTCTCTCCACGTTTGCCAATGAACGAGGGACTTGACTTCTATCTCTTCAGGAGTTTCCATTACTTTGATAGTGATGACCATTTGTTTCCTCCCATTCTTCTCTCAAAATACCGTATTTAATACTATCATAATAAACACCTTGATAATAACGAACTTTTGGAATATAAGCTTCTTTTTTCATTCTTAATTTTTCGGCCAATTTCATCATACCAAAATTTCCTGACCAAGTTGTTAAACCAAGATGCTCCAACTCCAAGTAATCCTGAAATGTCCGATCTATCCACTGTAGCATAGCAGTTTTTCCAATTCCAGAGTTCCAAAATTTGTTATCATAAATACAAATTCCCAATTCCATCCATCTTGTTTCTTTACATACCCAGTAGCGGGAAACAGTCCCAACTAGTTTATCATCAACAAAAATACCAAGTCGATTTGAGTTGTTTAGAGTGGATTCTGATTTTTTTAGTTTAAATTCTTGAAAATTAGGAAAATACTGATAATCGTCATAATAGGGAGCGTCATACTGCTTCCAAATTGGATTAGATTGTGAATAAGCAATTTCCCACAAAGACACCAAATCTTCTTCTATTAGTTTTCTTAAATAGATCATATTTATCCCTCAATCCAAGGCCTTGACTTCCAACATCATATCGCGGATTTGCGCTGCCAGCTCGAAATCAAGCACTTCGACTGCTTCTTGCATTTGACCTTGCAGTTTCTTGACCAGTTCCTTGCGCTCTTGGCGGTTGAGACTGGTGATATCCACTTCCTTGTCTTCTTCCTTGGCCACCGCCTTGGTAACAGAGATCAGGTCACGGATTTCCTTCTTAATGGTTTGTGGGACAATGCCATGCTCTGCGTTATAGGCCATCTGAATCTGACGACGGCGGGCCGTTTCATCGATCGCACGTTGCATAGACTGGGTCATGGTGTCCGCATACATGATCACGTGTCCCTCACTATTACGGGCTGCACGCCCGATGGTCTGGATCAGTCCGCGTTCATTACGAAGGAAGCCTTCTTTATCTGCATCGAGAATGGCCACTAGACTGACTTCTGGTACGTCAATCCCTTCCCGAAGGAGGTTGATACCGACCAAGACATCAAAGACACCCAGACGCAAATCACGGATGATTTCCGTCCGCTCTAAGGTCTTAATGTCCGAGTGCATGTATTTGACCTTGACACCCATTTCTTTAAAGTAGTCCGTCAAGTCTTCAGCCATCTTCTTGGTCAAGGTGGTGACAAAGGTCCGCTCTCCACGTTCTACACGCGCATTGATTTCACCCAAGAGATCGTCCATTTGACCCATGGTCGGACGCACTTCCACCTCGGGATCGAGTAGACCTGTCGGACGAATGATCTGCTCGATGACAGTATCGGTTTGTTCCATCTCATAGTCACCTGGTGTCGCTGACACATAGACAATCTGGTGGACATGGCTTTCAAACTCTTCACGACGCAGTGGCCGGTTGTCCAAGGCAGATGGCAAACGGAAACCATAGTTGACCAACATCTCCTTGCGCGAGCGGTCTCCATTGTACATACCCTTGATTTGGCCCATGGTCATGTGACTTTCATCGATCATGATGAGGAAATCTTCAGGAAAGAAATCCAAAAGGGTGTATGGTGGCTCTCCCTCACTCCGGCCATCCATATGACGAGAGTAGTTTTCGACACCATTGGTGTAGCCCATCTCCCGTAGCATTTCAATATCGTACTCTGTCCGTTGTTTCAGGCGTTGGGCTTCCAGCAGTTTTCCTTCCTTCTCAAAGATAGCTAACTGTTCTTCCAGCTCAGCCTGAATCTTGGCAATGGCCACTTCCATATGGTCGTCATTGGTCACGAAGTGAGTGGCTGGGAAAATGGCTAAGTGGTCCACATCTCCTAGAACTTGACCCGTCAAAGCTTCAATCTCACGAATCCGCTCGATCTCATCCCCGAAAAACTCCACCCGGAAGGCATGTTCATCACGCGAAGCTGGGAAAATCTCGACCACATCTCCACGGACACGGAATTTCCCCCGTTGAAAGTCGATATCATTGCGTTCAAACTGGATGTCCACCAGGTCATTGAGCAAACGATCACGAGAAATCTCCAGACCAGGACGCAAACTGACCACACTGTCGGCATATTCCTTAGGCGAACCCAACCCATAGATACACGAAACAGATGCGACTACAATGACGTCATTTCGTTCTAAAAGAGCGGAGGTTGCTGAGTGACGAAGCTTGTCAATCTCATCATTGACCGAGCTATCTTTTTCAATATAGGTATCGCTCGATGGCACATAAGCTTCTGGCTGGTAGTAATCGTAGTAAGATACGAAGTACTCAACCGCATTTTCAGGGAAAAATTCCTTGAACTCCCCATAGAGCTGTCCCGCTAGGGTTTTATTGTGGGCAATGACCAAGGTCGGCTTATTGACCTGGGCAATGACCTGGCTCATGGTGTAGGTCTTCCCCGTACCAGTCGCTCCCATCAAGATTTGGGCCTTTTCGCCACCTTCGATGTTATCCACCAACTGTTCAATGGCCTGCGGTTGGTCCCCAGACGGTTGGTATTTGGATACTAGTTTAAATTTGTTGTCTGTTACTCGATTAATCATCTCTTTGTCCTCACATATATAGACCTTATTTTACCATAAATCACCAGAATTCTCTGAGATGAGGAATGAAGAGAGAAGACAACATGTTACAGAACGATCCATTAAATTGGTACATGAGCGAATTACAATCTAATTAATTTGACACTCATTAGCATAAAAACTAAACAAGACTCTCGCAATTACTTCGAAAGTCTTGTCTTTTATTCTAAAACCATGCAATACGTAACAAGAGGCTGGGACAAAAGTCATAGCCTCTTAATTGTTTTTGGATTGTCGAACAAGACGCAGTGGTTGAGTGGGCTCTACTACGCTGATTTCATCAGCTTTTACAGCCCTACTCAACTGTGCGGAGGTGGGACGTCGAAATCGAATTCTAACGAATGACCGATTTCTGTCCCACTCTCCCAAAATTAGAAAAGTTTGCTCATCAGTATCATTTTTATTTACTACTTAACTTCTTGATTCCTTACCAAGAAGTAGAGAGTTGCTCCAAGTGAACATACCAGTCCAATAACGTAAATACAGAGTTGCAGATTGGAAGCTCTCCCTAATATTGTATCTGCAACAATATTATAAAATAGGTAACTAGTCAATGGTTCCACTACTCTTTCTATGAATGGTTGTACTAAAATAGGAAATAGCAATAAAATAGCTAAACTCCCCATTGGACTTTTGAAAAAATAACTTAAAAAGTAAGAAATCAAAAAGTATTGGATGGAGCCAATCAAATAAAAGCTGAAAATTTCTAAACCGACACCATTTTCGCTACTAAAAAAATGAAACCATATTAGTAGTACAATGAAATTTAAGGTTGATTGTAGTACTACATCACATAACTCTACGAACAGAATTCGAATTGAACTTAAGATCCTTTTTCCACTTACCAAATAAACTAGTTTTGTTTCGTGTGATTGTAACTCAACAAATGCATTAACACACCCAATACTAACAGAGAGCATTGAGGCAAAAACAAGAGCTTGCTTTATAGATAATTGTACAACAGTATCATTGATTGAAACTGGTAACACACCAAAGAGACACACAAAACCTATCAAAAGTGACTGTATAGCTATCTGATACTTTACGGGTTTTAAACTATATTTTTTGACGATAAGACTAAATAATATTCTTGCCATTCTTCCTCCTCATTCGAATCATTTCTACAACCATTATGGATACCAAGAACAAGATCCCTTCTACTACTAAAAGTGTAAAGCCGTACAATTGGCTCGTTTGAGTCCCTTCAATTCGACCAAATGCAAATGACTTTGCTCCAATCAAAGGCAATAGATTTTCTATTTTAGAGGAAATTCCTCTTAGAATACCTGATAAGGTGATTACCAATAATAAAACATCTGCAATTAATGCTGTCATTGATTTTTTCGTTACGATTACGAAAAGTAAAGCTAATAAAGTAAGAACGATTGCAAATATCATAACTCTTACCGTGACATCTAAAAACAATGTCAATTCTAAAAAATTCTTTAGAGTTGAATCTAGAAAAACGAATAAAATAACAACGTTTACTATAGAAAATATTAAAGTAGAAACTAACGATAGGACAATCGAACTTGCAATAAACCCAGTAAGACGAACTTTCCAGTTAGGAATCAATAACTGGCTAAAATAATCATCACCAGATTGATAATGGGTTGAATAAACAAGTGAAACAAGAATTGGCAAGAAAATAACACTTGCTTGGTAGGGTGAAGATAAGAGAGCATCCCTGACTGTATAGACTGGATTCGATGATAACATAGACGAATCAAGGTTAACTGCTTGGCCATTTCCTTCTACTAAGGCATTTATCACCTGGATATTTTGAATTGTAAAAAATATGCTGACTCCCAAAATAAGAAAAAAAGTAATTTTAAAAGTAGGTAAACTACTATATTTATAAAGGTCACTAAAAAAGGAACGCTTCAACAAATTATTCACCTTCTTTCCCTTCGAGTGCTTTAAAATATGCTTCCTCAAAAGAGCCAAACTGTTTCAAAATATCTTTTGTAGGAGCATCAATAACAATTTTGCCATTAGAAATACCAACCAAATGATCTACAGTTAATTCTAACTCACTCATATAATGACTTGTCATTA
>ERZ772979.1650-NODE-1650-length-12411-cov-2.891551_pt1 | contig 12411 bp, 10 predicted proteins | sample MGYA00511130_ERZ772979 | MGnify/ENA primary metagenome ERZ772979 (study PRJEB29015, sample SAMEA2738103) | human oral metagenome | biome: human oral; feature: human-associated habitat; material: saliva | place: China | collected 2186 ... | reverse complement strand
GTGTTGAAGTTCGCGGCAAGCCGTCCAAGCTCGTCGTCCGAGGTGACGGGGAGATCGGGGAGGTTCAGCCGCCCATGGGCGAGCGCATCGACGTGCCCTGTGAGTGCCGTCGTTGCGCGCGTGATGGTCGCGGCAAAGCGGAGGAGGGCGATGATGATGCCGATGACGAGCAGGATGCCGACAAGGGTCAGTCCTGCATAGGAGACGCGCAGGGAGGAGAGCCGGGCGAAGGCGATGCTCTCCGGAACGTCGATGGCGACGATCCAGCCCGTTTCGGGGACGGTCGTGTAGGCGATGATCTGATCCTCGCCGTCCTTGGACGCGACGAAGTGCCCCTGTTTTTTCTCCTGCATTTCTCCAAAGTGATCTTTGAGGATGGGATCGTCGGACACCTTTCGCAGCGTATTGCCGTCAACATCGGCGATCACCACGCCCGATGGGTCGACGATCATGCCCTTGCCTGCACCGTGATATTTCAGCTCCTGTACGCGCGCGGAGAGTGCATCCAGCGCGATGTCGGAGCAGATTGCCCCCGCGAAGGTGCCGCTCTGCGTATGGTACGGTGCGGCGACGGTGACGATCAGTTTCTTGTTGAGCATATCTTGGTATACGGAGGTAAAGAGGGTCGTGTTCTTTGCCTTTGCATCTTTGTACCAGTCGCGCGTGCGTGGATCGATCTCGCCGGTGATATCCCCGTCCACCCAGCAGAGGAACGTGCCGTCCTCGGAGCCACGGCTGAACTCAATGACCTCCTTGTCGCTGGACGCGAGGCTCAGGAGACTGTGATCGCCCTGCATCGGATTGCCGTCCATAGCGGTGAGCAGATCCGCCGCGCTCTGCGCCTGCTGCTTCTTTTCGAGCAGCCAGCCGTTCAGCGTGGCGGCCTCGACGTCCACCGTGGCGGTAATCTCCGCCGAGGTGCTCTCTTCGAGTGCTGTTTTTGACTCGTGGTAGCCGATGGCACAGATGACGCCGACAAGAATCGCCATGACGGCACCCATGAGCAGAAGTTTTGTCCTGATGGTCATAGGGTTCCCCTCCTTAATGTAACGTTCATTCCCTTCTAATAAATTATATCGTGATTTTGCTCTGGAATCAAGGAGCACAATAAAAAAACATGCATAAAATGGTGTTTTTGGATTAGCACAGATTTTTCGTCCACACGAGGTGGAGAACCGGATGCCGAGTGGATTTTGGGAAATTGTTGTCGAGCAATTTGCACGGGGAAATGAGATGTGTTAAGATAACATCCGTGCCGCGTGCAGGCTCTGTTCCGCGTGACGGCATCTCTGCCATATCCTAGGGGGCGGCTGCCTCGCATCCGGGATACGGCGCATATCATTCAATTTCATAGGAGGTTCATCATGCAGGATGAAACAAGGGCAGACGCCATCAGCCGTGAGGCGAGGCGTACTGCGGCAGTGGGCGTGCTCTTTGCGCTCATCTGGATCGGACTCGGATTCGGGCTGTCTGCCGTCCCCGTGACGGTCATGGGACTGCCGCTCTGGGCGGTTACGTCGTCGGTCGGCGTGCTCGTCACAGGCGCGGTGCTCGCCGTCTATCTCGCGCATACGGCGGAGGATATTCCCCTCGACGATGAGGCGGGAGAGGGGGCGCGGCGATGAACGGGAATCTCATGGTACTCCTGCCGCTCCTCGGCTTTATGGCGGGGATGCTCGCGCTCGGCTTCTATGTGCGGCGCCAGAGTGCGGCGGGCGGCTTCCTCTCAAACTATTTCGTTGGCGGGCAGTCGCTCGGCGGCTTCGTGCTCGCGATGACGATGGTCGCGACCTACAGCTCGGTCAGTTCCTTCGTCGGCGGTCCCGGCATGGCGTATGAGATCGGCTTCGGCTGGATCTACATGGCGGTCATTCAGACCATGACGATATTCCTCGTGCTCGGTATCTTCGGGACGCGCGTCGCGCGGCTTGCACGGCGGATTCACGCGGTCACCATCGTGGACATCATCCGCCACCGCTATCGGTCGGACGCGCTCGCGGCAGTCGCGGCGTTCGTGATCGTCCTCTTTTTCGCCGCCTCGATGGTCGCACAGTTCGTGGGCGGCGCGCAGCTCTTTGCCGCGGTGACGGGCTACTCCTACGAGCTGGGGCTCGTGCTCTTTGGTATCGTGGTCGTCATCTACACCTCGATCGGCGGGTTCCGCGCGGTTGCGCTCACCGACACCTGCTGTGCGATCGTGATGATGCTCGGCATCGTCCTGCTGTTCTACTACGTCCTCGCGGCGGGCGGTGGATTTGCTGCGATTTTGGAAAATCTGCGCACGGCGCATCCCGCGATGCTGACCCCGACGGCGGAGGGGCGTATGCCCATCTCGCTCTATGTCTCGCAGTGGCTGCTCGTGGGGGCGCTCACCATTGCCCTGCCGCAGTCCGTCGTGCGCGGCATCAGCTACCGCAGCAGCCGTGATATGCACCGCGCCATGATCATCGGGACGGTGGTCATTGCCTTTATGAATATCGCCGTCAACCTCGTCGGCGTACTTGGGCGCGGCGTGCTCGGCGTGGATGCAAAGGCACTCGGGGGCGTCGACAGCGTGATCCCGCAGCTCATGGCGCACGTCATGCCGCCGGAGCTGCTCGGCTTTGCGATCATCGGGCCGCTCGCCGCCTCCATCTCAACCATCTCGGGCGTACTCATCGTTGCGTCCTCCGCCGTGGTGAAGGACGTCTACCTCCACCACGCACAAAAGCACGGCAGGGACGTTCCCGAGGAGCGGCTGCGCCGTCTCTCCATGGGGGTTACTGCCGTGCTCGGCGTGATCGTCTTTATCCTGGCGGTGTCACCGCCGTCGCTCATCTGGCTCATCAATATGTTCGCGTTCGGCGGCCTAGAGACGGCGTTCTTCTGGGTGCTCGTCTTCGGCCTCTTTACGCGCTGGGCAAACCGTACGGGCGCACTCGCCGCGATGGCGGGCGGCACGGTCATCTACTGCGCTGCGATGGCACTCGGGATCAAACCGCTCGGCCTGCATCCGATCTCTGTCGGCATCACCGCCTCCCTCGTCCTCTTTCTCGCGGGGAGCTATCTAGGGCGGCGCAGCGAGCGCACTTGACAGGGTTTTGTGGGTAGAATATAATAGAGACATAAAGGAGCGGCTGATGAGTGGTTGCGTCGGTCACTCCCCAGTGTTTTTTCAACTTGAAGAAGGAGCCGCTGCGAACCGTGGGCGGTTCTTTTTTGATCGAAAAGGGGAATAGGCGAGTTGCCTATTCCCCTTTTGCTATGCGATGACCAATGGGACGAAGAAAGCCTCCGTCCCCGCGATCTCCTCGGGGGAGAACCGTGCGCCCACGGCGGACGGCGTGCCGAAGAGCATGAAGCACGAGAGCGTCAGACAGCCCGTGAGGCTGCCGGAGTCGACCGTATGCGTAAAGCGCGGCTGACGGACGAAGTCCTGATACATCGCCTTCTTGCTCGCACGGCAGATGATCTCCTCGGGGCTGTCGGGCTGCCGCTCGTAGACCATCTTCTCGCGCCCGCCGCGCTTTTCGACGAGGCGGACGTTCTTCCCCTCGCGGCCCCAAATCTCCTTGCGGATGTATGTGCCGTCCCGCAGCGCATCGAAATCGTCCTCGAAATAGGACGGCGTGAGGTAACGCTCCACCAGTGCACATTCCTCGGGCGTCAAGAGCTGCCCCGTGCGTGCGAGCGCGTAGACCAGTGCCATAAAGGACTTGTTCTGCAGGAGAATCGCCTCGGGCGGATTCATCATGGCAAAACTGCCTGCGCGGTAGAGATCGAGGAACATCGTCCCGAGTGGTGCATCATCCTCCGTGCGCTCATCCACGAGAATCTCCATCGGATGCAGACGGTAGAGTGCTGATGCGTATGCGTTGTCATCCAGTGGGATGCCGTGTGCGTCGATGGCGAGATCATAGAACGAGAGAAAGCGGATGTCGCCGTGGGGGACGCCCTCCTGCATGAGCCGCATGAGGTAGAGCGTCGTCCCGAGATCCTCGGGATAGTCGTCGAACGCAGAGAAGACGAACGGCCGCCGCGTGAGCGCGCGCCGCCCGAGATCGGCGAGGGGGGAGGAGAGACGGTTGTGTACCTCCGTGAGGAAGCCGCGCAGCTGCGCCTCCATCCCCTCGTTTGGGTCGCGGCATCCGTCGTATGCGGCGGCGACGCCATTCGCGTAGAAGGACTCGATGACAAAGCACGGCGTATCGGCGTTGATCTCCACCATGTGCAGCTGCTGCGCCTCGTCGAGTACGAAGTCGAACCGCGAGAGCCACGTCGGCAGGTGAAAGGCGTTCACCGTGTGCAGATAGGGCAGAATCTCGCGCGGCATATCCATCGCGCGTGCGAAGTCGTTCGGTGCACGCTGGAGCACCTCGGCGGCCTTGCAGAAGACGCGGAACAGCCCGGCCGATGCCGTGCGCATTTCCTCATAGAACGACGTTGGAAACGCCTGCACTGTATGCGTAGGATAGCGATCTGCATAGTCGGCGTATTGAATAAAAGGGAAAATCGAAGGGTCGAGCTGATCAATATAGGTGGCTGGGTGCATCATGATGCTCCCGAGGAGGAGCGGATGCCTGCCCGTCCAAAGCCGGACTGCTTGCTGATGTCCTTGATGCGGCGGCTCTTGTTCCGCTCGTAGTTGTCGTTGTCGCTGTTTCCTCCGCGGCCGCCGCCGCTATTGATGACCGTCGTGCGATGATGCCGGCCCGACCGTACGGGGATGGCCTCGGGCAGCGGTGTGAGCGCCCCGTCGATGCGGTAGGTCATCTGTGCGAGCTCCATGTGACCGCCGGGGTAGGAGAACCCGTGAAAGGCGAAATAGTTTGCCGCCAGAGGGGCGATCATGCTCGCCGTGCCGTACAGCCAGACGAGGTCGCCGCCCTCGTCGCGCCGGAAGGTCACCGCCGTATCGTTGTCGTAGAGCACGGTCTCCGTGCCGTCGCCGTTGTTGAGGAGGCTGCAGCGGCGGTCGAGATCATCCGTGAGCCGTGCCTCGCCCTCATTCCATTCGGGATGTACGATGTCGCATATTTTATATATAATGTCGTTACGATAGTAATACCCTGCCCCAAGAGCACCGACGGCCGCGACGGCAGCGGCGAGGATGGCAGCCTTGCGTCCCATATTTTCCATGCGCCCGCTCCTTAGTGCACTGCTCCGCTGATGACGAGGGAGAGCCCGACGAATACGCCAAAGAGGAAGATGCCCGCTGCCGTATTGCCGCGCATGATCTGCTCGGCGAGTGCGTACTTTCGATGCCACATCTTGATGATGAAGAAGCCGAGAACGAAGAACACGATGCCGACCGCCGCGTAGACGATGCTGAGCAAGACGCCCTGCAGGAAGTCAGGCGGGACAGCACCGTAGGCGGGGGAGAGGATCACGGCGCGCAGGATCTGCCCGATGCCGATGAAGGAGCCGGCGGAGAGCCATGCGACGGCACAGTTGCCGCGCTTGATCTCAGCGGCGAAATCGCCGGGGACGAAGAAATCCATGATCGTATTGGAGACGATCATCAGCAGGATGCCAAAGAGCGCATAGAACGCGGTGAGCAAGAGGGTGGACAGATCAATCATAGAGGTTCTCCTATCGTCAGTGGACTGCATATTATCAGCGATTCCCTAGTGTGCGAGATGCAGGGATGGCTTTACCGCTCTCCCCTCGGACGCCGCCTGCATTTTCTCAGTCCATTCGGCGCGTGTCATGATAGATGACTTGTCCTGTGCCGCTGCCGCATCAGAGGGCGCAGCTGTGGACGCAGGGGCAGCAGGCGGCGTTTTCGGCGGCGGTGCATAGATGGATCGTGGGAGCGGCAGGGTGCCCTCATTCGGGCCGGGCTCGACAACACCGCGGCGGCCAGTCTCACTCCACCCGCGCACCGTCTCGGCATAGTGGCCGAGCGTGCGGGCGGTCACCGACGCCACGCGATCCGCAGGCAGCGGCGCGTGTGAGACGACAATGCGCGCCTTCCCCTCGCCATCATCGGAGATCTGCAGGTTCTCTTTCTCCGCGCGGAGGAAAATCAGCTGCTGCGGCGCATCCGTGTCACTCTCGGCGATCTCATCCACGTACCCGCCCAGCCCCTCGATGAGATCGAGGGCAGCGGCGTTCTTGTCGATACTGGCACGGTAGACCTGAGCATCCCCCTCTGCCGGCTCCTCCGTGTAGTATGGCGCATCCGAGAGGCGCTCATGAAGTGCATACGGGAAACCGAACGTGCGGCGTATGTCGTGGATGGAGTTGATGTCCAGGTCAACATCCAGCATGATGACGACGAGAAATATGGTCACACCCCATACGACACTGCTGGAGAGCAGCTTGCTTAGGATGGCCTTCTGTTTCTTGGTCAGGTACCCACGGCGCTTTTGGGGGCCGGGGTCAAAGGTTTGAATGAGATGTGCATCGATTCTCACCCCGCGCGACCCGTATTTTGACCCGTCCCAGTCCTCAAGGAAGAAGTATTGATTGTCGTCAATCTCGTACTGCTCGTAGGCCGCACAATCGCCGTACGAGGCCTCTGTGTCGCCGAGTGCGCTCGTGACGACCTCGATCCCCGTGTCGATCAGACGGTAGGACTTCGCCGGCACGACGCGCGCGACGGGGGTGGAGAGCGTGCACTCCGCGCCGTCCTCGCTGATGCTCAGCCACATGCGCGCCTCGCTGTCCTTGTCCTCCTCTAGGGTGAGCCCGTACTCCGTCCATGTGTCGCTCCCCTTCTGCTCGCGGTAGCAGATCTTTTCCGCGATGATGTAGCGTACACCGCCGATGATGATGCCGGACCAGCAGTCAAACTCGATGGACATCCCTCGCCTCCTTTCTCCTGATACAGCTTCTCGTCTAGCATTTTATCAACGATTTCTTAAAATAAATAAAATTTTACAAAATTTCCTCATCGAAGGGCTCCGACCTCCCTGAGATGGTCGCGCCGCATGCATCAGGGCTTCCCTAAAAGCCGATCACAAGCCCCTCGACCACAAAGACCATAATGCTCGCCCCCGCCGCACAGCGAAAGAGACTCGCGCCGTTCCACGCGAGAAAGAGGGCAAAGACGAACGCCGCGCCGCCCGCGAGAGGGGTGCGCGTCGCGAGTACGATGGCGGGGAAGGTCATGACGGCGAGCGTCACGTAGGGGACGTAGAACAGGAACGAGCGGACGAAACGGCTCTTGATCTCGCTGCGCAGGACGAGCGGCGGGATGAGGCGGATGGCGAGGGTCACGATGCTCATGACCGCGATGTAGATCCATACGTCACGCATCGGCATCCTCCTTCTGCTCCGTGACGGGGAACAGCCACGCACCGACGCCCGCGATGAGCAGCGTCAGGATGATCGTGCGCGTGCCGCCCGAGAGCTCACACGTGATGGGGGCGTACGTCGCCGCGAGCGAGAGCGCGAAGCTCACACCGACCATCCCCGCGATGGGGCGGCTCTTCTTTGCGGGCGGGAGGATCACCCAGACGAACATCCCATAGAGCGCGACCGAGAGCGCGGAGAGTGCCGCCGCCGGCAGAATACCGCCTGCGAGGATGCCCGCCGACGTGCCGATCGCCCAGGCGGGGACGGAAATCGCCATTGCGCCATAGTTATAGTAGGGATTGACCATGCCGCCGCGTGCCACCGTGATGCCGAAGATCTCGTCGGACACGCCGAAACTCACGGCGAGGCGGTGGAGGAGGGAGGTATCAGGGGCAAACCGCTGCGTGAGCGCTGCCGACATGAGGAAGTAGCGCGCATTCGCGACGAGGGTCAGCACCGCGATCTCAAGATAGGGCGCCTGCGCTGCGATCACCGTAAAGCCCGCGTACTCGCCCGCCGACGCGAGATTGACAAAACTCGTGAGAAAGCCCTGCCACGGCGTCAGCCCTGCCGTCTTGGCGAGAATCCCGAGCGTAAACGCCACGACGAAATAGCCGAGTGCAATCGGCACGCCGTCATGCACCCCCGCGAGAAAAACCGCGCGCCGTGACGCGCCGATGTCCTGCTCCATCAATCCTATCACCTTGCCCATGACTGTCATTTGATTCTCTTATTGTAAGATAAATCACGCCATTTGTAAATCGTTGATCATACAAACAAAGACGCTAAAAACGGTCATGCAGGAGATGTTCCCGCATGACCGTTTTTGTCCTCTGTATCTCCTCTGGCGATCAGCCCAGTTCGTAGCCCGCGTCGTCGAGAACGGCAGCGTACTCGCTGTCGGGGATGTCGCGGCTCGTCTTAAAGCTCGCCGTGCCCGTCTCAAGGCTGACGGCAACGTCCGTGACGCCGTCCATGCTGCTGAGTGCCTTCGTGACGTGCTTGACGCAGTGCGGGCAGGTCATGCCCTTGACGTGAATGGTCTTTTCCATGAGATTTGCTTCCTTTCTGTCGGCGGCAGATTCTGCCGCAGCTTTGGTGATGGATGGGGACGGTGCGTCCGGCGCGCCGTCGATGGGGGCGATCGTCGGTGCGGCGGGGGCTGCCTCCGTGCGCTCCGCCGTCTCCTTCGTGATGGAGAAAAAGCGCAGGCGCAGGGCATTCAGCACGACGCAGATGCTCGACAGGCTCATCGCCGCCGCCCCGATCATGGGCGAGAGCTTGATGCCGAACGCGGGGTAGAGCACGCCCGCCGCGAGCGGGATGCCGATGACGTTGTAGAAGAACGCCCAGAAGAGGTTCTCCTTGATGTTGCGCATGACACTGCGCGACAGGCGGATCGCACTGACCGCGTCGAGGAGGTCGCTCCGCACGAGGACGGCGTCCGCACTCTCGATGGCGACATCCGTGCCCGCGCCGATGGCGATGCCGAGATCCGCCTGCACGAGGGCGGGCGCATCATTCACACCGTCACCGATCATAGCAACACGGTGTCCCTCGGATTGCAGCCTCTTGACATGCTCCTGCTTATCCTTTGGCAGGACACCGGCGATCACCTCCGTGATGCCGAGCTGATTGGCAATCGTGCGCGCCGTGCGTGCGTCGTCGCCCGTGAGCATGACAGGGGTGAGCCCCATCGCCTTCATCTGAGCGATCGCTGCCGCGCTCGTCGGCTTTTCCGCGTCGCGGACGCCGAGGAGCCCGACGATCTGTCCCGCACGGACGACGATGAGTGCCGTCTCGCCGCGCCACGCCATCTCGGCACGTACCGTCTCGATGGCGGGCGGCAGGGCGATGCCGAGCTCCGCGAGGAGCGCCGTATTGCCCGCCGCGCAGTCCGCACCGTCCACGCGGGCGCGCACGCCCTTGCCGAATACGGCGTGAAAGTCCGTCGCAGCAGGGATGCTCTGCCCCTGCGCCGCCGCGTATGTCGTGATCGCCGCCGCGATGGGGTGCTCGCTGCCCGTCTCAAGGGCGGCGGCGAGTGCCGTCAGCTCGTCCGCGGTGATGCCGACGGGGCGGATGCTCGTGAGCTGCGGACGCCCCTCGGTGAGCGTCCCCGTCTTGTCCATGAGGACCGTGTCGATGCCGCCCGCCGTCTCAAGTGCCGTGCCCGACTTGATGAGAATGCCGTGCGCCGCCCCGCGCCCCGTGCCGACCATGATCGCGACGGGGGTCGCGAGCCCGAGCGCACACGGGCAGGAGATGACGAGAATGGAGATCGTGATGGAGAACGCGAACTCAAGGCTCGCGCCCATCATGAGCCAGATCGCGCCCGCCGTGAGGGCGAGCACGATGACCACGGGGACGAATACCCCTGCGACACGATCCGCCAGACGTGCGATCGGTGCCTTTGACCCGCCCGCCTCGTCCACGAGACGGATGAGCTGGCGGATGGTCGTATCCTCGCCGACGCGTGTCGCGGTGAATCGGATCGTCCCCTCGATGTTCTGCGTGCCCGAGGTGACCGTATCCCCTGCCGTCTTGCTGACGGGCATCGACTCCCCCGTGACGGCGGACTCATCGACGCTCGTCGTGCCCTCCGTGACCGTGCCGTCGACAGGGATGCGTGCGCCGGGACGCACGACGATGGTATCGCCTGCGGCGAGGGCACTGACGGGGACGGTCAGCTCCACCCCGTCGAGGAGGACAGTCGCCTCCTGCGGTGCGAGCTTCATCAGCGCGCGCAGAGCGTCTGTCGTCTGCCCCTTGGCGCGCGCCTCCAGATATTTCCCGACCGTGATGAGGGTGACGATCATGCCCGCCGACTCAAAGTAGAGATTCGTACCGTACTCCGCAGTGAGAGCGAGGTCGCCGTGCCCCAGACCGTAGCTCATGCGCAGCATCGCAAATGCGCCAAAGAGAGCGGACGCCATCGAGCCGATGCCGACGAGGCTGTCCATGTTCGGCGCCCCGTGCAGGAGATTGCGAAAACCGTTGACATAGTATGCACGGTTGACATACATGATCGGCAGAATGAGCAGAAATTGTACGAGCGCAAAGGTCAGCGCGTTCTCCGCGCCCCAGAAGATATCAATAAAGGCGGGCGCGTAGGGGATGCCCCACGCCGCGAATGTATGGCTCATCGAGATGGCGACGGTCGGCACGAGAAAGAGGATGGAGATGAGGAGCCGCGTGCGCATCGCGCGGATGGCCTTGCCCGCCGCATCGTCCTCCGCGTTTCCTGCCTGCGCAGCGGCGGGGGCGGCGGCCTGCGCCTTCTGCGCAGCGGATGCGCCCTTGACGCTCGCACCGTAGCCCGCCTCCTCCACCGCCGCGATGATGGCGGCGGGGCTCGTGACATTCTCGTCATAGGCGAGACTCATACTATTTGTGAGGAGATTGACGGAGACATCCGCCGTTCCTGCCATTTTCGCCACCGTGCGCTCGACCCGCGCCGAGCACGCCGAACAGGTCATGCCTGTGATATTAAAACGTTCCTTTTGCATTCGATCCCCTTCCTATGATAAGTATTATCTCCATTATATAATTACTGTCAAGGGATAACAGCCTCGGTCTTTTGGCGCGATATTTGCGTACGGATGCGGGCAGCGTCCCTCGCTTCAGCGGCATCGCGCCAGCGCATCGGCAGGATCCTCATCGTGGTCGATGCAGTATGAGACAAAATCCGCTGTTTTCGGTATGCTTCGGAACGTATCTGTTTGGCGGAAATCCGCTAAAATCTCCTCGCACAGCCGGCGCATATCGGCGCATTGCTTCTCCATGTTGTCCTGATAGCGCGCGATGAGTTCATCCTCCTTGAATAGTTCTGCCTCTGCGATATCCGTATACGTCCAGTCGCCGGGATTGTAGCGCAGATTTGCGACGGCAGACGCATCCGTGCGATCGCTCGCGCCACCCTCTTGGTATTCCATCAGCGTCTTTTGGAACGCCTCCTCTGTGTTCATCCCGACAAGAAACTCCGCATACGCTGTATTGCAGTCAAACGCCAGCGCGTAAAATCTCTCCCGGGGATGTGCGCGGAGAAACTCCTCCACGGCGGCAGAAATCTGCGCGACAAAATCCGCTTTATTCATGGGGCACATCACTTTCTGGCATAGCATCACCTTCGCCGCGCAGGAGCGAACGGGGGCGTTCTTCCTTCATATACTTTTCAACAAAATCCGCGATCTCCTGCAAAGACGCGCTGCTGTCCGCGAGCTCAGGGAAGATCAGGGCAAAGTCATGCGGCATCCCGGGATAGACGGTGAGCGTCACGGGGACGCCGCACGCCGCCGCACGCGCCGCGAGCTCCTCGTCCTCCGTGCGGAACACCTCGCTGCCGCCCGTCTGGATGAGCAGGGGCGGCAGCCCCCTGAGATCGGCATAGAGCGGCGAGAGGCGCGGATCATTGCGCGCGAATGCACCGCCGCCGTAGTCGCCCGTCTGGAGCAGTGGGTAGAGCGGCGTTCCCCTGCCGAGAACGCAGTCGGCATCGGCATTCGTCGTGCGCGACGTGCCCGCACGGTGCTCCATCGTCGCCCACGGCGAGGCGAGCGCGATCACGCCGGGCTGTGGGAGATCGTGCGCCCGCAGATCGAGGACGAGCGCGAGCGCGAGGTTGCCGCCCGCCGAGTCTCCGACGAGGACGATGTCCTCCGCGCGCGTACCGCGTGCGAGCAGAGCTCTGTAGACGCGAACGGCGTCCTCCAGCGCGGCGGGGTAGAGATGGGCGGGCGCGATGCGGTAGTCCACGCAGTAGACCGCCGAGGCGTCCATCAGCACACCCAGCCGTAGGGCGAGTGCCCGATGCACGTCGCCGAGCCGCATGATATAGCCGCCGCCGTGCAGCTGCAGCAGGACGCGTGGATGTGCGGCGTGGGCGGGCGTATAGCGGTCAACGGGAACGCCGCCGAGCGCCTCGTGCTCTGCCGTCCATCCCGCGGGGAGGGTGAGCGGAGCCATCTCCGCCGTGCCGCGATAGAACGCCTGCATCTTCTCGCGCATGTAGAGCTGTTTCACATCGTCTGTCATGACAATGCCATACACCTCTGTGCGGCTCGGTGCAGAGAGCGTCCCCTGCGGCAGGAGGAGGACGGCAGCGAGGAGGAGCGCGGCGAGGAATTGTTT
>ERZ772979.1648-NODE-1648-length-12420-cov-3.495431_pt1 | contig 12420 bp, 13 predicted proteins | sample MGYA00511130_ERZ772979 | MGnify/ENA primary metagenome ERZ772979 (study PRJEB29015, sample SAMEA2738103) | human oral metagenome | biome: human oral; feature: human-associated habitat; material: saliva | place: China | collected 2186 ... | reverse complement strand
AGTACGGGCAAAAAAGATGCGTCAAGATGATGGTGCTGAATTTATCAGTGATTCCCTAAGCCAAGTCCTCGGCAAAGCGGAGCTGACGCCGCACGTCGTTGAGCAGTTTGAAGTGGACGGCACGCCCCTCGTGTACGAGCCGCTCGACGGTGGGCGAGGTCCACAGGCTGTGGATGATGTCGCCGTTCTGCAGGGCGATGTCGCTCCCCATGCCGCGCCGCCGCAGGACGAGGGCGGCGTATGCCGTGTTGACGTAGCCGATGCCGCCGCGCCGCATGTTGTACATCTTGACGGGGGTGAGGACGCAGCCGTGCAGGATGGGGAGGATGATGTTGCGCCGCCGTGCCATGAGACGGGCGGCGTTGCGTCGGATGAGGCGGAGTGCCTTGTCCTCGCGCTCGGCGAGACAGGCGAGCACGTGCTCCGGTGTGGCGCCGAGCATCAGACTGCTCCCATGCGCGCAGATCACGGCGGTGCGCGTCGTGTCCTCCTGCGCCGGAATGAGGGCGAGGATGTCCGCCGGAGCGGGCAGGCGCTGCATCAGGCATTCTCTTTTCGTACGATTCATAGTGGATCTCCTTTGTTTGGGGGAATCACGGCAAAATGCTGTGACTCCATGACTCCTGCCTGCCGCTGGCGGGGCGCACAGGCACGGGACACGATTCTGGATCTCCTGTTCCTTTCTGAATGCTATTATAGAGAAAATATGTTCGTATGTAAAGAAAATTTTGCGTGGAGGCTCTTCTTTTTTTTCGCCGCAGCAGGTATTTGGGTGTAAGCAGCTTACAGCGGACGAACAAAACGGAAAGGAGTGACATCTATGGCACGCAAAGAAGCAGCGAGCAAGCTCACGCTGAAGGTGATTACGGGGGTCGGCGCAGACGGCAAGAACCTCTATAAGAACCGCACGATCGCAGGGCTTGCGCCTGTGCTCACGGATGCGGATGCGCTCGCGGTCGGACGCGGGTTCGCGAATCTGCAGAAGCACGGGCTCGATCAGGTGATGCGCACGGATACGGCTGTCCTGACGGACTGAGCCCCCGCGCGGCAGATGATGTGAGGAACGCAGAAAGGAGGTACGACCATGTCGACGAAGAAACAGCTCCGCATGACGCTGGCGCTCTCGACGGGCAAGAACCACACGGTCAGTCTGATGGATCCGAAGGATGATCTGACAAAGGCGGCGGTGGAGACCTGCCTGCAGGATGTCATCGCAAAGAAGGCGATCATGCTCGGCGAGGCATACCCTGTCTCCATTAAGGACATCAGTGTCCAGACGGTAGACAGCGCTCAGCTTGCCTGAGTACTGCATCGGCAGGACATGATGAGGGACACTGGACGAAGCGAAACGTTTCGTCCAGTGTCCCTTTTTTGTGCTCTGTCGCCGCTTCTGTGGATGGAGACGGGGAACGGCTTGCACTTTTCGCGTGTTTTTGGTAAACTCTAGTAGTTCCTGCGGTTGTAGCTCAGATGGATAGAGCATCTGCCTCCTAAGCAGAGGGTCGCGCGTTCGACTCGCGCCAATCGCACCATACGGACATATACAAAGACTTCTCCTCGGGAGGAGTCTTTTTTATTCGTTTCCCTAGATCTTCTAGGATGTATAAAAGCCCCACGGCACATGGCCGAGGGGCTTTCTGTCTATGGATGTGTTACTTCTTCCCGAATCCGAAGAGCGACTTTAGTTTGCTGCCGATGCCCTCTGCGGGCGGCGCATCCGTGTCGGGCACGTCGTCGTAGAGGTCGGAGTTCACGACCTTCGCCGGGGGCGCGTCGTTACGGCTCTCTGTGTCGTCGTCGCCGAGGGAGAAGCCCGCGCCGTAGTTCGGCGAGAATCCCGAGATGATGGGGATGCCGCAGTGCGGGCAGGCAGTGGCGGTGGAGGGGACGAATTTTTCACATTTTGGGCAGTACATCATGGACCTCGCTTTCGTCGGACGATTCCCTTCTATAGGATATATCGTCATTTGCGAGCAGTCGGATAATACCGATGAGCGAGAGGATGCCGCAGAGTGTCCAGAGGAGGATGCTCGGCACGCCGATTATGCTGTCCACTGCCGACTGGAGCGCGCCGTCCGTGACAGTGCTGCCCTCCGTCAGAACCTCGGAGGAGAAAAGCCGGGCAAACGGCAGCGGTGTGATGAGGGGTGGGAGCAATACGGCGAAGGGGAGGAACGCCTCATAGGGGGAATGTCCCAGTGTGCGCAGGCGCTGCCGTACGAGCGGCAGGAGGGGGAGCGGAAAGAGTACGAAGGGGAGGACAAAGAGAATGATGATGACCGCGGCAAGGATCCGCGCTGCCTCCGGAATCGCCGCGATAAGGATCATGAACACGCCGGCCATGGACTGTAGGATGAGCTGTGCCGCCGGCGGGAGGACAAGTCCCAGCACGAGGAGGAGGAGGAGGCTGCGGCGGATGAACGCCGTACGCGTCACCGTTCCCGCCGTGGAGAAGTACGCTGCGCGCGTGGGCGGCAGTACCTCCTCGACGGGGGGATCGCCCCAGCGGTTTGCCTCGGGTTTTCCCTTTTTGAGGAAGAGCCAGCCGAGCCAGCAGGCGAGCGGGAGAAAGAGGAGGAAGAAGAGAAGCAGCGCGATGCCCATGCTCGCGACGACGGCGGAGGCGAATGCCTCCGTTGTACCGTTCCAGAGGGGAAAAGACGGCCCTATCATATCGTTGAGGATGCCGATGAAGATGCCGATGGGCAGGAGCATGAGGAGGAGGACGGGGACGCAGAGGAGGAGCATGGGCGCCGCCCAGCCGCCGCCGTGTCCCAGATCGTGCAGACGCCGTACGACGGCGGGGATGGCGAGCGGCGGGATGAGCGCGTAGAGGAGGAGGTTGAGCCCGAGGAACGCCGCGATGTAGACGGTGAAGAAGACCTCGGTCGAATCACGGAAAAAGCCCACCGCAGCGGATGCGGTGAGCGGGAAGAGGAGATAGCAGAGCGCGAGCATGGCAAAGAAGACGCCGCCGCTGATGACGCCGAGCGTCAGGGCGAAGTCGCGCCGCGTGAGCCTGCCCGTGCGGGAAAAGAGTGCGTGATTCATACGCAGTCCTCAGCTGCGCGATACGCCGCTGTCATGCGATGTATCGCTGTCTGTCTGTGCAGCATCTATTTCTGTGCTGTTTGTCGTACTGACGGCAGATGTACTGAATACGGGCATCTCAGGATCCGTGCTGAGCGGGTCAGGGCCGTAGGCGTTCGGCCCCTCTGTGCCCTTCTTGAAGATGAGGTAGAGCGCGAAGAAGAAGCTGACGACCGGAACGAAGCTCAGCAGGATGAAGAATGCCGAGAGGTCGAGGTCGTGCAGACGGCGGATCGCGAGGAGGTAGCCCGAGATGATGAAGGGCAGGTAGAGGATATAGGTCGCACTGAATGCGCCCATCGTGGGGATGCCATTGCCGACCTGTGCCGCTGCCGTGGTGAAGGCGATGACCATCAGCAGGATGTAGACTGCCGTCAGGATGAGACCGAGGGCGAGGCAGCGCAGGATGTAGGGCTTGCGGTTGAGACGCCCCTCCCACGAGAAGAACATTTCCCGAATGTTGTCGATTTGGAACATGATGATTCTCCTTTTCGTTGATGAGGGAATCACTGTCTGCATTTCCTTCGTGGAAAACGATTCCCAAGTATGGATTCATTCTAGCATAGTCGCCTGTGATTCACAAGAAAAAGATGTGACCTAGTATTAAAAATGAAAGAGAGAAAAAAAGAGCACCGCGCGTGTGTGGTACTCTCTTTGCCAACAAGACTTGAGCGGTGGGCGCCCCCCCTACGCCGCACCGATCTCGCTCTCGTCGGAGACGGCGTTGCGCCCCTTTTCCTTGGAGCGGTAGAGGGCGCGGTCGGCGCGCGCGATGAGCCCGGGGAGGGAGTCGCATCCCCCGTGCCATGTGGAGACGCCAAAGCTGAGTGTGACGCCGCCCATGCGCTCCTCAAGGATGGCGCGCAGTCTCTCGCAGAACGCGGTCATTGCCTCGAGGTCGTAGTGCAGGCCGAGGAGGACGAACTCGTCGCCGCCGTAGCGGATGAAGATGTGGCGGCGGTCGATCTCGTCGTGGATGATGGCGGCGATGTTTCTGAGCACCTGATCGCCCGCGAGGTGCCCGTGCGTGTCGTTGACCTGTTTGAAATGGTCGATGTCAAAGAGGGCAAGGGAGAACTTAAACCCGCGCTCGCGCGCGAGCGCGGAGAACCGATCAAAGCCCGCGTCGAGCTGATGGCGGTTGTAGCAGCCCGTGAGGAAGTCGCGCTGGGCGGCGTCCTGCGAGGCGGCGAGCTCCTGCGTGAGGCGCTCGTTCTGTCGCTCGAGTGCCGCCTCCTCCATCATCTGGATGCGGATGAGGTGGAGGATGAGCGGTACCATGGCGTAGACGGAGAACACGGACATGGAGAGTATCCCCGTGAAGAGATGGAACTCCCAGTGCAGCACATCAACAAGGGAGAGCGCGGTGAAGGCGATCAGTCCAAAGGCGGCGTAGCGGCACGCAGGGTGGTATGCCCAGTGGGAGCGGACGAGTGCATGGATCAGGATGAGATCTGACGAAAAGAGCAGGATATTGTAGAACGGGAGCGCGCTGCTGTATGCGTTTCGTCCGATGAGCTCGGCGAGGGTGACCACTGCAAAGATGCCGATGAAGATGTGTAGGATGTTCTTCACGCGTGCGTGGTACTGCGGGGCGGCGATCTCGCGCACGACGAGTGCCCAGCAGATCGGCAGCGCATAGATCATCGCGAGATGCAGCTCCCACCAGAGTGCGGGCATTCCGAAGAGACGCGGGAAGAGGGAGGTGTTGCCTGTCGTCCACAGGGCGAATGCGACGAGGAAGGCGATGAGGTAGATGTGCGCGCGACGGTGCAGATCCTGCAGGGCGCGCCACGAGAGGTTGAGGCTGAGGAAGGCGATCATCGCGAGGGCGATGGAGAGCGCCGAGATGTAGATCGCGTCGGCGAAGGAGATGTTCTTCATGAACTGCGTTGTCGTGCCGATCTCAAAGTCGTCGATGCTCCCACGCCGCCCCATATCCGTCGTGTGCAGGAGGATCGTGAGCCGCCGTCCTGCCGCCTTGTTGTCGAGGGGGACATAGTGGATCGTGCGGCCGCGCGTTTCCATGCGCCCCGACCAGTCGCCGTAGCGGTAGAGGAGATCGTCGTCGAGGTAGACGGCGATATCCTGATTCGTTGTGGTAAAGAGCAGGTTGCCGTCCATGAACTGTGAGGCATACGGGATCTCCCACGAAAGATAGACCGCCGATGCATCCGTTGGCAGGGGCGGCGGGACGGGATAGTCATAGGGCTGCCAGTCGAGCGCGTCAGCGTGGAAGTCGCGGAGCATCGGGGAGGGCGTGTCCGCGAGAGCGTACGTGGGGGGGAGCTGGCGGTCGGGGGGCGCTGCGAGGAGACGCCATGAAATGATGCAAATGGCGGCGAGTGCTACCGTAGAGAGGAGCGCAGCAGCATTGTCCTGCAGGAATGTGCGGAGTTTCATCATGGGGAAGCACCTTCCTTCTGGGGAATAGAGGGACTTTCGTAGCAATTTGTGTGGATTTTCTAACATTATAGCATATTTAGGTACGATAAAACAATAGAAAAAGCGATTCCCGCAGCATCAGTGATCTAAGTATACAGTGGAAGGGATACAAAAAAGGCGCTGCGCGAAGTTTTCAGCTTCGCACAGCAGTCCTCTGATGCACTGGAATGATCGGCGTTCGCCGTGTTCGGACAAATCTACGCCAATCCGGCAGACCTCATTTTATCAGCGCTTCCTTTATATTATTCGTCAGTGATGGTGCTCCGCATTTGCATTCGCGCATACCTCACAGCACGCTGCCTCGCCTTCGGTGGAGACGCTGTTGCGTCCCTTTTCCTTGGAGCAGTAGAGCGCACGGTCGGCACGCTCCATGAGGCTGTGCATCGAGTCGCCCGCGCCGTGCCATGTGGAGACGCCGAAGCTCATCGTGATGCCGTCCATCGTCGCCTCGATCGCTGCGCGCAGTGTTTCGCAGAACAGTGCCATCTGCGCGAGGTCGTGGTGGAGGGAGAGAAGGATGAACTCGTCGCCGCCGTAGCGGATGAAGATGTGGCGGCGGTCGATGCGCGCCTGTACGATCTCGGCGATGCCGCGCAGTGCCTGATCGCCGCCGAGGTGGCCGTGCGTGTCGTTGACCTCCTTGAAGTGGTCGATGTCGAAGATGGCATAGGAGAAGGGGAAGCCGTTCTTCTCTGCGAGTCCCGCGAACCGCTCAAAGCTCGGCTCGAGCTGGAAGCGGTTGTAGCAGCCCGTGAGGAAGTCATGCTTTGCCTCGTCCTGCGATACCTGCAGCTCCTGCGCGAGGGCACTGTTTTCCCGCGCGAGCTGTGCATCCTGTATCATCTGCTCGCGGATGAGGAAGAAGACGAACGGGATGAGGGCGTAGATCGAGAAGACGGTGGTCGAGAGCGTCGAGGTAAAGAGGTGGTACTCAAAGTGCAGCGCATCGATGCCGACGAAGAGCATGAGGGAGATCGCCGCAATCACGCCGTAGCGGCACGCAGGGTGTTTCGCCCACGAGGAGCGCAGGAGGACGAAGATGGGGTAGAGGAAGGTGAGGCCGAGGATGGGGAAGAAGGCGAAGAGCATGTTTATGTAGCCGCTTCGCCCGAAAATCTCTATCGTCGTAGCGATGGCGAAGAGGATGCCGTAGAGGCAGAGGACGATGCGCAGGGGGAAGGCATAGCGTCGTGCGGTGATGTGCTCGGTGATCTTGAGGAAGAGTATCGGCATGAGGTAGAGCATGATGTAGTGCAGCTCCGTCCAGATCTGCGTTGTGTCGAAGAGGCGCGCAAAGAGGGAGGAGGTGCCCGTCGCCCACAGGATGAAGCTCAGGAGGAAGGCGATGAGGTAGATCTGCAGCCGTCGCCGATGTGAATACCCGCGCCAGACGAGATCCATGAGGAGGAAGACGATGAGTGAGGCGGCGATGGAGAGGCTCGCCATGTAGATGGCATCGGTGATACTGATCTTCTGGAAGAGTGCCATATCGCTGCCGATGAAGAAGTAGTCAAAACTGCCGAGCCACGCAGAATAGCGTGAGTGTAGAAGAAAAGTCACACGCTTTCCCGCAAGAGGTTCCGCGACGTCAATGAAGTGGAGCGTGCGGCCGTAGGCGTCACTGAGAATCTCCCACGAACCGTGCACGTAGACCAGACGATCGTCAATGTAGACGCAGAGATCCTGATTCGTCGTCGCCGCGAGGATGTGGTCGATGGTGAGGGGCGTATTCGGCGGGATCAGCCACGAGATGTAAACCGCCTGTGCATCGTTTGCCGTGGGGGGGGTTGGCGTTGTGTAGGGGCGCCAGTCGTGATCCGCCGCATGGAAGTTGATGATGTCGTTGTGAGAGGGGTTCCTGTCGATGAGGGCGTACTCGGGGGTCAGGTTGGCGTACGGCACCGTGCTGAGCAGCTGCCACGCAAAGAACATGGCGCCGATGACGACGGCGAATGCGGCTAGGCCAATGAGATTGCTCAGCTTGTGCTGTAGGGATTCCTTCATATCACTCTGTCTCCTGCGTCATTGATGTGTAGAATTTATCTCATAAATATAGATGGTATATTATAGCATAAAATATTCGTATCAGGTAGGAAAAAAAGATGAGAAGTTATTGGGTTGGAGCAGCTGTGCCGTCTCATGCTGCAAATATGCAAAAAAACTGCCGCACGCGGCAATATGCCTGTGCAGCAGTATGATGGAGCGTTATGCGTGGAAGCCCGATAGGTCGAGTGCGTCAAATCCCGCGAGGAGTGCTCGGATCTCGCGCTCGATCACGTCCGCGCCGCCCGCAGCGTCCGCCTCGATGTTGAGCGGCATGTTCGGGTCGTGGAGCGACATGCGCAGGAGTGCCCAGCCGCCCGGGAAGATGAGGCGCACGCCCTCGTAGGAGGGGCAGGCGATTTGGAGTCCCCTATCCTTGGCGCGCTGCTCGAATGCGGCGAGGACGTCTCGTCCGTAGGCCTTGACGTCGTCCGTGCCCGTGATCTTGATGCGGATCTCGCGCTCCTCGGCGGGGTGGCGCAGATCCTTGATGAGGTCGCCGAGGGTTTTGCCCTCCGCGTGTGCCTTTGCCGCAGCGATGAGGAGCTTTACCGCGAGGTAGGCACCGTCGTCGAGGTAGTAGTTCTCGCTGAGCGCGCCGTGCCCCGAGGTCTCGATGGCGAGCGGGGAGATCTCGCCTGCCGCGTTGCGGCGGATGCACTCGTTGATGACGTTCTTGTAGCCGCGCATGTAGCGCAGGTGTTTTAGATGGAGGTGATCCTCGAGGAAGTCGTGCAGGCCGTCGGAGGTGACGGAGTCGGTGATGATGGTGGAGCCGGGGGATTCGGGCGCGAGGATGGCGGCCATCATGGCGATGAGGGCGTTGCGGCTCACGTCCGTGCCGTCGGAGAGGACGGCGCTCATGCGGTCGACGTCGGTGTCAAAGATGAGGCCGAGGTCGGCATGGTTTTTCACCACGGCGTCCTTGATGGCGCGCATGGCGTCGGCGTTCTCAGGGTTCGGGATGTGGTTCGGGAAGTGTCCGTCGGGGTCGAGGAACTGGCTGCCCGTCGTGTCCGCGCCGAGCGGGGTGAGGATGCGCCCGGCGAAGAAGCCGCCCGCGCCGTTGCCCGCATCGACGACGATGTGCATGCCTGCGAGCGGTCGCTCCGCGCCGCCGAGTGCGTCGCGGATTTTTTTGCATAGGTGCTCGCAGTAGCGGCCGATGAGGTCGAACTTCAGGACGTGCTTGAGGGTACCGTGCGCCTCGGGTGCCTCGGCGGCATAGGTGAGGATCTTCTCGATGTCCGCCTTGTCTGCGCCGCCCGCAGCGGTGAAGAATTTCAGCCCGTTGCGGTTGTATGGGAGGTGGCTCGCCGTAATCATGATCGAGCCGTCTGCCGCCGTGTCCTCGAAGATGGTCGCCATGAACATGGCGGGGGTGGAGGCGAGGACGCAGTCGATGCCGTGTGCGCCCGTGTAGGTGAGTCCCGTGAGGACGCTGTCCTTGATGGCGAGCGCGGAGATGCGCGAGTCGTGGCCGACGGCGATCTGCAGCTCTGCGGGGCTCTTGCCCGTCGTTTCGCTGAGGAAACGGACGAAGCCGGCGGCGATGCGGTTTGCCGCCTCGGGGGTGAGGGTGACGGGCTCATCGGGCACGCCGGGAATGGCGACGCCGCGGATGTCGCTGCCGTTCGCGAGTTTTTTGAAGTCGTCATAGGTCAGGGGCATAGGGATTCCTCCTTTGTGTATGATTGTGTGTTTGCGGTGATGTGTTTATGTGTTATGCGTTATGCGTTATGTGTTATGCGTTATGTGTTATGCGTGAGTATCCCCGCGCAAACGCCTCGTTTCACAAGTGATCGCGCACTTATCTGCCTAAATACCTGCGAATTCCGAAACGCGCTGCGCTTGAACGACGAAATTCGCAGGGGGCAGAACGTGCGCTTATCTTCACTTGTTCCACTAGGGTTTGCTTTGGGGATACTACTACGCCACGAACGCCCCCGAGCCTCCGCCGGCGCGGGGGAATCTAAGATAGCGGAATTTCAGCCTCCCCCGCCGGAGCGGGGGAGGTGCCGCGACAGCGGCGGTGGGGGCGCTATGAGCGGTTAAACTTCTTTATCAATAAATAGTGAACTTCACCGCGAGCGACACATCCTTACTCCGCGCCGAAGAATTCCTCCTCGACGGCGATGCAGAGGGTGTGGTAGATGGGGAGGTGGTACTCCTGGATCTTGTACGTCTCCTCCTCGGGGGCTTTGATGACGATGTCGGCGAAGCCCGACGCGCATTTGCCGCCCGATGCGCCCGTGAGGGCGATGGTGGTCATGCCGAGTGCCTTTGCCATGCGGAAGGCGTAGAGGACATTCTTCGAGTTGCCCGAGGTGGTGATGCCGAGGAGGACGTCGCCCGCGCGCCCGAGTCCGAGTACCTGCTGGGCAAAGGTGAGGTCGGGTGCCTGATCGTTCGCGAACGCGGTGCTGATTGCAAGCTGGGATGGGAGGGAGATGGCGGGGAGTGCGCCCTGCAGGTGCCGCATGAAGTAGTCGACGGTCAAGGGGTCAGCGGCGTCGCACGCCTCGTGGAGTTTTGCGAGGATGTCCTCGTCGAGGTGACGCGGCAGGAGAAAGCCCTTCATTAGTTCACCGACGATGTGCTCGGCATCTGCCGCAGAGCCGCCGTTGCCGCAGACAATGAGCTTGCCGCCCGTGTGGTAGGAGGTGCAGAGTGCCTTGATGGCGGCGCGGATGTCCGTACCGCAGGCCTCGAGTGCGGGATAGCGTGCGATGAGCGTGTCAACGGCGGCAAGGGTGGATGATTTCATAGTTGTTGCTCCTTTGTTGTGTTTCGTTACGGTTGATGCGAGCCTCACGCGAACATACTGTGCGGGAGTGCTGCGGAAATGTACCGTGTACATTGTATTCGCAGGGCGGATAAAGAAAACGCTGCTTCCTTTATGCTCCGTTCCCTTCTATTATGGACGAAAATGCTGTCTTTTTCAAGGGAAAGGGGAGGGAAATGCGGCAGGTTGTCCAATGCGGGAGGCTTTGTCGTCGTGCTGGGGCATCCAGCATATAAGAAATCCATGCGATCCAAGAATGACGCGGGGTTAGATGGATTTTTCTGCGCGAAATCCTGCTTTTTGATGTGCGAAATGCTCCATTTTGACACTATTGATCTTAATTTATAGTTATTTATCGTTATTTTATGGAATTTATTTGTATTGTTTTACTGATTTGCTTTTGTGTTTTTACAGGATGGGAAATCTCTCTGATGGGATTCTTCAGTCAGTGGATGGGCATAAGAAAAGGGACGCTGTACGAAGCCGGAGCTTCGTGCAGTGTCCCACGTTTCTCTGTGTATCTCAGCGGTTACGATAGCGGTCGGCGATGGCACGCGGGCTGTCGCCTGCATCGAGTGCCGAGGTCGGCGGTGTGATGTCCATCGGCGCGGCGCTTTGCGGTGCGCTGCCCTGCGGACGGATGTCCGTGATGGGCGGCTGCGGTGCGGCAGCGCGCGGCTGCTCTGCACGCTGGTAGACGTTCTCCTCCTCTTTGCGGGAGCGGAAGCGGTTCCAGAGCCAGCGCAGCACCATGAAGGCGACGACGGCGATGGCGACGTTCACGAGGACGCCGAGGATGTCGGCGAGAAGGCCGCTGCCCATGCCGCCGAGGAGGCTCGCGAGGAGCCCGCCGAGCATCATGCCGCCCGCGAGGAGGCCGATGTTGCGCAGGGTATTCCCCCAGCCCGTGCTGCTCTTGGCGGGGTTCGCGGCGTTTGCCGCATTCGCCTTGCTGTTTGCCGCAGGGGCGTTCTTTTCCAGCTGGTTCGCGTTCTTCGAGGGGGCGTAGCTGTTGCCGTTCCCCGAGACGGATTTGCCGCTGCTGCTCTGTCCCTCAGATGCCTTCGGTGCAGCCTTGGGCGTCGCCTTCGGTGCGATGCGCGCGCCGCCCTTGGCGGCCTCTGCCTGTGCGGTCAGGACGTGATCCACAGGCGTGGGGGCGATGAGGGGGACAGTGGCGACGCTCAGGGCGCCGACCATCGTCGCTGCGATGATTTTTTTCAGTTTCATTCGATTTCTCCTTTATATTCTTTCGATACGGAGGTAGTCCTCCGGTATTCGTAACCGAATTGAAAAACGCAAATACCTTGACGAGCACGCGAAGATGCCTTACTCCTGATAGGACTTGATGTCCTCGGGGAAGGCGTAGATCTCGCCGACGGTGTCGAGCTCGCCCGAGAGGTAGCGGTCGATGTCGTCCACGTCGATGTAGAGCTTGCACTCGACGTCGAGGTAGCCCTGCTCGCGCCCGTCGGAGAGGTCGCGGATCGCCATGAGCTTTTCGCGGAGCTTCAGGAGGTCGCTGCGCGTTGCGTGCACGTCGAGACGCAGCTGGGGGACGCCGTATTCTTTGAGAACTTCGTCCATGGTCATACGCTGTGACATAGTATTTTCCTTTCTCTACTTTGACTATTTGCCTTTTATCCTATCCGATGATGCTGAATTTTGGCTGAATGCTGCATCTGCACCGCTTTCCCTCTGTTTGCGCAGGGCATGGAGGGCGGTTTCGAGGGCGCGCTTTTCGTAGCGGCAGGTTTCGTAGTCGAGGTCACCCGATGCGCGGAGCATCCGTGCGTCGAGGGTGCGGATGTCCGCCTCGATGCGCCGTATGGCGTCCGATGGATCCTGTGCCATGCACATCCCTCCTTTGATAAGTATTCTAACAGTTTTGGCAGAAACTGTCTACATTCCTATTATCGTTATGATATAATATGACTGTTAAGGAAGCACTGATAAATTCGGTACAACCATCTTAGGGAAGTACTGATAAACTCAGCACCGCCGTCTTAGTACATCTTTTTCGCCCTGTCTGTGTCGACAAATCCTCCACATAGCCT
>ERZ772979.1645-NODE-1645-length-12436-cov-3.654874_pt1 | contig 12436 bp, 9 predicted proteins | sample MGYA00511130_ERZ772979 | MGnify/ENA primary metagenome ERZ772979 (study PRJEB29015, sample SAMEA2738103) | human oral metagenome | biome: human oral; feature: human-associated habitat; material: saliva | place: China | collected 2186 ... | reverse complement strand
GAAGAACATCCTTTGTGATTGCACATCGTTTATCTACGATTGTAAATGCGGATGTCATCTTGGTTGTTCGCGATGGTAAGATTATTGAACGTGGTACACATTCAGAGCTCATGAAACAAAAGGGTTACTATTATGAACTCTACACACGTCAATATGAAGAGATGGTAGTAGATACAGTTTCATAAAGTATGATGAGAACCTAGCGATAGGTTCTCATTTTTCGTAGTATATGCATTTGTATTCAAACTGTAGATGCATTAACATAGTTATATGATAAGAAAAATAACAAAAATATTGATGGTATCCATTCTAGCACTGATTATACTAGCTGGGTGTCAGAAAGGCTCTAGCGATAAGAATCTTATTGGGCAGTATTCATTGGTTGAAATTGAAAAGGATGGACAAGCAATTCTAGCTGATGAAATTAAGGTTGGTGATGTGACGGGTTTTATCATCTTCAATGAAGATGGCACAGGTACATTTATGATGTTAAATGATAGATTACCTTTCACCTGGAAAGATGGAAAGATTACAGGTGGTGATCAAACCATTAGTTATGAACTTGATGGCGATAAGTTAACACTCATAATATCGGCGACAGAGAAGATATATTTGCGGAGGGAAAAATAGAGTAGGCACAAAAAATATTCGCATATTCAAAATTAAAAGACTTATTCAAGTACGCCAATTTCTTGAATGAGTCTTTTATTAGTGATGCGCATAATATAACTGACCAAGTTTCCTATATAGTGGAAATTTGTAGATTTGATATTTCATACATACCTTGCGGTATTCTAAACGTGATTTTGTTTGCAGGTTTGCAAAATCCATTAACATATTATGATATGGATTATTTTGTAGTTGCTTTGCAAAGATATTACAGAAGTAGTTAATCTCTAGGATATGATCATAATTACTTCGGCGCATCTTTATAGGGTTTAGTAAACGATGCAACTTATATTGAATACTATTTGCGTTAATTGCACCTACATAGTTATTTCCATGTTGACGATATAGAATTAGTGATTTGTTAATATAAATCACTTTTCCAAATGCCATAGCAGTAATGCCATACCATGAATCATGCATTAAAATTTGATCATAATTTTTTGCTTGAATACATAACTGGTTCAACGCTTTGTTTGCTAGTATCGTACATCCAGTAATTTGATTTTGGCAAATTAGATGTTGTAACTGTGGATTTTTTCTGTAATTTGAGTAAGAGAAGAAAGATGGACTGATGAGGTTTAAGTTATTATCAACAACCTTTAAATCACTATAGACCAGTATTGGTAAAGATGTATTTTCATTTTCAGCGTTACGCATTGCCTGCATACATGTTTCTAACTTGTTTGGTAACCATACATCATCTTGGTCACAGAAGGCAATGTAGTCACTGGTAGATTTTTTTGCCAGTGTGAAAAAGTTATCTTTGCCACAACCTACAGGTTTAGAATTTATAAAAATTTCAACAGAATGTTTTGATGTTTCTTTGAAAGAATGCAAAATATCAATTGTTTTATCTTTCGAACAGTCATCGATGATGATGAGTTTCCAATCGGTATACGTCTGCTGTTCAAGAGAAGATAAAAGTTCTGGTAAGTACTTTTCACCATTATAAGTTGCAAGTAATATATCAATCATTTCTTCTCCTTTTCTAATCCTAGTTCAGATAATACTCTTTGATTAAAGTCATCACGTTCTTTATCGAAGAACCATCCATACTTATTAAAGTATTTACACGCACTGCTGATGTGAATGAGTAACATTTTTATATCGTGATACGATGAGGCCGCATGATTATGTACAATTGTGACATATGGATAAAAAATTGTTTTTGCGACTCTATGTATACGCCGTATTAGATCGAAGTCTTCACAGTACATAAAGAAGCGGTCATCAAAGAAAAGTTGATATTGCTCAAGTGTACTGACGCGTAAAAACATAAAGCAACCCGATAAGCATGGTGGATTAAAAATTTTGTTATATCCTGAGTCTTTTAAGGTATATCGATCGTTATGTGTATTATGGTGTCCAAAATGCGGAATAAAGCGTCTGAAGATCAAATCGGCGGGTGTCGGTAGTAGTTTGCAAAGGTATTGTAGATCACCATTTGGATAAACAACTTTTGGTAGCACATAACCGACATCAGGATGTTCATCACAATAGTGCTTTAATTCTGCAATAATAGCAGTATCAAATTCTATATCTGGATTTAAAACAATATGATATTCAGACTTTAAATCGATTGCTTTATGGATTGCGATATTATGGGCAGCACCAAAACCTATATTTCTACCATTAAAAATATAGGCTACATGTTCCATATTCGCAAAATAATCTGTTGGTTCAGGACTATTATCAATAATTAATAATAATCGTTCTTTGCTTGGACAATAACTATTTAAAACAGATTTTAATAGATTTTTATCTGTATTGTATAGAACTATTGATGCGCTAATCATTGGATGTAATCCTCCGAATCATCCATTTCTTTAATTTCTTGTACACGCTGTTGGCTAAAACCTTCTGTACTATCTTTACGTACGAGGATTTTAATTGTTTCAAAAATAATCTGTAAATCTAAAAGTGGTGTGTAATTTGTAATATAAATCAAGTCGAGTTTTAATTTATCTAGTGCAGTTGTATTATATTTACCAAATACTTGTGCATAGCCTGTTAAACCACCTTTTACCTTTTCACGGAAGGTGAATTCAGTAATCATCGCGCTGTATTTTTCAACGTGCTCGACACGCTCTGGGCGAGGTCCAACAATACTCATATCTCCGCACAAGATATTTACCAACTGTGGAAGTTCATCAATGCGGAAAGCACGAATAATCTTTCCAACCTTGGTGATACGAGGATCATTTTCACCAGCTGGAATGGAGCGACCATCTTTTTCGGCATCTACTATCATAGAACGGAATTTCAAAATCCAGAAACGTTCGCCACCTAAGGAGCTTCTTTCTTGTCTGAAGAAGACTGGACCGTTATCCTCTAATTTAATTGCGATTGCAGTCAAGATAAATATAGGCGACAAGATAATCAAAGAAAGACCTGATAAGACAATATCAAAAGCGCGTTTTAAAATACGTTCGCTAAGTGATAGTCCTTTGTTCTTACAAACATAAATAGGGGTATCCACTACATTTATTTCAGAAGATGACTTGATGATAATATCGGAAATCTTTGGGACTAAATGACATTGTCGATTATATCGAAAGCACATTTTCACTAAATGATTTTCAACACGAGCAGGGACGTCGTTTATTAAGATTGAATCAGCATTTTTTACAATTTCCTCGAGTTTATCTTCACCTACGGAATAATGGATTGAATCTACAACGTGATACTTAAATGGGATACCAGAAATCTTTGCAAGTAACTGATTTGGCTTGCCGTATATTTCAATAATATCTAAAGGCTTAAATAAATAACGCATTAGATTAATCATATAGTTATCTAAAACGCATAGTACGAATGCTTGTACTAAGAAAAGAATGAAGTATCTGAATGTAAATTCAAATAAGAAACGGAACTGACCAGTAATGGCCATAGAAATTAATACTTCGATAATATTAACTGTAAATAGTGTTAATACTTGCCCAGCAATTACATTTGCCTTACGACCAGCATCTAACGAGAATGTCTGAATCCAATTACCAATAATGGTATACAAAAGTGCATAGATGATAATGGCCATACCTAGGTTGCCAAGGCCTGTCAAATGCCCTGTTTGGTTATTTTCAATTACGAATTCAAGCCAGACAGTGTAAAACATGAATGTTGATAGAAATATCATTATAAACATACATATTGTTATGTATATATTTTTATAGAATTGATTTCTTTTCATAAAAATCTCCTTGGTTAATTATCTATTAACCATGTTACTTGTAGTGTACTAAATTGAGGCCTAAAAGTAAAATTCACAAGTAATCTACTATATTTTAACAAATCCTATATTGATAATAAATTGATAATTCCTTTTAAAGTCGTTATATTTATATTTGTTAAATATAAAAGGTGAAATTATGGAGAATAAAGTTAGAAGTTCAAACTTCGAGTTATTACGTATTTTAGCGTTACTAATGATTATTTTAGACCATATTGTGATACATTGCATGAATGGTCAATTAGTCGGAAGTCAGACTATACTGAATCAACCAATGTTCTTCAATCGAATGCAGTTATTAAACATTGCGATGACTTTTGGTTATATTGGAAATAATATTTTCATCCTAATCTCTGGTTATTTTTTAATATCAAAGACGGACAAAAGTAATCTACTTAAGACGGCTAGTAAGTTGTTATCACAGCAAGGGTTTGCAGCAACTATTCTTGTTCTTTTGACAGCCAGTATTCAAATAATCAAAAGAAATAGCATAAGTTGGCTATTAAATATTGATATATTTAATAATATGGCTTGGTTTGTAGGATTCTACTTCATGATTATTGTAATTGCATATCTATTCTTAAACAGATTTTTGGCAAAACTAGATATGAATGAGTATTTAATTTTCCTTGCAGTATTATTCGTGTTCGTCGAAATGGGATGGACTGGAGAAATGATAGAATCTATTGCGACAGGGTTAAGGGTTCTTTTGAATGGCGTTTTCTTATTTGCGTTAGGTGGATTCATTCATCGCTTTGAACCACTTCGGAATATCAAAGTATACATTTTCTTTATAGTATTATTATTAAGTTATGGTTTAATCTATATTTCTAATTACAATACGACAAATGTTAATATTGCAAATTATATTGCAACAGGATCGCAAGGTGTATTTCAACAATCAATTGCTACATATGCAAACTATCATATTGGAATCGAACTAATTAGCATATCATTATTCGCAATATTTATGAGATTGCATATTGGTAGCAGTAAGGTTATTAACTTCTTTGGGGCAGCTACATTTATGGTATATCTAACACATGATAATACTTTCTTCTACGCTATCTGGAGTAGACTAAATTGGATTCAAATTCTCGTAAATTCACCAGTGAAGTTTGTTATAGCACATATTGGTATGGCGATTTTGACGTTTATATTTGGCGTTATTTTATATAGTTTGTCTCTTGGATTATCAAAAATAATAAAAGAAAATGCAAGGAGAATATTTTTCCAACAATAAGGACGTATAATCTAACCAAGGTCGATAGTCAGATAATGATATCTGGCATATTGACCTTTTTGTGATTTATACAATATTTTGTAGTTTTAAAATGATATCTTGTCTGCTAAAATGGTTGATACGTGTGAGGAAACGGAGATTATGATGCTGAAATTAGTAAAAAAAATATTGTGTTTTACAATATCTGCCATATTAATGATAAATATATACAGTGGAAAGGGCATAATTGTCCAAGCAGAAGATAATGAGACAATTATTTATCAGTATTTACGAAATGACCTGCAGTTAAATGAGGCTGGTGCAAGTGGTGTACTATCAAACTTATTTTTTGAATCTTCATTTAACCCAAATGCATCTTCTCCAGGTGGTTCATATTATGGAATTGTGCAATGGGGTGGTGGTCGTAAGACAAATCTAGAGAATTATGCTGCTTCATTGGGTGTAGACCGTTCTGATTTAAAGGCTCAATTGGATTTTATGAAACAAGAACTAAATATGGCGTATTATCGTTCGGTTTATAATGACTTACTTTCAGTTGATAATACAGCAGATGGTGCTGCACAGGCTGCAGACATTTTTAAGCGTAGATATGAAGTGGCTTCTGATCCAAAGGATAGAACACAGAAAGCCAGAGATTTTTTTGCTAAGTATTATGTAGCGCCAACCCCAACTCCAACTCCAAGTCCTGTGCCAACCCCAGTTCCAAGTAGTACACCTATACCAAGTAGTACACCAGAACCGGCGGCGAATTATACGTTACAAGGGCAAGGTCATCAATCGGAAATAGGATGGTTGTCAACTGTAGGTGATGGACAAACAATCGGTAATGATACAAACAATAAGAATCTAGAGGCTGCTAAGTTAATTGTAGAAAATGCGTCAGAAGCAGATTTAAGAATTGTTGGAGATGCACATGTAAGTGGAATCGGATGGATCAATAACCAAGAGGCCGGTAATACTTTAGGAACAGTCGGAGCAGGAAGAGCCATTGAAGGATTACGATTGAGATTGGCAGGAAGACAAGCGAGCCAATATCAAATTTATTATCGTGCATACGCAAAGGGCTATGGATGGCTAGGCTGGGCAAGTTCAAATGAGCTAGCAGGCAGTACAGGACACGGAGTTCCTGTACAAGCGATTCAGGTAAAACTTGTAAAGAATGGAGAAAGTGCACCGAGCCCGTTAGGAGATTCAGAGGTAGAATTCCCATATACGTACACGGTAACTGGACATCAGGCAAATGTAGGATGGATACCGGGAGTCGTTAATGATGGAGTTGTAGGAAATGTAAATACAGGGAATGCGTTAGAAGCATTCAAGATAACATTCTTAGGATCCAAACCTGGTGATATTGGAGTTCAAGCAGATGCACATGTAAGTACAATTGGATGGATCAACAACCAAGATGCAAGTCAGGTCGTAGGTGGCACGGTTGGTTCTGGACATGCGCTAGAAGGCATTCGATTACGACTGGTAGGAAATAAAGCTAATAAATATAATCTATACTATCGTGTTTATATTGAACAATTTGGGTGGTTAGGTTGGGCAAATGCAAATGAATTAGCTGGAAGTGAGAATCTTTCTTTACATATACAAGGGTTACAAGTTAAAGCTGTAATGAAAAAATATGATGATGGATCTTTAGCAAATGATCAAAATGAGTCGTATGTTACTGAACCAAAAACGGGATTTGCGTCAATTATCCGAAACGGAAGACGAATGCAGGTTTATTTCTATAACGGTCAAATTGTGACTTGGAATTTCAGAGAAGGAAGAAATTTCTACCACGTTGACCCATCTACTGGAGAAATATTAACATTACAGACGACACGTTCAGATTCAGTCTGGGCTGAGGGTATTGATATTTCTGAACATAACTATGGTATAAATCTTGCGGATTACCGAAATGGATTTGTAATTATTCGTATCGGATATAGTACAAAAGAAGATAAACATTGGCGTGAATATTTGAGAATTTGTGAGCAATTGCATATACCTTATGGAGTGTATTTATATTCCTACGCATTAAACGAGGCTGATGCAGTTGAGGAGGCAAAGTTTACTTTAAATATCCTTTCTCAAATTCATCCTACATTAGGGGTTTGGTTTGATATGGAAGATGCAGATGGATATAAACAAAGACATGCTCCATGGATTTTAAATAAAACAACAATTAGTTCTATTACAAGAACTTATTTAGATATCGTAGCTACGTCTGGACATACTGTAGGAATATATGCTTCTTCAAGTTGGTTTTCAAATTACATTGATGTTCCGGGGTATCCAAAATGGGTTGCAAATTGGGGTATCAATGATGGACAGTGGCATAATGATTTTTCTAATCAGGCATATATGCAGCAATATACCAGCGCGGGAAATCTAGATAGAGATTTACTGTTTATTGATCCAAATCTAATACGTTAAAAGAAGAGTCGTGGAATAACCACTGACTTTTCTTTTATATACTAGATATAGTCACATTTTTTTGCCTTCAATTAATAGATGTAGATTATAAGTTTTAATCTAATCAATGATATTCATTGCGATATGGTCCTAAAACAAAACTAAGTATACCAGCGTGTAGTTAGGTGGAGCCTATAGATTTCTGCGCCTATTATATTTTCTTAGGCTATCTATAAATAGCAAAAAAGTGTAAAATAGTAGGGCTAATAGCAATGCCTTGTGTTAGATACATTGAGAGTTTATTAATTAATTGCGATAGCGAAAAGATGATATATGGAGGGAAAATGGAAACATACAAGCAAAAAAACTGGGTTTTATTTGGGGTTCTTGCGCTGGCTTTTATTTCTTTAGAAGCTTACCTATTTAGAAATTTTTCTATTAGACCGGGTGTATTTATAAAACGAACGGAGATAATTGTTTTAGTATTTGGTTTTCTATCCCTGCATTGTTTTGTTGATACACATAAATTATATGATTGGATATATAAATATAGGGTAATTTTGTGTCTTGCTTTATTTATCTTCTGTGTGGCAAATTGTTTTACATGGTCTTCAGTTGGACAATGGGATAGCTATATTCAACCTGGTGTAGGCTCTCAATATATTAAACCTATTTTTGGTATCGCACGGCCTATTCGTAGTGATGAGTGGATGGTTAGTGTACCAAGATATATCTCAGCTGAGTTAACCAAATACGGACCACTAAATAACATTTTGCGAGCTACAACTGTTTCTAATGTATCTGCTACAGGTTTGCAGCTTGATTTTTCTATCATTAAATCGCCACAATTATGGGGCCATTATTTATTGGGTGCCAGTTACGGTTCATCATGGGAATGGTCATATAATCTGATTTTTGGTTTCTTATTTATTTTTGAATTTTGTATGGTTACAACTCATGGTAACCGACTTGTTTCTTTTTTTGGTGCATGTTTGATTGCGATGTCATCCTTTAGCATGTGGTGGTCTGTGTGTAGAATCTTATATTTGATGGCCGCAATTATTGCGTTGTTCTACTATTTTATTAAGGAAGAGAAAACTTGGATACGTGTAGTTTTTGGAACCATATTAGCAATTATGGGCGCTGAATATGTTAGTACTTTATATGCTGCATGGTTGGTTCCGACAGGCTGGATTATTGTTTCATATATGGCTTGGATATTGTATGAGAATCGTATATGGGAGAGATTTAAGGCAATTGATTGGATTGTGTTTGCCATTGATATTCTCCTGATGGTAATTTTGATTGTTCGCCACTTGATGATTAGTGCTGAATATTTAACAGCAATCCTAAATACCGTGTATCCTGGTGGAAGAGTAGATTATGGTGGAATGGCACTGCATAAAATATTGGATTATGTACCAACAGTATTAACCCCATTTGGTGGTTTTGCAAATCCAAGCGAAATGGGTACCATCTTTGGTGTTTTCCCATTAGGGTACTTCTTATACGTATATGTTCTTGTAAAATATAAAGGCAAAGATAAATTACTTTGGTTTTTAATGCCTGTACTTACATTGTTTACAATATATTGTACGATTGGTTTACCACCAATCGTGGCTAAGATTTTTATGCTCACATTCTCTACCTCAAGTCGAACGGCAGATTTTTTAGCGGTTTTACTAGCAATTATTACTGTTTACTGCATTTCAAAAATTCAAGGCGAAAATGGGATGAATATTTGGTTATCAATTATCATCGCGGTGCTTGCAGTAGTTCCTACGGTGATATATGAATTTCCAAAATGGAGAGGAATCGGTATCCGTTATTATGCATTATGGATTATTGCGGTATTTACAGTAATTGCGTTTATCTTTATTCTTTCCAAGAATAGGTATCAAAAAGTTGCGATTATCATCGTATCATGCATGTTGTTTGGAGATGGCATCATTGTAAATCCGATTTCTGTCGGATTAGATGCAATTACAAGTAAACCTGCATACGGGGAGATTCAACGTATTGTGGCAAGTGACCCTAATGCCAGATGGGTTTCTATTGGTTCATTTGTTACTCCACAATATTTAGTTGCTGCAGGTGCACATACTCTAAACTCTGTAAACTATATTCCTAATAAAGATACTTGGGAAAGACTTGGTGTTGAGGATAATGAGGAGTTGTGGAATCGTTATGCTCATGTTGTAATTTCGTTAACAGATAGTGACAAATCTGAATATTCAGTGATACAAGCAGATTTAATTCAAGCAAATTTAACATGGAATGATTTTGAAAAATTAGATATTAAATATATTGGGACAACAACGCCAATCCCTACGTTTGCCAAAGATAAAGTGATTGAATTATATAATGAGTATGGATTCTATATTTATCAAGTGAAGTAGACAATAATATATAAAACTTATCAGATAGAAAACAAGAATGGAATGATGTTATAATATTTAAAATAACAGGGGTCAATGTTAATATGAACCAAGAGAATGCAATTGAAATAAGAAATATGTCGAAAAGTTTTAAGGTACAATACGATAAAGCAAACTCCTTAAAGGCTTTTCTTGTAACAAGAAGAAAAAATAGAATCCAAAATTTAGAAGTACTAAAGGATATCAGTTTAGATATCAAAAAAGGTGATACAGTTGCACTTATTGGTACAAATGGATCCGGAAAATCTACATTGTTAAAATTGATGACAAAAATTATTTATCCAACTAGTGGAGAGATTCAGACATGTGGAAAACTAACTTCTTTATTAGAGTTAGGCGCAGGTTTTCATCCGGATTTTACGGGAAGAGAAAATATCTATTTTAATGCTTCTATCTTTGGACTGACAAGGAAAGAAATAGAAGCGCGAATGGATGAAATTATTAATTTTTCAGAATTGGGAAATTTTATTGATGAGCCAATCCGTACATATTCTTCGGGTATGTATATGCGACTTGCATTTTCAATCGCAATTAACGTCGATGCTGATATCTTATTGATTGATGAAATATTGGCGGTTGGTGATCAGCACTTCCAAGATAAATGTTATGCAAAGTTAGAGGAACTACGAGATTCCGATAAAACAATTGTTATTGTTTCACACAGCCTTTCGGTTGTGAAAAAACTATGTACACGTGCCATTTGGATTTATAAAGGTACATTTAAGTTGGATGGCGATCCAACCTATGTTATTGATGAATATTTGAAACAATCAGCTATCGACAATAAAGAAAAGAAGAAACAAGAGGTACAATCTGGGAAAGCTGAGTACCGTGCAATCACATTTATTGATACGCCTGTTGATTTTACGCGGGTTGATTCTGGAACGCATAAAATACGAATTGATGGATGGAGTATTTCTGACTATGAGGATAGTCATAACGAACTCTATGTTGGCAGTACAAAATTGGATACATCACCATTTGAAAGGTGGGATGTATATAATGCATACAGCGAAGAGTTTAGTGGTTTTATGGATGCCAGTACAATCGGTTGGCGTGTATATATCAATCCCAATGATTACAGAGATCAGATAGATGAAATGGGATATTTATATGTAACATCTAAGGTTGTATCAAAGGATGGCAAGGAATTAACAAGTAAAAAAATAACAATCGTATTTGATGAGAGGTAAGCCGTGTTTAAAGAAATATATAAGTATCGTGAATTGTTAAAAACAAATATTAGAAAAGAGATACGTGGTAAATATAAAGGCTCCTTTTTGGGTGTTTTATGGAGTTTTATTAATCCATTACTACAGGTAATTGTATATGCGATTGTGTTCCCTTACTTAATGCGTGGTACAGGAGATGATTATCTAGTCTACCTAGCCACAGGAATTATACCGTGGACATTTTTTCAAATGACCCTTGTAAGCTGTGTGGGCAGTATTAAGGCAAACTCAGGAATCATAAAAAAAGTTTACTTTCCACGTGAAATATTGCCGATTTCAATTGTTCTAAGTGGACTTATTAACTTCTTTATCTCTTGTATTATTATTTTATTATTCTGCATTGGATATGGTGTTGGTATTAGTTGGCACTTAGTCTTTGTGCCAGTGTTTGCAATCTTACAGGCAATTTTAACTTTGGGGTTAGGACTAATATTGAGCGCTATTACAGCATATGTGCAGGATTTGGAATATATTATCAATTTCCTACTAATGTTAGGTTTTTATGGGACACCAGTGGTATATAAACTAGAGATGTTTGCCTCAAATTCAATTCTAATTACATTAGTTCGATATAATCCATTAACAATTATTTTAAACGGGTACCGCAATGCATTTTTGTACCATGCAGTGCCTGGAATGCACAGCCTTATAGTTTTGGCAATCATGTCATTTGCAGTACTGGCAGTGGGAATGCTCACATTTAAGAAACTAGAAAAAGGATTTGCAGAACAGTTCTAATTAGAATATAGGTAAGTTTGAACTATGAAATATCGATTTGAAAGTATTATGAAGAAAAATGATTCAATCAAAATAAGTGGTTTCATCGTTGGCCATCAGCCGACGGATGTGGCCATTTTTAAGTATTTTGTGGGGAATCGTGAAGAACACATTGAATATACAACTGTAGTTCGCAATGATGTTTCAAATAAATATTTTCAAAAGACATATAAGAATTCATATGGATTTTCCATTATACTGCCATTAAAAAAACGAGCTAAATTACAAGTGACCGTAGGGAATGAAACACACACATTCCACATAGATCAAATTTTTTTGGGTTGGCAAAGTTTTATCATAAAGCTGCGAAATTCAAAATTTGTAGTGAAACTAAAAGAATTCATAAGAAACTTGTATCAAAGAAAGGTAACTTATAAATCGTGGTTTAAATTAACGAAAGCATCAAAAGAAGAACTAATAAAGCAGAAAGAGTATAAGTGGGCAG
>ERZ772979.1644-NODE-1644-length-12441-cov-6.889956_pt1 | contig 12441 bp, 10 predicted proteins | sample MGYA00511130_ERZ772979 | MGnify/ENA primary metagenome ERZ772979 (study PRJEB29015, sample SAMEA2738103) | human oral metagenome | biome: human oral; feature: human-associated habitat; material: saliva | place: China | collected 2186 ... | reverse complement strand
TTTCTTCTGTTCCATCCCAACCAACTAATACCCAACCAGGTACTTCGCCAGCTTCACGTTTAGCTTCAATATGAGCTTTCAACTCATCTAAAGTATCAATGTTTGTATATTCGTTAGAAGCACGCATCGCACGAGCTGTTTCTAACAGACGGCCTTGCATTGTATCTAATTCTGCTAAGATTCTATCTACTAACCCATCGAATCCAACTGCTACTTTTTCATCTAAGTCACGCATTTTTGTCATCACTTGATTGTTTTCTAAGTCGCGAGGTCCGCATTCGATACGCATTGGAACACCACGTAATTCCCACTCATTGAATTTGAATCCTGGTGAGTTGTCAGTGTCGTCAATCTTCACACGTAATCCAGCAGCTTTCAATTCTTTTTGAAGCTCTTCTAATTTTTCTAAGATAGCTGGATTTTTCTTCCATGGTCCAACTGGAATTAAGACTACTTGTGTTGGAGCTACTTTTGGAGGTAATACTAATCCTTGTTCGTCACCGTGCGTCATGATTAATGAACCGATTAAACGAGTAGATACTCCCCATGAAGTTGTATGCGCGTGTACGTGTTCGTTTTCTTTGGTTAAATATTTAATGTCAAAGGCTTCAGCGAATTTTGTTCCCATGTAGTGAGAAGTTCCCGCTTGAACGGCTTTACCGTCTTTCATCATCGCTTCGATTGAATAAGTATCTACCGCGCCTGCGAAACGTTCTGAAGGAGTTTTTTGTCCTTCGTAAACTGGCACTGCTAATACACCTTCTACGACTTCTTTGTAAATATCTAACATTCTCATTGTACGGCGACGTGCATCTTCTTCATCTGCGTGCGCTGTATGTCCTTCTTGCCATAAGAATTCTGAAGTACGTAAGAATGGTAAAGTTTTCTTTTCCCAACGGAATACGTTTGCCCATTGGTTGATTTCATATGGAAGATCACGGTATGAATTGATCCAGTTTGAAAAAGCTGTTCCAATCATTGTTTCACTTGTTGGACGAAGCGCTAAACGTTCTTCTAATTTTTCACCAGCTGCTTCTGTCACCCATGGTAATTCAGGAGCGAATCCTTCAATGTGGTCTGCTTCTTTTGTGAAGAAGCTTTCTGGAATTAACATTGGGAAGTATGCATTACGAATGCCTTCTTCTTTAAAACGACGGTTAAATTCTTCTTGAATATGTTCCCAAATTTCATAACCATCTGGTTTGAAAATCATACATCCACGCACTGGTGAATAATCCATTAAATCTGCTTTTTGAATGGTTTGAATATACCATTTAGAGAAATCTTCTCTTTGTAAGTTTGTTTTTTCTGCCATCTGCTTGACTCCTTTTTCGTTTTTTGTGAAATAAAAAAAGCCACTCCCCTAAAAAAGGACGAATGACTCGCGGTACCACCTTAATTACACTTACGTTGTAAATGTCTCTTTAACATTGATAACGATGATTTCACCGGATTATTTTCATAATCACCTATTTGGTAGGTTCAGTTAAAGAGCGGGGGTTCTTTCTCAGCAATCAGAACTTTCTGTACCCATCATTTCACTTACTTTTCCATGTCCTATCGTACTCTAAACAAGGGTGGAAAGCAAGTGTTTTCTTGCTGTAAACTAGTCGTATTTTGCTGTCTTTTGAAGAAACTCCGTTAAGTTCGTTGTATGGTTATATTTAATAGCGGCACTGAGGTCTTTTTCCAAGATGACTTTTTCTAAATCAATGCCGTTTACTGCAGCAATTGCAACGGTATAATGGATGACATCTGCTAATTCTTTTGCAAGTTCTTTTTGTACTTCTCCAGTATCACCTTCTTTTCGGCCATCGCGAATACTAATTTGCTCTGCCACTTCTCCAATTTCTTCTACTAATTTAATAAAGAGCCCTTGGTCGGCTTTTCGGTTTTTATAAACATCTGCTAAATACTCTTCATATAGTCTTACGGTTAATCCTGACATCTAATCACACTCCAATAAAATAAGCAATAGACAAAAAGCCTATTGCTATTTTACATAATTTAATATGGAAGATAAAGGGAGAATGACGACGAAGCAGAATGACTTCACACCGTGAACTCATTCTTAGCTTCTGTCTTTCTGCCTCACATCCTTGTAGTTGAGCTCGCCATCGCAGAAATGGCGTGCGTTTCCTCAAACGTCCGCAGAACGTTTCACGTTCCTTCCGGCGTTCGAGTCCAACGTTCCATTTCTGAGCGCGATGCCTCACATCCTATCGCTTGTCAATAATCTTAGTAGCTTTATCTCCAATAATTTGGATAATAAATACCAAAATAAGGATAGCTACTGTAGCGACAAAGATGATATCCACTTTGTTTCGTGTATAACCGATGAGGTACGCTAAGTTTCCTAACCCACCCGCACCGATAACGCCGGCTACTGCTGTAGAACCGATTAACGCGATGGCTGTAACCGTAATTCCTGATACAAGTGCTGGAAGTGATTCTGGAATCAGCACTTTTGTAATAATTTGACGAGTGTTTGCCCCCATTGATTCTGCCGCCTCGATGACTCCTGATGGGATTTCATTTAACGCAATATCCACTAGACGCGCGTAAAATGGTGCAGCGCTGATGATCAATGTTGGAATTGCCCCTTTAGGCCCTACAATCGTTGACATGATAGCTTTTGTAAAAGGCATCAATAGTGTTAGTAAAATGATAAATGGAATTGCACGGAAAATATTAATGATTCCGCCTAAAATCAGATGAACCCATTTATTTTCAAGACTGCGTCCCTTTCCTGTTAAGAAAAGAAGGAGTCCTAAAATTAATCCAATGACAAATACATAAAACGTTGGAATGAAGGTCATATAGAGAGTTTCATTGATGGCTTTAAGGACATCAGGCCATACAACATTCTCGAACGAAAACATTTCTCTGAAAAGTTCATCTAGGCTTGCTGATGCTAAAAATAGATTAAACATGCTCTAACACCTCCACGATAATTTCTGCTTGTTTAAGATATTCGATAACTTCTTCTGCTTTTGAAGATTCTTCCTCAATCAAAATAATCATGCTTCCTAATATCCCTTTTTGCGTAATGTTTACCTTAGCTTGTAAAATCGATACCGTTGTATCGAGTTTACGAATCGCTTCAGATAATACGGCGTCTCCTGTACGGTCGCCTAAATACTGAATACGAACCGCTACCCCTGGGCGAAGGGACGTTGATAGGTGATGGAATACTTCATCGATTTCATCATCCACACGTTCTTCTCCCACGAATTGTTTTGTAATTGGTTGTTGTGGATTTTTGAAGACTTCAATCACTTCTCCACTTTCCACTACTCGTCCTTCTTCCATCACGGCAACACGGTGGCAAATTTGACGAACGACATGCATTTCATGCGTAATTAACACAATCGTTAATCCTAGTTCTTGGTTGATTTCTACTAATAATTTTAAGATATCTTTTGTTGTCTTAGGGTCAAGTGCACTAGTTGCTTCATCACATAAAAGGACTTCTGGTTCGTTGGCTAACGCACGGGCAATCCCGACTCTTTGCTTTTGTCCCCCAGAAAGTTGTGATGGATAAGATTTCTCACGTCCTGTTAGTCCAACTAAATCGATTAATTCAGCTACCTTAGCTTTACGCTCGGCTTTTGGAACGCCAGCAATTTCAAGTGAAAAAGCAATGTTTTCTTCGACTGTTCTCGACCATAAAAGATTGAAATGTTGGAAAATCATCGCGATTTTTTGACGTTCTTTTAAAAGCTCTTTGCGTTTTAAGGTTGTAATGTCTTTTTCATTAATATAAATATGGCCACTTGTAACTGTCTCAAGTCCATTTAATAAACGGATCAATGTACTTTTACCCGCACCTGAAAAACCAATCACTCCAAAAATTTCGCCTCTACTAATCTCTAATGAGACATCTTTTACAGCTTCAACCGTGCCTTGTTTCCCAGTATATGTTTTGGACACGTTCTCTACTCGAATCATTGTTTCACTCCTTAATAGTCAAAAGGGAGCGAAAAGTACAAGGCTTTTGGCTTTGCATCTTTCCACTCCTCTTGTTCTCTTACTATTTTTATTATTTCGCAGGAATTACAGAACCATCTGTATATTTTTCGCTGATGAATTTACGGATTTCATCACTTTGTAACACTTTGATTAACGCTTTGATTTTTGCGCTATCTTTGTCAGCAGGTTTTACAGCGATTAAGTTAGCGTATGGTGAGCTTTCGTCTTCTAAAGCGATTGAATCTTTCACTGGTGAAAGTTTAGCATCGATTGCGAAGTTTGAGTTGATGATCACTGCATCCCCTTCATTGTTTTCGTATGTTGATACTAATAATTCAGGTGCGATTTCTGTTTTGATTTGGATGTTCTTTGGATTTTCAGCAATGTCGCTTAATCCAGCAGTTACAGGGTTCACACCCTCTTTTAATTTAATTAATCCAGCTTTTGTGAAGAAGCTTAAGAAACGTCCAACTTCAGCAGGGTTTGTTGAAGCATATACCACTGCGTTATCTGGTAATTCTTTTAATGATTTGTATTTCTTAGAGTAAATTGCCATTGGTTCGATATGAACGTTCCCTACAGAAACTAAATCTTGGTTATGTTCTTTGTTAAATTTATCAAGATATGGAGTGTGTTGGAAGTAGTTTGCATCCGCATCTCCTCCGTAAACGATGTTGTTTGGAGTTACGTAGTCATTTACGATGTTAATGTCTAATTTGTAACCTTCTTTTTCTAACAGTGGTTTAGCAGCTTCTAAGATTTCAGCGTGAGGCGCTGGTGAAGCGACTACTTTAATTGTTTTGTCTTCTGCTTTTGCAGCTTCTGTTGTGCTTTCTGATTTTGCTGAGTTGTTTCCGCATGCTACTAATGCTGTTGCTAAAAGTCCGAATGTTGTTGCTTTGAATAATTTATTAAATTTCATGTTATAAGTCCCCTTTTTGGTTAAATGATTGTTCTTTGTTTGGAAACCACATGCGCGCTTCGTGATTTCCAACAGATGTTGCTCTGTCCATGTTGGTTTGGGCCATAAAAAAAGCTTCCCCTCTACACACTAGAGGCGAAGTTTTCGCGTTACCACTCTAATTCCGATAAACCTCACAGTTTACCGCTCCAAAAGTACGTTGCATGGTGCAAGATACCCTTGTACGTTATCGAGTACAAATCGCAAAAGCTTCATCACCTTTGTTGCTCCCAGACCATTTTCAATAAATTGCCCCGTATCCTTTCCCACCAACCGGATTCTCTTTAACGTTCTTCTTTATTTACTTATCTGTTCATTGCATTGCTTTATCTGATGAAACTACTATAAACGATGGTGGTATTCTGAGTCAATGCGAAACTCGTTATTTGATTATACCTGTTTTTCAGAACCCGTTATAACTTTTATGCATATAGTTTCAAATAAAAAAGAAGGAGCGCAATAACGCACTCCTTCTGCTAATTTTAACTATTTCTTCAAGAACTTTCTCATTGAAAGAACTGAACCAAACGCACCGATAAGAACACCGATGGCAACCATTCCTGCTGAAACATAAATCAAGAATGGATTTGGATCGAGTAGGCTAAAGCTTGATCCAGAGAAGAAATCTGAACCGCCTTTATACACCCATAGGTATACAGACCATACTAATCCGATTGGGATAATTGAACCGATTAATCCAATCATACCGCCTTCTAAGAAGAATGGCCAACGGATGTAAGCTTTTGTCGCTCCTACTAGACGCATGATTTCGATTTCTGTTCTACGCGCATAGATTGTTGCACGGATTGTATTTGAAATTAAGAACATCGCTAACGCTAATAGTCCTAAAATCACAACTGCCCCAATATTACGAGCTGTCGCAATAATACGGAATAAGTTATCCGCACGAGCTTCCCCGTAACGAACACGCGCTACGTAGTCCATACCTTCGATTTGTTTCGCAATAGCACTTGTTTTTTGTGGTTCCACTGCTTTTACGTCGAACGCATTACGAAGTGGGTTCGCATCATTTTTGAATAATGATAACTCTTCCCCGAAGTTCTTTGTTACGTCTTCTAACTCTTCGTCTTTAGAACGGAAAGTGATAGACTCAACGCCATCTAAGGCTTTAATTTTCGCTTCTAATTCATCTGTTTTTGTTTGGTCAGCTGCCAAATCAATAAACACACGTACGTTTACGTCATTTTCAATATCTGAACCGATTTTATTAACGTTAAATAGAAGTGATACGAACACCCCTACGATTAATAAAATCATTGATACTGCAGAAACAGCACCAAATGTCATCAATCCATTTCTGAAAAGACTCTTGAAGGCGTCACGTATATGACGACCCATGGTTCTAATCTTCATATCCGTATTCCCCCTGTTCTTGGTCACGTACAATTTGACCATTTTCAATCGCAATTACACGATGCTTTTTCTCGTTAACGATTTGGCTATTGTGTGTTGCCATTACGATTGTTGTTCCTTGTTCGTTGATACGTTCAAGGATATCCATAATTTCCATAGAAGTTTCTGGGTCAAGGTTCCCTGTTGGCTCATCGGCAATCAGGATTCCAGGTGTATTCACAATCGCACGAGCAATCGCTACACGTTGTTGTTCCCCACCAGATAATTCATTTGGGAAATTGTTCATACGGTGTTTTAGGTTTACTAACTCTAAAACGTCTTCTACACGGCGTTTAATTTCACGAGGTGATTTTTCAATAACCTCCATCGCATATGCCACGTTTTCGTATACTGTTTTATGTTGTAAGAGTTTGAAGTCTTGGAAGACAACCCCTACATAACGGCGTAAGTACGGAATTTGACGATCTTTAATTTTCATCAAATCATATTTACCTACACGAATTCTACCTTTAGTCGCTTTTTCTTCGCGATACATCATTTTAATGAAAGTTGATTTACCTGCACCAGAAGGCCCTACTACATAAACGAACTCTCCATCCTTAATTTGGATAGATAAATTATTAATAGCAGTGATGCCTTTATTATATTTCTTAGTTACATTCATCATTTCAATCATAAACTCACCAGCTTTCTAATCCTTCGATATTTTAATCCTCCCTATTATAGCACCCGAATATTACAACCCCTTCACATAAGATTACAGAAATATTAAATTAAGGATACGAGGGCGAACGCTCAGGGACGAATCATTGGAAACAAACACCGCAAGGGACTTGGAACAAGTCGTGCGGATGTTTGTTGAAATGGACGTCGGCCCTGTGAGCCCGAGTTCAACTACTCAGGATACGAGGGAGAGAGACAGAAGCCAGGAATAACCTCACAGTGTGAGGTTATTCCGCTTCGTCGTCTCTCCCCAACACAGTTTATTAGACTTTCTTGAATCACGAGTGATTCAAGAAAGTCAATAAACCACTGTGTCTATATTAATAAGCTTTTCTCCTTCGTTATAACGGAAGTTTCATCCCATAATAATACAGATAATTAAAACGAACTTAAAACAATTTGCCTTGCAATAGTAAAACACCCAGCTCATCACCAGGTGTTTCCTACTATTATTCTTCAGTTGCTTTCGTTCCCTCAAGCGTCCATTTTAAGTACGCATCCATAAACGGGTCCAAGTCTCCGTCCATGACTGCCCCAATATTTCCTGTCTCATATCCAGAACGTAAATCTTTTACCATTGAATATGGATGGAATACATAGTTACGAATTTGAGACCCCCAGGCGATATCTTTTTGCTCGCCACGGATAGCCGCCAATTCAGCTGCCTTCTTCTCTTCTTCTAATTGGAATAATTTCGCCTTCAACATCGCCATCGCTTGGTCTCTGTTTTTAAATTGAGAACGTTGCGCCTGACTCTGCGTCACGATTCCAGTTGGAATATGCGTAATACGAACCGCAGAAGACGTCTTATTAATATGTTGTCCACCGGCACCACTTGCACGGTACACATCCACTTTTAAGTCATCTGGGTTAATTTCAATATCAATATCTCCGTCCATTTGCGGAACAACATCCACTGAACAGAATGATGTATGACGTTTTCCAGCCGCATCAAACGGAGAAATACGAACGAGACGATGCACGCCTTTTTCAGAACGTAAATACCCGTAAGCATTCAAGCCCTCAATCGACAAGGTTACAGACTTAATCCCTGCTTCATCCCCGTCTTGATAATCCACGGTTTCAACACGGTAACCATGTTTTTCAGCCCAACGCATATACATACGCAGTAGCATGCTTCCCCAGTCTTGCGATTCCGTACCACCAGCACCTGGATGAATTTCCAAAATCGCACTGTTCTTATCATGAGGACCATTTAGTAACATACTTAATTCGTACTGTTGCAAGTCCTTCTCAAGAGACGCAATTGCGTCAACGATTTCCGCATGCACTTCTTCATCTGGCTCTTCTTTATACATTTCAAATAACAAACTAGTTTCTTCATGCGCCAATTCCATCTTATGGAAGGTATCATAGATAGCCTTTAATTCATTATTCTTTTGAATGACTTGATTCGCTTTTTCGCTATCATCCCAAAATGATGGTTCAGACATCTCTTGCTCATAGGCTGCGATATCTTCTTCTAAGCGATCTAAGTCAAAGAGACCTCCTATAACTGATGATTTGTTCGTTCATGGCTTCAAGCGCATTTCTAATTTCACTAATTTCCATACTGACCTCTTTCTAAAAGAAAACGGCGAAATGCTTCGCCGTCTCCCTTTTTTATTAAGCTTTTTCTGAATCGTCATCAGAAGTTCTGTCATGACCTGTAGCCACTACACTACGAACTCCTTGTATTTGTTCACGTTGTAAGTTTTGACGAATTTGAGATTTCATCAAGATACGTGTTACATCATAGTCGATTGCAGCAATCATTTGTTGGAATCGTTCGTAACCTTCTGTTTGGTACTCTGTTAATGGATCGATTTGAGCGTATCCACGTAAACCAACGCTTTGACGTAATTGGTCCATATCATCGATGTGATCTGTCCACTTACGGTCAACCACACGTAGGATAACTACTTTTTCGAACTCAAGCATTTGATTGTCGCCATTCAATTGCTCTTGTTTTTCTTTGTAGATTTCCATTGCTTTTTCATTTAAGATTCCTTCGATTTCAGTAGCTGTTTTGCCTTCTAAATCGCTAATTGAAAGTTCATCTGGAGCACAGATTGAGTTGTGAGCAAAGTCCACAATTCCTTCTAAGTTCCAATCTTTTTGATCTGTCAATGTATGACTTTCCACAACGCGGTGGATTGTACGACGGATCATACCTTTTGTCACTTTTTCAAGTGAGTTTTCTTCGTTAATAATTTGTAGACGTTGTGAGTAGATGATTTCACGTTGTTCACGCATGACCTCATCGTACTCTAGGACGCTTTTACGTGTATCGTAGTTGTTCCCTTCAACACGTTTTTGTGAAGATTCTACTTGTCTTGTTAACATCTTGCTTTGGATGAAGTTATCGTCGCCTTCATCTGTTAAGTTTAGACGTTCCCAGATTGCTTGCATTTTTTCTCCACCGAAACGTTTCATCAAATCATCTTCTAATGATAGGTAGAATTGTGTTGCACCTGGGTCCCCTTGACGTCCACTACGTCCACGTAATTGGTTATCGATACGACGGCTTTCGTGACGTTCTGTACCGATTACGCAAAGTCCACCAAGTTCTTTCACGCCTTTACCAAGCTTGATGTCAGTACCACGTCCGGCCATGTTTGTCGCGATTGTTACAGCGCCACGTTGACCAGCTGACATGATAATTTCTGCTTCTTTAAAGTGGTTTTTCGCATTTAATACTTCGTGCGGAATTCCTTCTGCGCGTAGTAAGTTTGATAGCAATTCACTTGTTTCAACGGCAACCGTACCGACAAGGATTGGTTGACCTGCTTCATGACGTTGTTTGATATCTTGAACAACCGCACGGAATTTACTACGTAATGATGGGTAGATTAAATCGTGACCATCGATACGTTGTACAGGACGGTTTGTTGGAATCGCAATAACGTTCATGTTGTAGATTTCTCTGAATTCTTCTTCTTCAGTCTTCGCAGTACCTGTCATCCCTGACAATTTACGATACATACGGAAGTAGTTTTGGTAAGTGATTGTCGCCATTGTCTTAGACTCGTTTTCAACTTCAACGCCTTCTTTAGCTTCAATCGCTTGGTGAAGACCATCTGAGTAACGACGACCTTCCATGATACGTCCAGTAAATCCATCAACGATTTTAACTTTACCTTCATCCACCACATAGTCGATGTCGCGTAACATAATGTAGTTCGCACGTAAAGCTTGGTCGATATGGTGAACAAGCGCTGAGTTATCCACGTCATAAAGGTTTGGTAAGCGGAATGTTTGTTCAGCTTTGTTAATCCCTTCGTCTGTTAATGAGATTGTTTTAGAAGTTAAGTCGATTGTGTAATCTTCTTCCTCTTTTAATCCTTTCACAAACATATCTGCACGTTGGTATAACACTGTTGATTTTTCAGCTTGTCCTGAAATGATCAATGGAGTACGCGCTTCGTCGATTAAGATTGAGTCTGTTTCATCGACAACTGCGTAGTTCAATGGACGTTGTACCATTTGTGATTTGTAAACCACCATGTTGTCACGTAAGTAGTCAAATCCTAATTCACTGTTTGTGCTGTAAGTGATATCTGCTGCATATGCGGCACGTTTTTCTTCTGAAGACATTCCTGTTAAGTTTAACCCTACAGTTAGTCCTAAGAAGTTGTATAACTCACCCATTTCGCGCGCGTCACGAGTTGCTAAGTATTCGTTAACTGTAACTACGTGAACGCCGTCGCCTGATAACGCGTTTAAGTATACAGGCATTGTCGCTGTTAAAGTTTTACCTTCACCAGTACGCATTTCCGCAATGTTACCGTCATGAAGTGTAATCCCACCCATGATTTGAACTTTATATGGGAATAAGCCTAATACACGTTTAGCCCCTTCACGTACTAACGCGAATGCTTCTGGAAGTAATGAATCCAAAGACTCCCCTTGAGCATATCTTGCTTTATATTCTTCTGTTTTTACTGGAAAATCAGCATCTTCTAATGCAGCCATTTGAGATTCTAACGCAATTACTTTATCCGCTAGTTTTCCTAAACGACGTAATTCACGCTTATCATTTTCAACTAACTGTCTCAAAAAATTTGCCATTTAATTAACTCCTTTTTTATTTTCACCACTATTTTTAAATCGGTGAACATTTTAAATCTCATAAAAGTACTACAAATAGGTGGCTACACCTATTGCATCTTATTCATTTTACCATTGTTTAGCTAATTAAGAAAGCAAAAAAAGGCGACTTTTTTCAAAGTCACCCCATTTTTTTACATTTTTACGTCAAAGAAACCCAATTTCCTATCCAAACGGAAAGTTGTTGTTGCTTTAACTCCGTTTTCTTTTCGCTAAAACTAGCGCCATTTCTATTCACAAAAAAAGGTGGCTTAAAAAGCCACCTAAAATTTTATTAATTTGTTTCAATCAAACCATATTTTCCATCTTTACGACGATAAACAATGTTTGTTTCGTTCGTTTCAGCATCTTGGTAGATAAAGAAGTTATGTCCTAACATATTCATTTGAAGAACAGCTTCTTCGCTATCCATTGGTTTCAAATCAATTCGTTTTGTACGAACGATTTCTAATCCTGTTTCCTCCTCTTCAGGCACTTCTGGAAGTGGTGGTAACACAACATCGAATCCTTTTTCGCGAGATTTACGATTGATTTTTGTTTTATGTTTACGAACTTGTCTCTCAAGTTTATCGACTACCAAGTCAATACTTCCATATAAATCAATTGAAGTTTCCTCGGCGCGTAGAACTAAATAAGGAAGTGGGATCGTAACTTCAACTTTTGCAGTCTTTTCAGCGTAGACTTTCAAGTTGACATATACAGTCGCATTAGCAACGTCAGTAAAGTATTTTTCTAATTTGCTAATTTTCTTTTCTGCGTATTGACGAATCGCTTCTGTGACCTCAATATTTTCTCCACGGATATTATATTTAAACATAATACTCTCCCCTTTCATCTGGAAAACCAGATTTGAAGAAATACCCTAAGGACCACTCTTAGGAATTGCTTCGTTTGATTTCTATAGTTTTATTATAAAGCATGTACAGGGCTTTTACAACCGTTTTCAAGAATTCTTTCATTAAGAATTGTTAAGGAAAAACGGTATTTTTGAGGACTTTTCTTTGGCGAAATTTTGTTTTCATGAGATGAAAAATCATACAGCATTGAAGATTAGAATCATTCCCAACAAGAATCCCCTATCCCAAAAATCTCCTCATCCCCAGTAATAATTGTCCCTTTTCTAGAAAGTCTTAGATTCCTAGTTAAAACAGCACAGAATCTCCATTGACAGAAATCGTTTTCAACGATATAGTGAAATAGTAAACAAATTATAAAGGAGTTATGATTATGGAAAAAGTATTTGCTAGTCCGTCTCGTTATGTTCAAGGGAAAGATGTTCTTAAAACTGGTCTTTCTCACGT
>ERZ772979.1641-NODE-1641-length-12452-cov-13.271517_pt1 | contig 12452 bp, 8 predicted proteins | sample MGYA00511130_ERZ772979 | MGnify/ENA primary metagenome ERZ772979 (study PRJEB29015, sample SAMEA2738103) | human oral metagenome | biome: human oral; feature: human-associated habitat; material: saliva | place: China | collected 2186 ... | reverse complement strand
AGAATACCTATGGCAATCAGGCTGGTCAGTACACCTCATGGGGTGATAAGCTCGCTACTCCTTCCACCTATAAGGTACGCGACTTCTACAACCGTGGCGTGACGTTCAATAACTCGTTCAACTTCTCGGTTGGTACGGATAAGAACCAGACCTACTTCTCTGCCTCTGCTATCAATGCTAAGGGGATCGTACCTAACAATAAGTACCATCGCTACAATGCTTCGATTCGCAATACGTCGAAGTTCCTCAATGATAAGCTGACGCTGGATGTCTCGGCTAACTACATCCGTGACTATGCGAACAACATGATCTCCTACGGGGCATACTTCAATCCTATCGTAGGTGCTTATCTCTATCCTCGTGGTGAGAATTTCGACCAAGAGAAGTACTTCGAGCGCTACGACGCAGAGCTGGGGTACAATGTACAGCAGTGGAAGCCTGGTAGCATGGGTATGGACGTGCAGAACCCTTACTGGGTAGCATACCGCAATCTGCACCCCGAGGTCAATGACCGCTATATGCTCTTCGGCTCTCTGAAGTATGAGCTGAATAAGAAGATCAACTTCACGGGTCGTGCTCGTCTGGATAACACCTTCACTGAGCGTGAGACGAAGCTCTATGCTTCTACCTCCAGCGTCTTCTCTAAGCCTCTCGGTTACTTCTCCTCTGATGTCAGCTACTTCAAGCAGAAGTATGTAGACTTCATGGCGAACTACAATTCCCCTATTGCTCAGGACATCAATCTGACGGCTACCCTCGGTACGTCGTATGAAGAGTATGACAATAAGGGTCAGGGCTTTGGTGGACACCTCTTCCTTATCCCTAATAAGTTCATCTTCCCCAATACCAATCAGCTCCAGAGCGGTGGCTCGCAGTCCTCTACGCGTAAGAGTAACTTCGCAGTCTTCGCTTCTGCTGAACTTGCTTGGCGCAACGCGCTCTATCTGACGCTTACGGGTCGTACGGACAAGCCTTCGCAGCTCGTCGGTAGCGTAGATCCCTGGATCTTCTATCCCTCGATCGGTCTCTCTGCTGTCGTCACCGACCTTATCTCTGAGGACCTGCGCGCTAAGCTCCGTCCTACGCTCTCTTATCTGAAGGTACGTACCTCTTATACGGAGGTGGGTTCTCCTATCCCCTTCACTGGTCTGACCCCAGGTACTATCACGCACTCGATGAGCAGCGGTAAGGTCGAGCCCTTCGACTACTATCCTCTGCCTGACCTGAAGGCTGAGCGTACGCGCTCTATCGAGCTCGGGGTCGACTCCCGTTGGTTCGGTGGTGCTCTGACGTTTGGTGCTACGGTCTATCAGTCAAATACGCTCAACCAGCTCCTTGAGACCGACCTCGATCCAGGTACGGGCTATAAGAAGCTCTATGTACAGGCTGGTAATGTCCGTAACCGTGGTATCGAAATGACGCTTGGCTTCAATAAGAAGTTTGGTGGCTTTGAGTACAACTCAAGTGTTACGGCTACGGCTAACCGCAATAAGATCCTCAAGCTGGCTTCTGGTGTCACGAATCCTATCACGCACGAGGTCTTTGACCTGAAGGATATCGTCAAGGGTCGCTTCCGTCTGCGTGAAGGTGGTGAGCTCGGTGACGTCTACGCTAGCGAGCGCATCAAGCGTGATGCTAATGGCTATGTAGACTATACTCCAGGTCAGTCTCTGGTCACGGAGCCAACGACTCCTTATAAGCTTGGTTCGGTCAATGCTAAGTGGAACCTCGGCTGGAAGCACGGCTTCTCTTATAAGGGCTTCGACCTGAATATGCTCTTCACGGCTCGTCTTGGTGGTATCGTCATCTCGAAGACGCAGGCTGCTCTCGACAAGTTTGGGGTTTCTCAGGCTTCTGCTGATGCACGTGATGCTGGTGGTATCAATATCGGCGAAGGTCTTACCATCGCTCCACAGCAGTTCTACGATGCTGTCTACAACCTCGACTCCTACTACGTCTACTCGGCTACGAACGTTCGTCTGCAGGAGCTGAGCCTCTCTTACAGCCTGCCTAAGAACTTCCTTGGCAAGACCTTTAAGAATGTAGCTCTCTCTGTCTACGCTACGAACCTTTGGATGATCTATAATAAGGCTCCTTACGATCCTGAACTCACGGGGTCTACGGGTACGTTTGGTCAGGGCTATGACTACTTCATGCTCCCCAGCCAGCGCACTATCGGTGCCAGCATCAAGGTCGGTATCTAAGTCGAGTACTTATCTTATCAGATAAAGAAGAAACGAAATGAAGAACTTCAAGAAATTAGTCCTTCCCGCTTTGGCGATGGCCTCAGCGCTGGTCTTCGCCTCCTGCAATCAGGAAGATATCAATACCAGCCGTGTCGGTGTCACCGATGAGGAGCTCAACCAGGGTGGTCTTGCCTATGGCCTGGCTATGATGAGCCTTCAGCGCTCGGTCATGCCTATCGGCGTCGCTGGCGAAACGGGGCCTGGGAATAGCATGCAGGTCCTCGAGCTTATCTCTACGGGTAACTATGTAGGCTACTACGGGAATAATAACAACTGGAACTTTAACACGGAAGGTACCTGGACGTTCACCAATGGACGTATGAGCATCCTCTATGGTCTCCTCTACGGGGATGTAGCGAAGTCTTGGCTCCCCATCCACATCCAGGCAAGTCGTGCTAAGGATAACCTGCAGGCTCAGCAGGTCCTGGCGATGGCCAATATCGTGAAGGTTGTGGGTTGGCTACGTGCTACCGATGCCTTTGGTCCTATCGTATATACGAAGGCTGGTAGCGGTGACATCACGCCTACTCCTGACTCTCAGCAGGAGGTCTATAAGGGGATGCTTGCGGATCTGGAGAAGAGTGCAGCAGTCCTGCGCGAAGCTCGTGAGTCCGTCCTCTCCCGTAATGACCTCGTCTATAATGGTGATGCCAGCAAGTGGGTTAAGCTTGCTAACTCCCTGATGCTGCGTATGGCTGTCCGTGTCCACTTCAAGGATGCAGCACTGGCTAAGGAATACATCGCAAAGGCTTTGGATGCTTCCAATGGTGGCGTTATTGAGACTACGGCTGACGAGGCTAAGATCGGTAACTCCGATAAGCAGCCTCTGGCACACCCAGCACTCATCTCTGTAGATCAGTACAATGAGACGCGTATGGGTGCTACCATCTGGTCTTACCTCCAGGGCTACAATGACCCACGTCTTGAGAAGTACTTCACGAAGGGTACTTACCGCAATATACCAGGCTACTACTTCCTCCCTCCGACCAACAACGAGTCGAAGAAGGAAGGTGCTAATACTGCTCAGTACGCTTCGAAGCCTAACTTCTCTACGGAAACGCCTCTCTACTGGTTCCGTGCTTCGGAGACGTTCTTCCTCAAGGCTGAGGCCGCTCTTTACGGTCTGATCTCTACGGGGACGGCACAGTCTTACTATGAGCAGGGTGTCCGTCAGTCCTTCGCCGAAGCTGGCGCTGGAGATGCTACGGCTTATCTGGCTCAGACGGGGGTATTGCCCGCTGCAACTACTGTAGCTTACAACCCTTACCTTTCGAGCAGATATAGCGATAACATCTCCTCTGGTAATGTCTCTCCTAACTGGAATGATGTAGATGCTACTCGTAACCTGCAGGAAGTACAGCTTCAGAAGATCATCACGCAGAAGTACCTTGCGCTCTTCCCCAATGCTTATGAAGCATGGACGGAATATCGTCGTACGGGCTATCCTTTCATCATGAAGCCAGCTGATACCGGAGCTCCTTCGCGTATCGGTGGAGATGCCAGCATGCGTGCTCCTGAGCGCTTCTCCTTCCCTGCATCAGCTTACGATAGCAACCCCAACCTCAAAGTCATCCCCTCTCTCCTTGGTGGTGTAGACCTCGGTAAGACTCCGCTGTGGTGGGTGCGTGACAATCGTCCTAATCAGTAACTCTAAAACGAATCATCTATGAAGATGCTTAAATATGCGCTTGTCGCAGCTATGGCCCTCGCCTCTGTCGCTTGTAGCAAGTGGACTGATGATGAGCGCTTGACCTTCGACAATCAGAAGGACCTCAAGCGAGCCATTCCCTTCATTGAGTTGACGAGTGCCGATCAGCTCACCGCAGAGCAGCAGAAGTATTACAGCGAGCTCCGTGCATGGAAGCAGACGCCTCACGTACGTGGCTTCGGCTGGTTCGGTGGCTGGACGGCTAAGGGTACGGATCCACAGAAGTACCTCCGTATGCTTCCCGATAGCGTCGATATCGTATCTCTCTGGGGTACGCATGGCGAGCTGACCGAGGATCAGAAGACTGACCTCAAGCTCTTCCAAGACGTCAAGGGTGGTAAGGTCCTCCTTTGCTGGATTGTTTCTAATGTCGGTGACCAGCTTACTCCTAAGGGTAAGACCGCTACGGACTATTGGATCACGGAGAAGGGTGGTGGTGACTTCCTCGAAGGTGTCAAGGCTTACGCTAATGCTATCTGTGATACCATCGAGAAGTACAACCTCGACGGCTTCGATATCGACTACGAACCCTATTATGGTGGTTCTGGTAATCTGGCTACTGCTCTTCAGTCTTATGAAGATGGTGGTGAGACCTATCACTATGACTGGAAGAAGTATCCCGCTGCTGACTATGTAGGTGCAGAGGCAGATATCATCGATGCCTCTTCGGAGCGCAATATCGGTATGTACACCTTCGTCAAGACGCTCTATGATCGTCTTCACCCCAAGGGCCGAATCATCCTCTTCGACGGTGAGCCTTATAAGCTCTCTACCGAAGCCTCTAAGATGATTGACTTCTATGTCTATCAGGCTTATGATGAGTCTACGACTTATGCAGCTCTGAATAAGGTTCGTCAGGGCTCGAAGCTCGACAACTGGGAGGGTAAGACCTTCCTCACACTGGAGTTCCAGAAGTACTCTAAGACGGGTGGTTTCCCTCGTTATACGAGCTCTAACCCTGAGATTCAGAAGCTGGATGCCGGTCGTCAGATCATGGACTATGCTACGATGCTCATGCCTAATGGCAAGCGTATCGCTGGTATCGGTACTTATCACATGGAGCTTGATACGGAGGGTGGCAGCTATCGCTTCCTTCGCCAGGCTCTCAATGCCGGTAATCGCGTCAGCGAAACCCAGAAGGCAGACTTCCAATAATGGCTAACAGAGAAAACAAGAGTTTGATGAAAAGAATAGTATATGCGCTCCTCGCAGCAAGCCTTCTTGGTAGCTGTCAGAATGAGCTTTACAACGATCCCGCAAAGGATCATCAGAGCGAGCAGGGGATCTATATCCACGGTCAGGAGCAGACGCAGATCTTCCTCCTTAGTGGTGCTTCGCAGGATGCAAATGGTCCTCGTGTAAGCCTTGTCAAGCCTGCTACGTCTACCGTCACGGTGAACTTCTCCGTCGGCTCACAGGCACAGCTCGACGCTTATAACGCTAAGAACGGGACGAGCTACAAGCTCCTTCCTTCGACGATGTATGAGCTTCCTGCTTCGGTGACTATTCCCGCAGGTCAGACCTCAGCTTCGATCCCTGTCAAGCTGAAGGCAGTTACCTTCTCAAGTGGCGAAGTCTTCGCTCTGCCCATCCAGCTGCAGGGGAGCAATCCTCACGCTATCGGCGGTCAAAGTGAAGCGATCATCGTCGTCGACCAAGCTACCGAGACGAAGGCTCTCAGCATCAACACCGGTAATGAGATCGCTGCTTACTTCGCAGAAGATATCCTTGTGCCCCAGTGGACGATGGAAGTCATGGTCAAGCGCAGCAATATCAATGGTGCACTTGCTGGTACGAAGTTCGTCGGTGCTTCGGATGACAAGAGCGAAATCTACCCTGTCGTCGGCAAGGATGGTTCGTTCTTCCGTACGGGTGGTACTGACCTCTCTCTCTCGAAGGATATTATGCCTCTCGAAGACAACAAGTGGTACATGTTCTCCTTCGTCTATGACGGGGCGAACGTCTCAGTCTACTGCAACGGCCGTCAGGTGCTTTCGCAGCCTGTACGTGATGGCGACTACAAGCTTGGTGGCTTCTGGCTCAGCACCACGCGTGGTCTGATGCGCGAACTGCGATTCTACAAGGTCGCACGTACCCCAGCTCAGATCGCAGCAAACGTCTGGAAGACGGTTGATCCTAAGGATACGAACCTCGTAGCATACTATCCTATGAATGGTAAGAAGTATGATCCTGCTACCGGTACGATCACGGAGGATGAGACTCTGATCTGGGACTGGTCTGCTGGTGCACACCACTTCCCCAGCCTCCAGGGCGCAACCTTCGTCGACAATGCAGGTAAGCCCTTCCGCTTCCCCGTCACGGAGTAAGCCTCTTCGGTAATACTTCTCTTATGATCCGCCCCTCGAAGGTCCGTCCTTCGAGGGGCGGATTCTTTTTGGTAGGAGGAGACGTGGGAAGAAGAGTAGGGGAAAGCAAAGCCTCTCCAAGCTACTTCCCCGAGCGCGATAAGGTGTATGCTTCCCACGGGTATATACCCTCCTTCCAAATGTTATATTACTTTCGGTCGGATGTTATATTACTTTCCGACGGAAGTTATATTACTTCTCTCCGAATGTTACTCTACTTCCTCCAGAAAGTAGAGGTATTTTCATTGAAAAGTAGAGGTATTTCTGAGAGAAAGTAGAGGTGTTTTTGGGGGCGGGTCATTGAAGAGAGGAGAGAAGGAGCAATGGAAGGGCGAATGAACGGCTTTTGCTTCGCTCCGAAGGTGCTTCGAGGAGCGGGCACGAGTAGTGCTTCTTCTGCTCGCCTGGTGAATGCCTTTGCACACGTGCTATACGGTGGAATTGCGCTATTTTTGTCGGGGCGATATCCGCCCAACCTCAAGCTTACACGACAAGTAATGGCAAGAATAATGACCAAAACCGGAGACAAGGGAACCACCGGAATATTCGGTGGCGAGCGAGTCCCCAAAGATGATCCACGTATCGAAGCTAACGGTGCGATGGACGAACTCAATGCCCACCTTGGATTGATAAGAGCCCACATCCCTACGGAAGATCCCCGTCACCGCTTCTTCGGCGAAGTGCAGATGCGCATCATGCAAGCCATGAGCCTTATCGCTACACGTAGCGAGCGCCGCGAAGAGAATCCCAATCACTTCGACCTGCAGTGGGTCGAGGAGTTGGAGGCAGAGACGGCGCGCCTGATGGCTGAGATCCCAGAGAATGGCTTCTTCATCCTCCCGGGCGGCACGATCCTCTCGGCCGAAATGCAGCTGGCGCGCACCGTCGCACGACGTGCCGAGCGCCGCTTATGGACCTTGGAGCGACTGGATCCACTTCCCGAGGGGCTGATCCCTTGGGTCAATCGAATGAGTGACTGGCTCTTCGTCTCGGCCAAATGGGAGATGCATCAGCAGGGCTGGCCAGAAGATCGCTGGCAGGCCTTCAGCTACAAGCGCAAGAAAAAGCAGCCAACTCCCGCTGAATAATGGATAAGATCGAGAGCAAACGACTGGCACCGCTGATGCTCGTCGGTACAGGAAGTGACGTGGGGAAGAGCATCCTCACGGCCGGATTTTGTCGCATCTTCAAGCAAGATGGCTACAGACCTGCACCGTTCAAAGCGCAGAACATGGCTCTAAACTCCTTCGTTACGCCCGAGGGATTAGAGTTGGGTCGTGCGCAAGCTGTGCAAGCTGAGGCCGCAGGTATCCCTTGTCATACGGACATGAATCCTGTGCTTCTCAAGCCCAGCTCAGATAAGACGTCCCAGGTCATCCTGCATGGGCGCCCCATCGGTAATAAAGATGCGTACCAATACTTCCGTACCGTGGGGCGCGGTGAGCTTCGTGGCGAAGTACATGCTGCCTTTGATCGCTTGGCTTCTCGCTACAACCCCATCGTACTCGAAGGTGCAGGGAGTATCTCCGAGCTGAACCTCCAGGACTCGGACATTGTGAATATGCCGATGGCTGCGTATGCTGGTGCTCGGGTAATCCTTGTCGCCGACATCGATCGTGGAGGAGTCTTCGCCTCAGTCTATGGCTCGATCATGCTGCAGAAGCCTGAGTGGCGGGAGCTGATCGTAGGAGTCATCATCAATAAGTTCCGCGGTGACCTGCGTCTTTTCGACGAAGGGCGCCAGCTTCTGGAGTCACTTTGCGGTGTGCCTGTACTTGGAGTCGTCCCGTACATGAATGACGTGCACATCGAAGAAGAGGACTCCGTCGCGCTCTCGAAGCGTGCTTTCTCCGCTCAGCAGGGGAAGGTAAACGTGGCAGTCGTATTGCTTCGCTACATATCCAACTACACCGACTTCGCGCGCCTCGAGCAAGATGAGCGCGTTCATCTCTTCTATACGAACAATGTAGAGGAGCTGCAGCAGGCAGATATCATCATTGTGCCTGGGAGCAAGAGTACGCTCTCGGACCTCTACGAGCTGCGCCGCAACGGAGTAGCTCAAGCTATCATCCGCGCTCATCGTGCAGGGAAGACGATCCTCGGTATTTGTGGTGGGTATCAGATCTTAGGCCAAGAGGTTTACGACCCAGATGGGGTAGAGGGAGACTTGACTCGTCTGCCAGGCTTAGGCTTGCTCCCGATCGCAACGGAGATGGCTGCCGATAAGGTAACTACACAAGCGACCTTCACTCTTATAGGTAGCGACGTCCCCTGCAGTGGCTATGAGATCCATATGGGGAGAAGCCGTGTCGTAGATGGCTTCGATGCCTCGCCCTTAGTCCAGATGTCTGATGGCCGTCTTGAGGGCTATTGCGTCGGAGATCATTGCATGGGTACCTACCTGCATGGTATTCTCGACAATGAGATCTTTATCGAGCGGCTACTTCAGCCCTTCGCTGAGCGTCTTCATGAGCAAGCTGCGGGGCAAGACTATGCGACCTTCAAGGAAACTCAGTACGATAAGCTCGCCGAACACCTCCGCCAGCACGTCGATCTGGAGCGAATCTATCAGCTACTTGAGCGATGAGAGACGGACACGGCGATGACCTCCACCGCTATGAGCGGATACGTGCGAACTTCAGCTCGAATGTAACGAGCCTCACGGACCCCACTTCGCTGCGGGAATACCTCAGAGGAGAGATCGATCGTATTGGTTCGTACCCTGAGCCTACGGCAGCTTTACTTGGGAAATCGCTTGCGAAGCATCACGACTTAGCTGATGGCGAGGTGCTCGTGACAAGTGGTGCGACCGAAGGGATCTACCTCATCGCACAGGCTTATCGAGAGCTTGTACATTATTATAGCCCTGATCCGACCTTCAGTGAATATAGAGATGCGGGAAGACTCTTTGCACGTGAGCAGCGGGAGCTGGAGACTTTCGAGCCTGGTCAAGATGCTCCTGCGGGAGTCTATTGGCTTTGCTCGCCGAATAACCCTACGGGGCAGGTCTATTCGCAGGACTTCTTAGAGTCACTTTGGAGTCGCTACCCGCAGATCTACTTCGTCATCGATAGCTCCTACAGCTACTTCACGGAGGCTACTCTTCCTGATCCCCAAGAAACCATACGGCGTTTCCCCAACGTCATCTTTGTCGCTTCGCTCACGAAGCGCTATGCTATGCCAGGATTGCGCTTGGGATACGTGATGGCACACAGTGAGGTCATCGACCGACTAAGCGAATATGCTGCGCCGTGGTCGGTTGGTTCGCTTGCCATCTCAGCAGGAGAATGGATCGTCCGTAATGACTTCCCGCACCTACTGGACCGACGTCAGCTCTTTGTAGAGAGTGAGCGTCTATGGAATGCCATCAAGTCGCTCCCATATTTCGATCCTCAGCCGACGGATACGCACTTCTTCCTTGTGCGTTGTACCCATCCAGCGATAGGAAGTGGCGCCGAACTGAAGGAGATCTTAGCGCAGCGCTACGGGCTTTTGGTTCGTGACGCGACGAACTTTGGCTACTCTTCCCCCACGATACGTATTGCAGCGCAGCGCTCTGAGGAGAATGATCTTCTCATCGCTGCACTTACCGAGCTCTCCTCTTCACTTAAGCTTACTTTATGATCCGAGTAGAGGTCATCATCCCCTTAGCCTTAGACGGGCTCTTTAGCTACGCTGTTCCCGAGGCGCTTATTAGTGAAGCATCTGGGTTCAGTGTGGGTTGTCGTGTCGTTGTGCCCTTTGGGGGCAAGCGATACTATACGGGGGTGGTCTTCTCTATGGATAAGGAGGCGGAGATAACAGCATGTAAGGAGGTCGAGCAAATCCTCGATTCTGCTCCGATCATCCCCGAAGCTACTCTGAAGCAATGGGAATGGATGGCATACTATTATGCCTGTCCGCTGGGCTCCATCCTTCGAGATGCGCTCCCCTCTGGACTACTTCCCGAGAGCAAGACGATGCTTTCGCTTGTGGAAGGCTTTGAGGCAGAAGACGCACTTCCTCATGCGGAGCTACTGATCTTAGATACACTTGCCGAGAAGGGGGCGATGACGACGGAGCAACTGGAGCGACTTGTCGAGCGAAGACTTACTCGCCCGCTCCTCCATCTCATAGAGTTGGGAGCGGTACATACTGAGGAGGCGCTCCAGCTACGCTATCGTCCGAAGCTCGCTCGCTATCTTCGCCTTGCTCCCGAATATCAAGAAGATGAGGGAGCTCTATCAACTCTCTTCGATGGACTCTCTCGTGCGCCACGGCAAGCTGAGCTATTGATGGCCTTCCTTGAGGCGCTTCGAGAGACGGGACAAGATCATTCAGGCGCCTTACACCGCTCCGTCTTGCTCGAAGCGGTGCCAAAGAGCGAAGCACAACTACGTGCTCTCATTGAGAAAGATGTCTTGGAGCAGGTCTTAGAGCCTGTAAGCCGACTGCGAGCAGAGGAGCCTCCAAGTAGAGAATCCTCTATTGCTGATGTAGAGCCGTTGACCCATCCCGTGACACTCTATTATGGGCATACGGCAGAGGATAAAGAACGCTATATCTTGGGGCAGATCGCTGCGACACTGGCTCGTGGTGGTCAGGTGCTCTATCTAACTTCTTCGGTGCATTCGGTCCCTTCGGCAGCTGGCTTTATGCAGCGACTTGCCGAGATCGCAGGAGCCAATTACTATCCTTATCATAGTCTCATCGGTGAGGCTGTGCGAGTGGAGACGTACCTTCGTCTCTCTAAGCTCGACGGCCCAGCCCTTGTCGTGGGGACACGTTCGGCTATATATGTGCCGCTTCCTCGCTTATCTCTGGTTATCATTGACGAGGAGCAGGAGTATCTTTATAAGCAACAGCTCGTAGCCCCACGCTATCATGCTCGCGATGTTGCTCTTTGGCGAGCACACCAATCAGGGGCTCAAGTGCTCCTTACTTCCCTTACTCCCTCGGCAGAAGTACTCTTCCATGCCCTACGTGGTAAGTACCAGCTACTACGTCCCGAGTCTTTCCCTGCGGAGACTAGTTCGCAATCCCAGCAGGTATTACCCGCCATAGAGCTCATTGATCTTAAGCGCCTACGGCAGCTACGTGAGGTCGAGTGGGGACATACGCTGACGCCCTACCTCCTTGAAGAGATTCGCTCCACGATAGCTCGAGGAAAGAAGGTCCTGCTCCTGCAGAATCGTCGTGGCTATGCTCCTTATGTGACGTGTGATGCCTGCCAAACCCGCCTGCTGTGCCCGAACTGTGATGTGAGTCTTACTTATCACCGCACTCGCGCAGCGCTACTCTGCCATTACTGTGGTTACACAGCTGCACTACCCGAGGCTTGCCCGAGCTGTGGAGCCATTGAAGTCACGACCAAGTCAGGTCTTCGTCCCGCGCTTCGTCAAGTAGGATATGGCATCGAGCGTGTGGAAGAGGAGCTCAAGGAGAAGCTTCCCGCCTATGAAGTGCTACGTATCGACAGCGATACCTTTTCATCGCAGAAGAAGCGTATGGAGCTACTCGAGCAGATCGAGTCGGGAAGTGCTGAGATCCTCTTGGGTACTCAGCTTATACGCAACCAACCGATATGGGAGGGTATTGGCTTAATTGCCGTTGTACAGCTCGATGCTGTCTTGGGTGTTCCTGACTTTCGCTCGGAGGAGCGTGCCTATCAGCTGCTCTATCAGCTTAGACTTCGCTCCCGTGCTCCTCGGGAAGACTGCCCTCGCTACTTGATCCAAACGAGTAGTACGGAGCAAGCCTTCATCAGGGCTCTACAAGTCGGTGACTATGATACCTTCATCAACGAGGTGCTCGCAGAGCGTGAAGCGACGAACTTCCCGCCATTCACTCGCCTAACGCACCTTTGGCTAAGGGGGAAGAATGAGCGCTTACTGGCCTCTGTTGCCTTAGTCCTCTCACAGTATCTCAAGGGATTGCTCCCTGGCGAGCGCGTAACGGATCCCCAGATTCCTGATTTAGCTCGCTTGGAAGGCTACTACCAGCGGCAGATCGTCATACGTCGTCCTTTCCAGCAGTCGTACCGAGAGGAGCGAGCAGCCTTTGCTTCAGCACTACAGCAGCTACGGCTCTCTATGCCCGAGAGCAAGCGTCTGCAGATCTTCTTCGATGTAGATCCCCTCTAACTTCCTCGCG